>ENA-ORXC01000639-ORXC01000639.1-marine-metagenome-genome-assembly--contig:-NODE-639-length-23934-cov-3.766484_pt1 | contig 23934 bp, 17 predicted proteins | sample MGYA00237865_ERZ511478 | MGnify/ENA metagenome assembly ERZ511478
CCGCTCGTACCCGTCGATCATGCCGCTTATCGAATAGCGGGACTCGACCCAGTCGCGGGCGGCCCGGCGCGGGGCATTCAGCGCGCGCAGCAGTGCCTGCGCCAGCCCCGCCTCGTCGCCCGGCTGCGCGAAATGTCCGCCCGGGCCGATCACCTCGCGCGCGGCCCCGTTGTCGAAGGCGGCGACCGGCAGGCCGCAGGCCATCGCCTCCGCCGCCGCCAGTCCGAAGGGTTCGGACCACATGGGCGTGAACAGCAGCGCCGACGCCTTCCCGATTTCGGCGGCCAGTTCCGCCTGACCCACATGCCCGCCATAGCGGATATCCGCGCCCAGATACGGTGCGATCTCGGCATCGTGGTAGTCGCGCTCCTCGATCACCCCGAACAGGGTCAGCGGCACCCCGGCCAACCGGGCTGCCTGCACCGCATGGCCTGCCCCCTTGTTGCGCACGATCCGCCCGAACCACACCGCCTCGCCATTCCCCCGGGGCGAGAAGCGCCACGTGTCCAGATCGATCCCGTTATAGACGACCGAGGCGGTGGCGGGCGGGCTGTCCCACCACAGCGGCATCTGCTGGTTCGAGGTGACGGTGTGGTGCAGCCACGGGGCGGGCATCCGGGTGACGGCCTTCTTCAGGGTATGGAACGGGGGGATATGCAGCGACGTGACCATCGGTTGCCGCGCGTGCACGGCCCAGGTATGGGGGCGCGGGTGCAGCGAGTTGTTGTGCACCACGTCGAACCCGCCCGCCTCCACCGCCGCCAGCGTCTCGCGGAAGATCGCGGCGAGGTGCACCCGGAACGGAAGCGACGCCCGGAAGTCGTGCCAGGGCATCTCCGCCTCGTAATGCACGGGGGTCATGGAACGGAGCGGCAGGGCGGGGTCGCTGTCCCCGCTCGCGAACAGGGTCACGTCATGGCCCCGGTCCAGCAGCGCCCGGGTCAGCGTCGCCGCATGCGCCTCCATCCCGCCCTTGTAGGGTGCGCGGATCGGAAAGCGGACATGGGCGAGGATGGCGATCTTCAAGGGCGGGATCATGGGCATGGTCGGTAAATAGCATTCAATCCGCGAAATCGACCATTATGGCGGCTTTCTGCACTTTTTTGGGAACTTGTTCCGTTTTTCGCTGTTGTCTGACCAGTCCCTCACGAATGAGGCGAGCGTCTTCGGGCTTTACACGCTGGAAGGCTTATCACGTTGGATATGAACAACAAAACCGCCGGCGGTCACGTCCGGAGGATCGGCTGAACTACGCCTGTTCCTCATCCGCCGGAACTGGAGGCCCCATGAACGATGATCCCCTCAAGAATGCCATGCCGTCGGACAAGGCGGCAGGTCGCATCGAAGACTCCGCCGAGCGTATTCGCGACGAGGCGCAGAAGACCGCGAGCCATCTGAAGGAAGCGGGCAAGGCCGAAGCCGAAGCGCGTCTGGATCAGGCCGGATCGGGCCTCGGCACCACTGCCGAGCGTCTGCGCAGTGCCGCCGGGGAACTGGAAGGCAAGGATGCGTGGATCGGGGCGCTGCTGGAGCGGACCGCCGATACCGCCGACCAGGCCGGCCGCTATCTGTCCGGTCAGGACATGAACAGCGTCGTGGCCGATACCCAGTCGCTGGCCCGCCGCAATCCGGGCGCGTTCCTGGGCGGTGCCGCCGCTCTGGGCTTCGTGCTGGCGCGTGCCGGCAAGGCCACCGTCGAGCGGGCCGATACCGACCGCATCGCCCGCGCCGCCAAGGGCGAGCCTGCGGCACCGACCCCGGCAACGACGCAGACGCAGACCGCCGGAGTGTATCGCCCCGCCGTCGCCCCGCGTCCCGCCTCCGCGACCCCCACGCCGACCCCGATCGCGCCCGCGCGCAACGTCCCGAACGGAGGGAACCTCTGATGACAATTCCGCAAACCAAGACCACGGGCGAGCTTGCGACCGACGTGCTGAACGACGTGACGCACCTCGTTCGTGCCGAGGGTGAACTGGCCCGCGCCGAAATCCGCGAGAACGTCAAGACCGCCGTTGCCGGACTGGCCGGAATGGTCGGGGCCGTCGCCGTATTGCTGGCCGGTGTCGTCTGTGCGCTGATCGCCATGGGCTTCGCACTGGTCGACCTGTTCGGGCTGGCGAACTGGCTGGCTTTCGGCCTTGCCGCCCTCGTCGGCCTGATCATCGGCGCGATCATGATCGCCAGCGCGAAATCCGCCCTGAGCGCGGACGCCCTCGCCCCGTCGCGCACCGCCAAGAACCTGAGCCGCGATGCGGCGACCATCCGGGAGAACGTCTGATGTCTGACGATCCGAAAGAAATCGAACACGATCTGGAACGCACCCGCGAACGTCTGGGCGAGAATCTCAACGCCCTGACCGACCGCATGTCCCCCGGCAACCTGCTGGACGAGGCGATGGCCTATTTCGAAGGCTCGCCCAAGGACTTCGCCAACACCCTCGGCACCCAGGTCCAGCGCAACCCGCTGGCGACCCTGATGGTCGGGGCCGGTGTGGCGTGGCTGTCGATGGGCAAGGGCGAACAGCCCGGTGCCGCCCTGATGAAGCGCGATACGTACTCGTCCGACGACTGGGACGATGACGACGACGACGATGATGACGACTGGGACGACGCGCGCCGCACGAGCCGCCGCTATCCGACCGGCTACGACACGACGCAGGGCATGAGCGCCAGGCCCGGCGGGAACACCTATTCGCGTTTCGCCAACGAGGAAGACACGCAGACGCTGTCGACCTACGACCGGATCGAATCGGCCCGCAGCCGCGTGGTGCGCGAGGCGAACGAGACGCCGAGCACGTATTACAGCCGCCTCGACACGGCCTATGGCGAGGAACTGGGCTATACCCGCGAGGCGGGCGAGGACGACACCACCTATCGCGACCGCATCCGCGACGGCGTCGAAACCGCCAGGGCGCGTGCCGAGGAAGCGCGCAGCCGCGTGCAGCAGGCGACGCGCGACGCCCGCCGCAGCGCCCGCGACATGAAGCGTCAGGCCTATGACCGCGCCAACGCCCTGCATGCCGCAGGCCGCGACAAGGCCGGACAGCTCAGGCATGACGCCCGGGACTTCCACGAGGAAAACCCCCTCGTCTCCGGCTTCATCGCCATGGCCGCCGGTGCCCTCGCCGGTGCGGTTCTGCCGACGAGCCAGCAGGAGCGCGACGCGCTGGAGCCGCTGGCCCGCGAAGCCGAGAAGCACGGCGTGAACCTGGCCGAACAGGCCCGCGAACACGGCGAGCGTCTGGCCGACAAGGCCCGCGAACAGGGCGGAAAGCTGGCCGATGCCGCCGAGCAGAAAGCCATGGAGGCCAGCAGGATGGCCGCCGATCAGGCCGAGCGCGTGGCCGCCAAGGCCGAAAGCTACGGCGAGGAAGCCCGGGCCAAGGCCTCCCAGGCCGGCAAGGCGTAATCGACCGACCGACGACGCGGGCCTGCACATCGCGTGCAGGCCCGTTTTCGACTCCCCTCCCCGCGACACGATTCGCCGAATGACCCGGAAGGCAATGCGATGGCCGCTGAAGACGTGACGAATGGCGACGACCGGGGCCGCAGCGCGACCTCCCCGACCGAGATCCCGGCCAGGGGCTGGTTCGACATCCTGATGCGCACCAAGGACGAGATCGGCAAGGACAATGTCGGGCTGGTCGCGGCGGGCATCGCCTTCTACGGCCTGCTCGCGCTGTTCCCCGGCATCGGCGCGGTCGTCGCCATCGCCTCGCTGTTCGTCGACCCCGCCACCATTGCCGGGCAGATGGATACCGTCGCCGCCGTGCTGCCCGGCGATGCCGCCGGTATCGTGACCGGACAGGTGCAGGAGATGACCGGCACCCAGAGCACGGGACTCGGCATCGCCGCCCTCGTCGGCATCGTGCTGGCGATCTCCTCGGCGTCGAAGGGCATCTCGAACCTGATGACCGGTGTGAACATCGCCTATGACGAGACGGAGGAGCGCGGGTTCTTTCACCGCTATGCCGTCGTGCTGGGGCTGACGCTGCTGACGGCGGTGCTGTTCGTCGTCGCGCTGGGCCTGATGGTCGCGCTGCCGGTCGTGCTGGGCGTCCTGCCCGGCGACGGAATGGGCGAGACGGTCGCGACGATCCTGCGCTGGCCCGCCCTGCTGCTGATCGCGGTCTTCGGACTGGCGGTCGTCTATCGCTACGGTCCCGACCGGGCGGATGCGAAATGGCGGTGGATCTCGCCCGGGGCGATTCTGGCCTGCCTGTTGTGGCTGGTCGGCACGGCGGGTTTCGCCTTCTATGTGCGTACCTTCGGCAGCTATAACGAGACGTTCGGCGCGCTGGCCGGGGTGATCGTGCTGCTGATGTGGCTTTGGCTGTCCAGCTACATCGTGCTGCTCGGCGCGGAATTCGATGCCGAGATGGAAGCCCAGACCCGCAAGGACACCACCACCGGCGCGCCCGAACCCATGGGCCGGCGCGGGGCCGAAAAGGCCGACACGGTCGCGGAAAAGCCCGCCTGACCGCCCTCCCCTTCACTTGCTTGCTGCCCCGAAAGGATATTCCCATGTCCGTGGACATTCCCGCCCAGTCCCAGGATTCCATGCCCGCCGACGAGCACAGGATGGACCCTGCCCCCGACTACGCCCCCCGCCACCCCGGCGCGGGCAAGCTGACGGGCAGGACCGCGTTCATCTCCGGCGGCGACAGCGGTATCGGCCGCGCCGTCGCCGTGCTGTTCGCGCGCGAGGGGGCCGATGTCGCCATCGCCTATCTGGAGGAGGACAGGGACGCCGAGGAGACGAAGCGCCTGGTCGAGGCCGAGGGCGGCAAGGCCCTGCTGATCCCCGGCGATCTGGGCCGGAAGGCCCATGCGACCGACGCGATCGAGCGCACGGTCGCCGAATTCGGTGGGCTGGATATCCTCATCAACAACGCCGCCCAGCAATGGCTGGACGAGGATCTGACCGAATTGTCCGAGGAAACCCTGCGCCGGACCTTCGATTCGAACGTCATGGCCTATTTCTTCTGCACTCAGGCCGCCCTGCCGCACCTGAAGGAAGGCGCGTCGATCATCAATACCTCGTCGGTCAACGCCTTTGCCGGGATGGGGTCGCTGATCTCGTATTCCACCACGCGCGGGGCCTCGCTCGCCTTCAGCCGGTCGCTGGCCGCGAATCTGGCAGACAAGGGCATCCGCGTGAACACCGTGGCCCCCGGCCCGATCTGGACCCCCTTCATCCCCGGCACCATGCCCGCCGAACAGGTCGAGGATTTCGGCTCCGGCACGCCCATGGGCCGCGCGGGCCAGCCGTGGGAAGTGGCCACCGCCTACCTGTTCTTCGCCTCGTCCGACGGCAGTTACCATACCGGCCAGACGCTGCACCCGAACGGGGGCATGATCGTTGGGGCGTGATCCGCTGGCAGGCCGCTGGCCGCGCAATCCGCTGATCTTCGAGATTTATCCCCGGTCGTTCCAGGACAGCGACGGGGACGGGATCGGCGATCTGGACGGGGTGCGCCGGCGGCTGGATTATCTGGCGAGCCTGAGCGTCGATGCGGTCTGGCTCGCGCCGATCACCGCGTCCCCGTGGGTCGATGGCGGGTACGACCCGTCCTCCTACACCGATATCCACCCCGCCCTCGGCACGCTGGAGGATTTCGACGCGCTGGTGGACGAGGCCCACGGGCGCGGCATCCGCATCATGATCGATCTGGTGCTCAACCATACGAGCGAACGGCACCCGTGGTTCGAAAAATCCGTCGCGCGGGACGGGGAGTACGAGGACTACTACGTCTGGCGCGACGCGAAACCCGCCGGGGAGGCCCCCACCAACTGGATCACCCGCTTCGGCAAGCCGACATGGTCGTGGCACCACAAGCGCGAGCAGTACTATCTGCACAACTACATGCCCGAACAGCCCGCCCTGAACCTGCGCAATCCGGTCGTGCAGGACGCGGTGCGCGCGGTGTTCCGCACGTGGCGCGAGCGCGGGGCCGACGGCTTCCGGCTCGATGCCGTCACGTCGTATCTGTGCGATCCGGATTTCCGCGACAATCCCCCCGCCTCCCCCGAGGAGCGGGCGAAGATGGATGGCGAGCAGTTCCTGCCCTACGTGCGGCAGAACCACCTGCACGACATGCTGCCCGGGGACGGCGCGGCCTATACCGAAAACCTGCGCGACTGGGCCGGGGAGGGCGCGTTCCTGCTGGGCGAGGTCGGCACGGGGAACCAGTCCATCACGGTGATGGATGCCCTGATCGAGCCGGGGCGGCTGGATGCGGCCTATACGGTCGATATCCCCCAGAACGGGCTGAAGGCCGATACGCTGGCCCGTATGCTGGGCGAGGCGGCGGACCCGGCCCGTCATGTGTGGTGGACCTCCAGCCACGACCGCGCGCGGCAGGTGCAGGGGCCGGACGACCCCGAAGCCCGCTTCCAGATCTTCCTGCTGGCCACCATGCCGGGCGTCTCGCTGGTCTATCAGGGGCAGGAGCTGGGCCTGCCGCAGCCCCGGCTGGAGCGGGACGAGGTGACCGACCCCTACGACCTGTCCTTCTGGCCCGACGGCCCGGGGCGCGAAGGGGCGCGGGTGCCCCTGCCCTGGACCGGCGACGGCCCGACCTACGGCTTCACCACCGCCGATCCGTGGCTGCCGATGCGCTGGCCTGCGGGATGCTCGGTCGCGGCGCAGGAAGGCGGGGACGATACCCTGCTGGCCTTCGCCCGTAACGCTTTTGCCCTGCGCAAGGAACTGGGAATGAACGAGATCACCATTCAGGACTGGTCACGGGACGGCGACGTCCTCACCGTCGATTTCACCGCGAAGGGCGGCGACCCGCTGACGCTGGCGCTGAACTTCGGCGAGGCGGAGGCGAAGACGCGCGGGGATGCGCCGCGTTTGACGACCCTGCGCGATGCGTGGCGCGGGGGCCTGCCCGCACGGTCGGGGGCGCTCTGGAGCGCCTGATCCGGAAGCGGGGCGGGGAGATGCCTGTGCGCACCGCCCCGCTCGCCCCTACCCCACGATCATCCCCAGCACGAAGATCACCGCCGCGCCGCCGAAGGCGAACAGCTTGCGCGCGCGGTCGGCATCGACGATCAACCCGTCCTCCTTCGCCCGCTCGTCGAAGGTTCCGTGCGACGTGGCCGCATGCTCGGCGGGGCCGTCGATATTGCCCTCGCGGAAGCCGGGCTGCGGCGTGCCGCTCTTCTGTGCCTCGACGCCGTCCTTCGCCAGCTTGCGGTCCAGAAAGCCGGGCAGCAGCATGTCGCCGAACACCAGTTGCAGCACGGATTTGCCGACCAGCAGCTCCCGCGCACCGGTATCGACGGCCTGCATCACGGCCTTTGCGGCGACCTCGGGCTGATAGATCGGCGGGGCGGGCTGGGGTGCCTCGTCCAGACGGTTGCGCGCCCAGCCGAACTGCGTGGTATTCACGGCGGGCAACTGCACCAGCGACAGCGTGATGCCGCGCTCGTCCCGCAGCAGTTCGGACCGCACGGACCCCGTGAAGCCGTTGATCGCGTGTTTCGCCCCGCAATAGGCGCTCTGCATCGGCACGGGGCGATAGGCCAGCCCGGACCCGACATTGACGATCGCGCCCCGCTTCATGACCGACAAGGCGGCGCGGGTGCCGTTGACCTGCCCGTGATAGGTGGTATCGGTGATCGCCTCGAACTCCCGCGCCGACATCTCGACGAAGGGAGAGAAGGCGGTCAGCATCGCGCAGTTGACCCAGATTTCCGGTACGCCCAGTTGTTCGACCACCGTGGCCGTCGCGCGGTCGACCGCCTCGGCATCCGATACGTCGCAGGGTATCGTGCAGACCTTGTCGCCGAAGCGGGCGGCCAGCGCCTGCAACCGGTCCTCGCCCCGGGCCAGGATGCCGACATGGTGGCCGCGCGCGACCAGCGCCTCCACCGTCGCCAGCCCGATTCCCGCCGATCCCCCGGCGACGACGGCGACGATGGGCCGAATTCGGGGAGGTATCTGTATACGATCCGCCATCATGATCTCCTTCGAAAGTCATTCACGAGAACAACTGTTCAAGAACATCGTAGTTCCGATAGTGAATGAATACTTTATTGTCGATATTCTTCATTAATCGTTTAGAAGAAGAATTCTTGATTTGATGTGTTCCGGATCTATGGTTTTATTTCAGAACTGCCATCCATGGCAGGATCATAGTGAAAGGATACGGCCATGATGTCTTCGGATACACACAATTCACTCGAAAAGCTGCACGCCCGGCTCGTCGATACGGCCAACGGCTACCGCGAGGCCCTGGACCGGACCGAGGACCCCGTGCTGCGCGGTTTCGTCCAGGATATCGCGGCCCTGCGGCAGCATCATATCGACGAACTGGCCCGGGAACTGGCCGCCGAAGGGGTCGAGCCGCAGCGGGACGGCGGGTGGATGACCGTGGTGCACGAATCCATCATGAAGGTGCGCGACGTGTTCGGCACCCTCGACGCCAGCGCGCGGGACGAGATCCTGAAGGGCGAGAAGACGATCCTCGATCTCTATGGCGACACGATCGGCGAACTGGCGGACGACACACGCCTGACGAACACCGTGACGCGCCAGCGGGACGAATTGCGGCAGGGGATCGCGCAGGAGGAAAAGCGGGTGTGACGGCGCCTGCCCCGGCCCGGGTCCGCGCCCGGAACGGGGCGGCGCATGTCACGCCGCGCGGGGGCGGGAGCGTCTTTCCCCGGCGACCGGCCCCGCCACATCCGCGACACGCCGTTCCATGATCGCCGTGCGCAGCAGGTGGCGGTAGTAGCCCGGTCCCAGCGCCGAGAGATGCCCCGACTGGTCCTCGCCCAGCAGGTCGCCGCCGCCCCGCCGGTTGCGGTCGGCCAGCGCGATGTCGAAGCCCGCGCCGGGATGCGACACGTCCGCCAGCAAGGCGAGGCGCTCCATCGCGGCATCGCCCGGTTCGCGCCCTTTCGGGCCGCCCTCGGGCTGGCAGATCAGCATATGCGCCTGCCGCTCGCCCCGCCCGATGCGCCCGCGCAACTGGTGCAGTTGCGTCAGGCCGAAGCGGTCGGCATCCAGCACCACCATCGTGTTCGCCGCCGCGATATCCAGACCGTTCTCGACCAGCGCCGTGGCGAGCAGGATATCGGCCCCGCCCCCGGCGAAGGCGGTCATCGCCGCGTCGACTTCCGCATTCTTCATCCGGCCATGGGCGACGGCGACGGTCAGGTCGGGGCAATCCGCCGCCAGCAGGGCGCGCACCCGGTCGATATCCCTGATCCGGGGGCAGATGACGTAGCTGCGCCCCCCGGCCCCGCGCTCGGTCTGCAACGCCCGCACGATATCGGCGGTGTCGAAGGGGATCACGCGCGTCTCGACCGGCTTGCGGCCCTTGGGCGCGTCGGACAGGACCGAGAGATCGAGCAGCCCGACTTCGGCGGCGGTCAGCATCCTGGGGATGGGCGTGGCGGTGGTGACGAGGCGATTGCGGCCCTCGCACAGGCGCATCAGCGTGGCCTTGCGCCGCGCGCCGAACTTGTGCTCCTCGTCGATGACGACGAGGCCGAGACGGTCGAAGCGCACGCCCTTCGCCGTCAGGCCGTGGGTGCCGACGACGATATCGACGGTGCCGTCCGCCAGCCCCTTGCGGGTTTCGCGGCGCTCGGCGGTCGATACGTTGGTCGAGTATTCGCGCAGGACCAGCCCCGCCTCCGCCAGCCGCGCCCCCAGCGTCTCGACATGCTGGCGGCACAGGACGGTGGTGGGGACGGCGATGGCGACCTGCTGCCCGGCCAGCGCGGCATGGGCGGCGGCGCGCAGGATCACCTCGGTCTTGCCGAACCCCACATCGCCCAGCAGGATACGGTCCATCGCCCGCTCCGACGACAGATCCTCCGCCACCGCCGAGAACGCCGCCGCCTGCGACGGGGTCGGGGTATGGCCGAAGCCCGCGCAGACGGCATCGTAGCGCGCGGCATCGGGGGTCAGGGGCGCGCCGGTGCGATTGCGGCGCGCGGTGGCGGCCTCGACCACGGCCCCCGCCACGCTCTCCACCTCCGCCAGCGCGGCATCGCGGCGGGTGGCCCAGTTCGACCCCTTCAGCGTGTCGAACGTGACGCCGATGGCCCGGCCGTAGCGCCAGAGCGAGCCGAACTCGGCCTGCGGCACCATCACCGTATCGCCGCCCGCATAGGCGAGGCGCGCGACCTCGTGGGCCTGCCCGTCCACCTCGACCGTCTCGATCCCCTCGAACAGGCCGAGGCCGTATTCGATATGGATCACGGCATCCCCGGCCCGGGGGCGCACGGGGCCGAAGAGGTCATGGGCGGACTGGTCGAAATCGCGGGGCATCGGGCCGCTCCTGTCACTGGGATATGGGCGTTTCGCCATATCGGTGCGTTGGTAAGCGACCCGGCACGCCTTTCGTTCCCCGCCGATCAGCCCTCGTGCCGGATGGTCGCATGGGGCGATTTGTCGTTGGTATAGTCGGGAACGGTGTCCGGCACCGCGACGGTCGGCCCCTCGCGCTGCGCCTCGCGCGCCAGCCATTCGGCGGTCCCGGGGCGCTTTCGCAGGGCGCGGTCGGATTTGGGGGCGATCCAGCCGTAGACGGGATTTTCCTTGTAGGCGGGCCGCCCCTGCCCGAACACCCAGCCCATATTGCCGTAGGTCGCCGGGTCGCGCCCGTCATAGGACAGCCGGTCGTTCAGATAGCAGGCGGTCGACCATGCGGCTTCGGGGGAGGGGGTCCAGCCGATGATCTTCTTGCCCCAGTACATGCGCAGGTTGTTGTGCATGTAGCCGTCGGCCAGGAACTGCCGCTGCGCCGCGTTCCACGTCTCGTCATCGGTGCGGCCATGGATCAGGTCGTCCAGCGAGTACAGCACCGCGCGCGGGTCGTCGGCATGGGCGGCGAGGGTCTCGCGCGCCGATTTGGGCAGAGTGTCGTAGGATGTAGGGGCGTCCTGCGTCGCGGCGAGATAGGCGAACCACTCGCGCCAGGTCAGCAATTCGTCGAGGAACTTCCACTTGCAGTTCGCCGGGGCCTCCGCCGCCGCGACCCGGGCCGCGATGCTGCGCGGGCCGATCATGCCGAAATGCAGGTACGGGGACAGCAGCGAGGCCGAGGCGTCGTCGGCGGGATTGTTGCGCCGCCACTTGTAGACGGGCAGGACCGTGTCGATCAGGCGATCCACCAGCGCGTCCAGCCGCGCCTGCGACGCCTCGAACCGGGCGACCGGGGGCAGGGTGTGGTCGATGCGGCATTCCGCGATCCACTTCGCCAGCGTGGTCCCCCGCCGCGCGCCGAGGCGGTCGGGGGTGTAGCACAGCGGGCCGTCATAAGGGGGATGGTCGGGGGCGATATCGTCCGGCAGGGCGGCGGGGTCGTCGCGCAGGGGCTTGTGCGCGGCGCGGAATCCCTTCGTCGTGCGGATGCCGTCCCGCAGCAGGGACAGCGGCACCATGCGATGCGCATCCACCGCCCGGACCGGCGCATCGACCTGCGCCGCCAGCCGCTCGACGGGCGCGCGCCCGGCGGGCATCGGCGGGTCGTCGGTGACCACGAGGGCCGCGTCCCCGGCCAGCCGCGCGATCAGGTCCGGCTCGTCATGCGAGGGGCGTTGCAGATGCGATGCGCAGGCGATGCCGCGCGCCGCCAGCCCCTTCTCCAGCGTGGCGGTCGCCCCGGCGAGGAAGTGGTGCAGGCGGTCCGAGGCATAGGGATGATCCTCGCGGATGCCGACATGCACGAGGCAGGGCAGGCCCAGCGCATTTGCCGCGCTGACCGCCGAATCCAGCGCGGGATTGTCGGTCGCGCGCAGGGCCTGCCGCAACCAGCACAGCACGTAGCGCGCGCCGGGGCGCGGGGCGGCATCGTTCAGCGCACGGGTGCGGGTGCGCAGGGGGGTGGGGAGATCATCCGGCATCGGCGGTCTTCCTCTTCGCGGCGCCCCTGGCCGGGGTCTTGCGCAGGGGGCGGCGCGGTCCCTTGCGACTGCCGTGCTTCTCGAACACTGCCTGCGCCTCGGCCTTGGCCTCCGTGGTCGCGCGGATGGCCCAGATACGCGATTTCGCCTCGCGCACCGCCTCCATATGGTCGACGATCCGGGGCGGATAGTTCACGGGGGCCTCCGCTTTCCACGGCTCGTGCACCGCCTTTCCCTCCAGTGCGCGCAGGGCCGGCACCCAGCGGCGGGTGAAATCGCCGGTCGGGTCCTGGTCGTGGCCCTGCTTGACGGGCGAGTAGATGCGCACGGCGTTGATGCCGGTCACCCCCGACTGCATCTGGGATTGCGGCCAGTGGATGCCCGGTTCGTAATCGGTGAACAGCCGCGCCAGCACATCGCCCGAATCCTGCCAGCGCAGCCACAGGTGGTACGACGCGAAACTCATCAGCATCGCCCGCATCCGGAAATTGATCCACCCCGTCGCGCGCAGGTAGGCCATGCACGCATCGACGAAGGGATACCCCGTCTCCCCCCGCTCGAACGCGCGCAGACGCACGGGGTCCGACGTATCGCCCCGCAACCCGGCATAGAAGCGCGCCATCGGTGTCGTCTCGATATCCGGCTCCGTCTCCAGCTTCTGCATGAAGTGGCAATGCCAGTGCAGCCGCCCGACGAAGGAGGACAGCGACTGCCGCCACGCCTTGGCCTCGTCGGAGGGGTCGTCCTTCAGTTCGGCCTGCCGCGCGACGGTGGCCTGATACGTCTCGCGCATCGACATCGTGCCGAAGACGGTATGCACCGACATCCGCGAACACCCCCATTCGCCGGTGACGGGCGAGGACATGTCGGTGCGGTAGCTGCGCCCCCGCTCGTGCAGGAAGCTGCGCAGGATCTCCTCGGCGGCCCCGCGCCCGGCCTGCTGCAACGTCTCGATCCCGTCATCGGCCAGCCCCAGCGCGGCGGCGGCGGGCAGGCGCTGCGAGCGGGCGGAGGCCCGGGGGAGGGCGTCGGGCAGGGTGTGCACGGGTTCGGCCATCATCGCGTCCCACCGCTTCGCCCACTTGTTCCGGTCGAGGGCCGATCCGCGCAGGATGCCGTATTGGCGATATTCGGCGAAGGGCGTCCCGCTGCTACGGCACCATTCGCGCACGGCCTCGTCGCGGCGGAAGGTCCACAGGTTGCCGGTCTCCTCGTGGGCATGCAGGTCGAAATCGCCCGATTCGCTGCGCAGGGCATCCAGCACCCCGACCGCCTCCCCCACCCGCACGACCAGCGTGCCGCCCCGGGCCTTGAGCTGCGCGCGCAGGTCGGCGAGGGCGTCGCCGAGGAATCGGTAGTGACGATAGCTCATGTCCGGCTGCGCCCAGAGGTTCGGTTCGAGGATGTACAGCACCAGCACGCAACTGCCCTGCGCCGTGGCCGCCTGCGCCGCCCGGACCAGCGGTTCGTGGTCCGACAGCCGGAGATCGCGTTTCAGCCAGACGACCTGCATACGCCCCATCACGCCGCTCCCCCTGATGTCCATCCCGACCGTATCGTCGGCACGGAAACGTAGCGGGCCGGGGCGAAAGGTCGAGTGCCGGTCGGTCGTCTCCCCTCCGAATCGCGGGGCGTGGCGGGGCGGGGCAGGGAACGTACTGCCCCTGCGCCGCGTTGCCTGTCCTCAGCGGCATGGACACCGCGATACCGCCTTACCCCCCGCGCGCGAGCCGCCCCCGGGCGATATCAGGAGACGACGATGAAAGACGCGACGGATCACCCGGTCGATGCCGAACGCCCCTATCTGCTGATCGCACTCGGTGCGCTGGGCATTCTGGGCTGCCTCTCGCTGCTGATCGGCACGATTGTCGCGCAGAACGTGGTGCCGGACCACGACTGGATGGCCGATACCATCAGCGATCTGGGCGCGGGGAAGTGGGAAATCATCATGGATGTCGCGCTCTACGGCTTCGCTGCGGGGCTGTTCGCGACCGCGCTGGCTGCTGCCCATGCGCATCTGGGGGGGATCGGCTGGTCGGTCGGGGTGGTGTCGCTGGCGGCGCTGGCGGCGCTGGTGATCGTGGTCGGGGCGCGCAACGAGTACGGCGACGGCGATTCCGAGGGCATCGTGGTCCATATCTACCTTGTCTACGGGCTGGGACTGTTCTTCCTGCTGGCCCCGCTATGCATGGCGGCGGGGATCGGGCGCGCGCATCCGGTGGCCCGGTGGCTGCTGATCGGGCTGGGCATCGCCTGGGGCGTCGCGGCCCCCGCCTTCCTGATGATGCCCACGGATATCGACGGGGCGTTCGAGCGGTTCCTGGGCGTCATCGCCTGCGCCATCGTCACGGTGCTGTGCGGGGTGTTCTGCAAGCGGGGCCGCGCGGCCCACAAGGGAGCATCCTCATGATGGTCATCGAAATCGTCGCCCGGACCGGCCTCGCGGTTCTGGCCATCATCCTGCTGGTGCGCCTGAACGGATTGCGGTCGTTCTCGAAGATGTCGAGTTTCGATTTCGCCCTGACGGTCGCCATCGGCTCGCTGCTGGCGGGGATCATCTCCGGCGGGGACAGCCCGTGGCCGGGGGTGGTCGGCCTCGTCGCCCTCTTCGCCGTGCGGTTCGCGATCTCCAAGGGGCGCGTGCTGTCCGACGGGTTCGAGGGGGCGGTGGACAACTGCCCGATGTTCCTGATGCACGAGGGGCGCGTTCTGGACGAGAACCTGCCCTATGCCCGCGTCACCCGCTCCGACCTGATGAGCAAGCTGCGCGAGGCCAATGCGCTGGATATCGCGCAGGTGCGTGCCGTGGTGCTGGAGGCGACGGGCGATATCAGCGTGCTGCATGGCGGGGATATCAGCCCCGAACTGCTGGACGGCGTCTCCTGGGGGCGGGCCGAACGCCGCGACCCGGAACGGCACCGCTGAGGCCTGCCGCGCATCCGTCCGCGCGGGGCCGTCGTCCGGCCGGTCACCGGTAGACAACGGACGGGTTGTCCGCCAATACTTCCCGACGACCGTTACAGTACTTTGCATCCGACGGGGGAGGGGCGGTTTTGGGAACGTTGGTCGGATATTCCCGCGTCTCGACCGGGGACCAGACGGTCGAACCGCAGGAAGATGCCCTGCGCGCCGCCGGATGCACGCATTTCTACCGCGACACGATCTCGGGGGCGAAGACCGAGCGGCCCGGGTTGAACGAGGCGCTCGCCTACCTGCGCGAGGGCGACACGCTGGTCGTGTGGAAGCTTGATCGGCTCGGGCGCTCGATGGCGCATCTGATCGAGACGGTGCGCGCGCTCGACGCGAAGGGGGTGGGGTTCCGCTCGCTGACCGAAGGGGTCGACACGACCACCCCGGGCGGCACGCTGGTCTTTCACCTGTTCGGCGCGCTGGCCCAGTTCGAGCGTGACCTGATTCGCGAGCGCACCCGCGCCGGGCTGACCGCCGCCGCCGCCCGGGGCCGCAAGGGTGGGCGAAAACCGGTGGTCACCGCCGAGAAGCTGGCCCGTGCAAAGGCGCTGATGGCCGGGGGCCTGAACGTGCGCGAGGCGGCGGCGAGGGTGAAAGTCGGGAAGACCGCGCTGTATGCCGCCCTCAGGAATGCTTCGGGGTGACGTGAGGCTGCTCGGATGACCGCGACGAAGGGTCACGGGATGCAACCGCAGGGGCGGTTCGTACGGGGCAGGCCCATCGGCACCCTCCCCAAAAAAATGAACGCTGCCCCCGAAGGGGCAGCGCCAGATTGCGTCGATGTCGTGTGGATCAGGGCCTGAACCCTACCAGTAACCGCCACCGAAGCTGCTGAGCGAGCTGCTCGGCTGGCTGAAGCTGCCGAACGAGCCGCCCGGATGACTGGAGCCACCGAACGAGCTGCTAGGCTGGCTGAAGCTGCCGAACGAGCTGCTAGGCTGGCTGAAGCTGCCGAACGAGCTGCTAGGCTGGCTGAAGCTGCCGAACGAGCTGCTTGGCTGACTGAAGCTGCTGGACGAGCTGGTCGGCTGGAAGCTGAACGAACTGCTCGGATGACTGGAGCCACCGAACGAGCTGCTAGGCTGGCTGAAGCTGCCGAACGAGCTGCTCGGCTGGCTGGAGCCACCGAACGAGCTGCTCGGCTGGCTGAAGCTACCGAACGAGCTGCTAGGCTGGCTGGAGCCACCGAACGAGCTGCTAGGCTGGCTGGAGCCACCGAACGAGCTGCTCTGCTGGAAGCTGCTGGACGAGCTGGTCGGCTGGAAGCTGCTGGACGAGCTGCTCGGCTGGCCGGAGCCACCGAACGACACGGCACCCAACGGATGACCGCTGTTGCCGGACGCGGCCTGCTGTCCGCCGAACGATCCGCCGGTCGTCGTGGACTGCGCTGGTGCTGCGCCGCCGCCCGAGCCGAACAGGCTGCCGTTGATGGTGACGGCACCACCGGCACCGCCTGCACCGCCGGCACCCGCCGTGACGGTGGGTGCGGCTGCGGTACCCTTGCCGCCGGTATTGCCTGCTGCATCGCCTGCCGTGCCGTCGCCGCCCTTCGCGACACCGACGCTCATGTCGAGGCCCGGATGATCGGAAGCGCCGCCGCCGGTAGTGGTCGGCTGAGTAGCGCCGCCGGTGACGCTCGCGCCGCCGTTGCCGCCTGCACCGCCGGGACCACCGACCCCGCCGTTGCCGCCGAACTTGCCCGCGCCGCCGTCGCCGCCTGCACCGCCTGCGCCGCCGTCACCGCCCGTGCCGCCGGAGAGGCCCGCACCGCCGTTGCCGCCTGCGCCACCAGGACCGCCTGCGCCACCGTTGCCGCCCGTGCCGCCGGGATGCACGGCACCGCCGCCGGTCATGCCGCCACCGGTCATGCCGCCGGTCGTGGCACCGCCACCGGCACCGGGATGCACGGCACCGCCGCCGGTCATGCCGCCGCCAGTCATACCGCCACCGGTCATGCCGCCGGTCGTGGCACCGCCACCAGCGCCGGGATGAGCGGAACCGCCGCCGGTGCCTGCCGAAGCGACCTGTACGGAACCGCCATTGCCGCCGTTGCCGCCGTTGCTGCCGATATTGATATTGCCGCCGCCGCCCAGATTGCCCAGGCCGCCATTGATCGTGACGGCACCACCGTCACCGCCTGCACCACCGGCACCTGCCGTGAAGTTGCCGCCCGGATGACCCGAAGCGCCGGTGACCGAGCCGCCATTGCCGCCGTTGCCGCCATTGCTGCCGATCGAGATATTGGTCGGCTTGGCGATGGAATTGCTCGCCGTAGGGGCCGAGATGGGGTTGGAATTGGTGGGTTGAGCCGTGAACCCGCCGCCGTTCTGGGATGCCGCGCCGGATTTCGCCCCGCTACCGCCATCGGAATTGCCCAGCGAAAAGCCGCCGGATTTGCTGCCACCCGCCTGTGCACCGATTTGTGCGCTGCTTGCGCCACTGAAGTACGTCATGGTTGTGGTTCCCTGTACAATGTTAATACCCCCCCTACGAGAAGTATCATAATTGCACTACAGTCAATTATTTTCTAGGAAATAGTACCATTAGGGGACATTTATATCCCCTCTATAGACATGGTTTTCGAGAGTTATCTATAAAGTTGTATTCTGACGGGATTGTACGGTTTTGGGACGGTCCGGGTCGATCCGAAGGCGTCCGAAAACCGGATCTGATTCGCAGTGCCCGGACGACACCCGCGTCCGGAAGGACGCCGTCCCTCCCGATCCTTCAGAAAAGGATCACGTCGTAGCGCAAGGCGAGGGAGGGGGGCGTGGCGGGTGCGGCGTCGAAGCTGCCGCCGGGGCTGACCCGGATGTGGGAGACGTTGGGGTCGGTTCCGTCGCCGCCATCGGCGGGGGCATAGCTCCAGGTGACGCCGCCGTCATCCGAGAATTCGATGTCGTCCACCGCACTGGCCAGCCCCGCATAACCATAGGTCAGGCCGGAGGACGGGGTGCCGTCGGTAAAGCCGACCGGCCCCGCACCGGGCGTGCCGTCGAGGTCGGCGACCCTGAACGCGCCGTTGGCCGGCAACTCGTCGACGATGACGGTTGTATCGGTATCCGCCGTCCCCGCCCCCTCGTTGCGGATGGTGATGGTGTAGCGCAGCGTGGCCCCGGGGATGGCGACCGTGTCGTCGCCGCCGATCAGCCCGTCATCCAGCACCGCCACGCCCTTGGTCGCGACCAGATCGGCGACGAGGGAGGCGGTGGCCTCGAAGGAGAGCGAGAATTCGGACGTGATGTCGTGGCTGCCCGCGACCGTGCGGCGGGTGACGGTGGCGGTGATCCTGTCCCCCGGCGAGACGGGGACGGCGCTGGGGAAGGTACCGCTGAAGCCGAGCGCCCCGCCGCCATGGGCCACGGTCACGAAGCCGAGCGGCGTCTCGCCCTCGCCGTGGCCGGTCGGGTCCGCCGTGGTGCTGCGATAGAAGTCGACGCGGTATCCCGGCCCGTGGGCGGGAACGTCGAGGGTCAGGTCGTAGGCGAGGGTCGTCGATCCGTCGGCGGTCACGGTATCGAGGACCGGAAAGTTGAGCAGGTCGTTCGGTTCCCCGTCCCCGTCCCCGTCGCCCGTATCGTTGGCGGTCACGCCGTCGTAGCCCAGATCGATGCCCAGACCCCCATTCGAGTGGATCACGTTGGCCAGGAAGGCGGCACTGGCCGTATCCTCGACCGTCGCGCCGTTCGCGGCGTGATTGGCGATCGTGTTCGCCCCCGCCGCCGTGCCGTCGCCGACGAGCGCGGTCGACGTGCCGACGATCCGCACGCCGTCGCCCGACGATCCGATATCCGTCGTGCCGTCGCTGGCCACCCCCACGAGATTGGCGACCACCACGCCCTCGCTGCCCGCCTGCAGGATCACGGCCACGCCGGGTGTGCCCGCGATCACGTTGCCCGCGCCGATGCGCCCGATCTCCAGCCCCGTCGTGTTGTGGGCGATGATGCTGACCTGGCCGTTCTGGCGCAGGGTCAGGCTGTCCACCGTCGTGCCGATGTAGTTGCCGAGGATCGCGACCCCGCTCGCATTGACGGTCGCCACCCCGAAGTCGGCGTTCGAGGCGATGACGTTCCGCGCGGCCACGGTCGTTCCGCCGATGGTCACGCCGGTGGACCCGAGGGTGAAGATACCCGTGCCGCCATTGGCCGCCGTCGTCGTTCCGTCGGGCTTGAGGCCGACCAGGTTGCCCGTGGCCGCACCGCCGGACGTGTTCTCGAACAGCAGGCCGTAGACGGCGGCGTCGTTGCCCGAGACGACGTTGTTCGCCACCGTGGCATCCGCCCCCAGAATCCAGAGGGCGACATTGGCCGATACCCCCGTCGCGTTCCCGTCGGTGCCGGTATTGTTGGACCGGATGCCGATATTGGTGCATTCGACCGTCGCGCGGTCGGCTTCCGTGTTCACGATCAGGGCGCTCCCCTCGTGATTCGTGATCGACAGGCCCCGGACCGTGATATCGTCGGCGGATACCCTCAATCCGCGATTGGCATGAGCGGCGCGCAGCTCGACCTTGAGCTGGTGGGGGATGCCCTGGTTGACGGTGCCGCAGGAGGCCCCCGTCTGGGTCGATCCGTCGAGGGTCACGTCGTTGCGGGTAATGGCGGGCAGTTCGGTGGTCGTGGCGATGACGTGCCGCCCACTGCCGGGGATGGCGAAGTCGATGGTATGCGTCCCCGCCGAGGCATTCGCCGACTCGATCGCCTCGCGCAGCGACCCTGCGCCGCTGTCGCTCGTGGTCGTCACGGTGAAGGTGGTCGCCGATGCCTGCCCCGCCGCACCCGCCAGCAAGGCGACCGGCAGCAGGGCGCGTGTGAGGGGGCCGATGCGGCAGGGGTGAAATGCAGGCATTGATCCATCCTCGAACGAAGCCGCCTTCATTGTCGCGGCAACGACTTATCGGATCGTTAATCGAGGGAAGTGATTTTACTCGAACAACCTGAAGATGTTTCCTGCGATCGTACCACCGGCGAAGAGGCATGACCGCTTCGGGTTTCACCCCCTGCCCCGGACCACGATCCGGGCCTGCCATCACAGAATGCTCTGCATCGGCAGGCCCCTCGTCATGTGCAGGACGGGAGGGGAATCGGCCGGGTTCGCAGGCCCGCCGCCATCACTCCATCAGCCGCACCACGCGGCGTGACTGTGTCTGCGTCAGGGCGGCGGGAAGCGGGACGCGGCGGTCGTAATCGGACCCCATCGTCAGGCTGCCGGTGCCGTTCAGGGTGTACTTGTCGACGATGAACTTGGTATAGGCCGCGTCATGGTTGAAAGTGCTGTTGCCGTTCATGACGAAGTCGTGACGCGGCAGGTAGATCGTCCCTTCGAGATAGGATTGGCCGGACATGTTGAAAGTCGCGGTCTGGTCCTCCGGCGCGCCGTCACGGGCCTGCATGATCAGAAAACCGGCATGCGACCCCGTTTCCAGGCCGCTGAGACGGATCAGATCGATGCCGTTGAACGTGAAGTTGGTATGCTTCTCGCCATAGAGGAGAATGCCTTCGCCATTGACCTCCTGGATGCCGTTGGCAATGAAATTCCTGCCCCGGATGACATAGACGCCGGGGTTGAGCGTGAGTCTCTTCGACCCGTTCACGATCACGTCGCCGCAATAGACACCGGGGTCCATCACCACGTCGGCGGGTCCGTTGGCGAGGAAATTCTGCTCGGTGCATCCGCCCTCCACTTCGGGCGGAGCGGGCATCGCGGCGAGCGGGTCCGCCATCCGCGCGGCATCCTCGATCACCGCCCGGGGCAGCCGACCCTGGCTGATGCCGCCGATCTTGCCCGAGGCGCTGAAGGAGGGCAGGTCGAAATCGCCGCTTCCGTTGTAGTGGAACGCATCGTCTGCACCGGAATTGGAATGCCAGCCGCAATCGGTGGTGACATCGGTCTGGCCGTTGATGTTGATCGATCGTCTGATCTCGTGCAATGCCAGCACGCAGGCGCCGAGCGGGGCCGGTGCGCCCCCCGTCAGCTCGGCATACCCGGCCTTGGCGTATCCGTCGATCTCGATCCCCGTCATGCCGATGATCTGCAGCAGGGTCGTCGGGCTGTCGCAGGTCGCGCTTATCTCGACGAAATCCTCGTGGATCGTCGTGTCGAGGGGGCGGTCGCAATGCTTGAAATTCCTGTCGAAGATGTTCTGCGCCAGTTTCTTGCGGGACGGATCGTCGGCAGTGGAGCGGGCGGCGGACAGCGTGGCGGCATCCAGCGCCTGCTGAAGGTCGGTATCGCGCGACATGGCGTTGGTCAGGTCGATCGCACCGCCCGCCGCCGCCGCGATGACCGGCAGCAGGACCGCCATCGGTATGGCGACACTGCCTCGACAATCGGACAGGAATTTTCCAACAATGCCCATATCGGTGCTTTCTGATGAGAAACTGAGATCAGTAGCGATATTGTACAGAAGGAATGAAGCATCTATTATCTACAGTTGCATTTTTTCGAAGCAGCTTGACGAAGTCGAACCCGCCGACTGACGAAAGATGCGGGACCGTTGTGCTTTGGGCTTGTCGCGGATCGGAGTAGAAGTACCGGATGGAAGCCCTGCTCATCCTCGTCGCGCTGTCCATCCCCGCCGGTCTGGTCTGGCTGGTCGTCAGTCATGTCCTGCTGTGCGGGTCCGTGCGGGAGTTGCGGGCGGAGGTCGGACGGTTGAAGGCGGGCGGAGCCGTCGGCACGGCGGATGACCCGGCCTCCACCCCCGTACCATCCCCGCAGGCCGCTTCGCGACCGCCGCCCGCGCCGGGGCCGTGGCCGTGGTCCGGGAGCACCGTACCCGCCCCCGCATCATCCGCCCCTGCCGGGAAGGCGGACCCTGCCGCCTATGTCTTCATGAAGGAAAACGCCGGGCGGCTGAAGGCGTGGATACAGGAGAACTGGCTGATCGTCGTCGGGGCGCTGTCCCTGGCGATGGCGGGGGTGTTTCTGGTGCAGTACGGCATCGAGCAGGGCATCCTCTCGCCCCCCCTGCGCGTGGCGTGTTCGCTGGCCTTCGGGGCGGGACTGGTCGCGTTCGGCGAACGGGTCCGGCGGTGGGGCGGGGATGCGCGAGGGGATGCGACGGCGTTCCTGCCTTCCGCCTTTGCCGGTGCCGGGATCGTGACGCTGTTTTCCGGCATTCTGGCGGCGCGCCGATTGTACGACCTGATCGGGGCGGAGGTCGCCTTCGCGTCCCTGGGGGCGATTGCCGTGCTGGCGGTCGTGCTCGGCTGGATCTACGGGCCGTTCCTGACCGTCATCGGCCTTCTCGGGGCCACGGCCGCGCCCTTCCTCGTGGGGGGCGGATCGGAAAGCGTGACGTCGCTCTTCTACTACTTCGCCCTGGTCGCGGTCGTCGGACTGGGCGTGGATGCGATGAAGCGTTCGGCGTGGATTTCGAGCATGGCACTCGCCGCACCCACCCTGGGGGCGGTGCTGGTCTGGCTGGCGTCGGGGTCCGAACACGCGCTGGGATACGCCGTTCTGGTCGCCGGAGCGGCGACCTGCATCCCGACCCTGTCCCTGCGTCCGGCGCCGGGCGGCGCGATGGTGTTCCGCACGCTGCACCGGAGGGGCGCGCCGGGATGGCCGGAATTTCCCGTTCGGCTGATCGGTGCCGGAATCCTGATCCTCACCGGATTCGCCGTGGTCGTTTCGCTGGGCAGCGAGGCGGGGTTCTGGCTCGGGCTGATGGCGCTGGCGGCATGCCTCGGTGCGCTGGCTTTCTGGTTGGAGCGCGGGGCGGTGCTTGACGATCTGGCTGTGCCGGTGGCGCTGGCGATGCTGGCGACGATCGGGATGAACGGCCTGTTCGACGCCCCCGCCGCCGCGATCCAGAGTGCGGACGGCAGCGTGCTGACCCCGCTCGTGGGATTCGCCCTCGCGGTGACGACGGCGACCGGCTGGAAAAGCCTGCGCACCACGGCCTTCGCCCTGCCCTGGGCGGCGGGGTCGGCGGTCTTCGCCCCCGCCACGATCCTGCTGCTCGCCCAGTTCTGGACGCCGCTTGCAGAGCGGACGGCGCTGAACTGGGCCATCCACGTGCTGGCCGTCGCGGCCCTGATGACCCTGCTGGCCGAGCGCACCCGGCGATCCGAGGGCGCGGGCGGGATGCGCACGGCGTTGTTCGCGCTGGCGGGGCTGAACATGGTCGCCTTCGCGCTGTCCGTCGTCCTGACGGAGACGGCGCTGACCCTGGGTCTTGCGGGGGTCGTGGTCTCGGCGGCGTGGCTGGACCGGCGGTTCGACCTGCCCCCCATCGGCTGGTTCGTGCAGTTGGGAGTGGTGGCATGCGGTTTCCGGCTGGTCGTCGATCCGGGCATCCCCTGGGCCTTGACGACCGGCTTCGGCGAGTTGGCGACCGGGTTTCTCGGGGTGATCGCCCTGTTCGCGGGGGCGTGGGGGCTGCTGCGCGCCCGGGGGCGGACGATGGCGATGATCGTCGTGGAATCGGCGATCTGGGGGCTGGGCGGGATATTCCTGTGCTTCGTGCTCTACCGCGCGCTGGAGGACGGCAGCCGGTGGACGCACTGGTCCTGGGCGCTGTTCGGGATGATCTGGCTGATCAATGCGGCGGTGCAGTTCTACCGGATGCGGATCGACGGGCCGATGCGGTGGATACGCCGGGATCTGGGCTGGATATTCGGCGTGGCGGGGCTGGGGATGCTGGCGGTGGCGGCTCTCCACGCCAATCCGTTGTTCCGGGACCGGGTGATCGGCCCGCCGGTCTTCGACAGCCTGATGGTCGCGTATCTCCTGCCCGCGCTGCTGATCGGCGTGGTCGCGTGGAAGTTCGATCATCTCGGCAGGGCGATACGGACCGGTCTCGGCGCAGTGGCGGTGGCGTCGGCGGTGCTCTATGCCGGGCTGGAAATCCGGCGTCTCTGGCAGGGTCCGGACCTGACCGGATACGGTTTCGAGGACGGCGAACTCTACAGCTACACGATCGCCATGCTGCTTTGCGGGTCCGGACTGCTGCTGGCCGCCTATTTCCGCCGTTCGACCCTGTTGCGCAAGGCTGCGGTGGCGGTGATCGGGCTGACCATCGCGAAGGTCTTTCTGGTGGATACGGCGGGACTGGAGGGCCTGATTCGCGCGCTGTCCTTCCTCGCGC
>ENA-ORXC01000640-ORXC01000640.1-marine-metagenome-genome-assembly--contig:-NODE-640-length-23872-cov-48.497584_pt1 | contig 23872 bp, 24 predicted proteins | sample MGYA00237865_ERZ511478 | MGnify/ENA metagenome assembly ERZ511478
AGATATAATTTTATTTAAAAAGTCCAAAAGATGTATTTTCACGTACTTTTGTAAACTGCGATGGGGTACATCGTCGTTTTTATATAAAATATCATTTAATTTTTCAGATTTATGAACGCTATTACAAAGGCTTTTGCTTTTATATTCCTCCTTTCTTTTACCGCTGTACAAGCACAAGATGCCTCAAAGAGCATTGATGATCAATTTACAGAGGTTATAGATGGTTCAAACAATTACCAGAAGTTTAAGGTGATTGAAAAAGTAAAAATGACCCGCCTACAGCAAAACACAAAAAAACGCATAGACGGCCTACAGGCAGAGATAGAAAATCTTAAGTCAGAAATGGCACAGCAGCAAGCGGCTGCAGCACAGGTAAGCACAGACCTTGCTCAAACGCAGGCTACACTAGAAACAACAGAAGGTGAGAAAGACTCAATGAACTTTTTTGGCGCTCAAATGAGTAAAGGCAACTACAACACGATGGTATGGAGTATCGCAGGTGTACTTCTACTTGCACTGTTATTTTTTATATTCAAATTTAGAAGTAGTAACGTACTTACTAAAACGGCACAGCACAAACTAGATGAGACAGAGGCAGAGTTTGAAGATTACCGCCGTAAAGCCTTAGAGAAAGAGCAAAAACTAGGTCGCCAGCTACAAGATGAGCGCAACAGAGCGCTTAAATCTTCAAAAGGGTAAGCACTCGTTTTATTAATACTATAAAATCTGTACTTTAGGGTATAGATTTTTTTATGCATATACGCCAGGCTACACTTACAGATCTTGAGTTTATTATCCCGCTCTTTGATGGGTATAGACAGTTTTATAAACAACCGTCAGATATAGAGGGGGCTCGCTCCTTCCTTAAAGAACGGTTTACACATAATGAGAGTACCATTTATGTCGCTCACACTGCAAGTAATACGCAGGAGCTAGTAGGTTTCACGCAAGTGTACCCCCTATTTTCTTCGGTAAGTATGGAGCGTATGTTATTGCTCAATGATTTATATATTCATCCAGACCATAGAGGAAAAGGTATAGGTACCTTGCTTATAAATCGTGTTAAAGAGTTATGTACAGCCACTGGGCAAAAAGGCATTGCATTACAAACGGGTACTACAAACCCGGCACAAAAACTTTATGAGCGTCTAGGCTTTACAAAAGACCCCGATTTACATTACTTTTGGGCTCGCTAGCGCAAGACCTGCCTCGCATTACAATTGTATACTTATGAGAATAGATATTATTACCGTCGTACCAGAGTTATTAAAGAGTCCTTTTGAGGCCTCTATAATGCAACGCTCTATCGCAAAAGGTCTGGTAGAAGTACAGTTTCACAATTTGCGAGACTATACAGATACTAAGTACAAGCAGGTAGATGACTACCAGTTTGGCGGAGGTGCAGGTATGGTAATGCAAATTGAGCCTATAGATAAATGTATCTCTAAGCTCAAATCTGAGCGTGATTATGACGAGGTGATCTATATGACTCCAGATGGTGAGACGCTAGACCAAGGGATGGCAAACACGCTATCGCTCAAAGGCAACATTATCATACTATGTGGTCACTACAAAGGTGTAGACCAGCGTGTGAGAGATCATTTTATTACCAAGGAAATCTCTATAGGAGACTACGTACTAAGCGGTGGCGAGCTAGGCGCTCTGATACTCTGTGATGCGGTGATACGTTTAATTCCTGGGGTGCTAGGTAATGAGACTTCGGCGCTTACAGATAGTTTTCAAGATGGATTACTCGCTCCACCTATTTACACGCGCCCAGCAGATTATAAAGGCTGGAAAGTTCCTGAGATTCTCACCAGTGGCAACACTCCTAAGGTAGAAGAGTGGCGAGAAGAACAAGCATATATAAGAACAAAAGAAAGAAGACCAGACTTACTAGAGGAGTAATGAGTACGCTTTCGCGAAAGCGTAACAACCCACATTCTCAACACCTAGAAGTTTATAGCATTTTAAATTACATACCCAGCAAGGGAAGCATATGATTACAACAGACCACATAAAATCACTCCAAGAGCGCGTAGACGGCTTAAGGAGATATCTTTGACGTAGATCGCAAACGCATCGAGATACAAAACGAAGAAGAAAAAACCTTTGACCCAAATTTCTGGAACGACCCAAAAGAGGCTGAGGCCTTTATGAAAACCTTACGTTCTAAAAAGAAATGGGTAACAGATTATGAGGAGGCTCAAACCTTTGTAGAAGACCTAGAGGTGCTCTATGAATTTGCAAAAGAAGGCGAAGCTCCAGAAGAAAATGTACAAGCACGCTATGAGAAAGCGGCTAGTTTTATAGAAGATATCGAGTTTAGAAATATGCTCTCAGAAGAGGGTGATGAGCTAAGCTGTGTCTTACAGATTACCGCCGGAGCTGGTGGTACAGAGAGTTGCGACTGGGCATCTATGCTTATGCGTATGTACTTAATGTATGCAGAAAAACAAGGCTGGAAGGTAAAAGAGCTTAACTTTCAAGAAGGTGATGTAGCGGGTATAAAAACGGTATCGCTAGAGATAGAAGGTGAGTTTGCCTTTGGCTGGCTTAAAGGTGAAAACGGTGTACACAGACTGGTGCGCATCTCCCCTTTTGACAGTAATGCAAAGCGTCATACCTCATTTGCCTCGGTATATGTATATCCACTTGTAGATGATAGTATTGAGATAGAACTCAACCCAGCAGACTATGATATTGTGACGGCAAGATCTTCTGGTGCTGGAGGGCAAAATGTAAACAAGGTTGAGACTAAGGTCCAACTTACGCACCACCCTACAGGTATACAAATCTCTTGTTCTGACTCGCGATCGCAACACGATAACCGCGCAAAAGCGTTACAGATGCTCCGTTCTCAATTATACGAGCTAGAACTACGCAAGCAAATGGAAGCCCGTAACGCGATAGAAGCAGATAAGAAAGCCATTGAGTGGGGATCACAAATACGCAATTACGTATTACATCCTTACAAACTTGTAAAAGACGTGCGCACCGCTGTAGAGACGGGTAATACAGATGCTGTACTAGATGGTAATATAGACCTCTTCTTAAAAGGATACCTAATGATGATGGGGCAAGAAGAAGCGAGTGATGAACTATAAAGAATCTGAAGTATAATTAAAAAAAGCCAATCTCACGATTGGCTTTTTTTTCTAATATATAGACTTATGATTTCTATATTTTTTCTTTTCTAAACAAAACTAAGGTTAATAAGAATCCTACAATTACAAGAATACCTCCTACCCAAGGCGTCGCGGCAACCCCTAGATCAGATTCCACTACCATTCCGCCTACATAAGCGCCTATGGCTATACCAACATTAAATGCTGCGATGTTTAATGCTGAGGCTACATCTTCGGTTCCTGGCAAGTATTTTTCGGCCATTTTTACCACATATAATTGCAATGCAGGTACGTTTGAAAACGCAAGTATTCCCATAAAAAATAAGGTTGTTATGGCAAAAGTCTGACTAGAAGCCGTGAAGTATAACACAAACAACACAATGGCTTGTAATGCAAACATTACCAATAAGGCTTTTCCTGGTTTATTGTTTGAAACTTTACCGCCTACAATGTTTCCTATAGCTATTGCAATCCCATAGATTAAAAGAAATATACTAGTCATATCTGAAGAGAAGCCGGTCACTTTTTCTAACAATGGTGTTAAGTAAGTAAATGTGACAAACGTACCTCCATAACCAAATGCAGTAATGGCAAGCACCAATAAAATAGACGGATTTTTAATCACTTTTAATTGGTCTACTAGTCTTAATGGAGCCGATTGTTTGATGTTTTTAGGAACCAAAACTAAACTTGCTATTGCTCCTATTAATCCTAATAATGCGACACCAATAAATGTTGCCCTCCATCCAAAATTCTGACCGATATAAGTACCCAAAGGCACACCAGTTACAATAGCTACAGTAAGACCAGCAAACATTATAGAAATGGCAGTTGCTCTTTTGTCTTTTGGTACCAAACTAGCAGCAATGGTAGACCCAATTGAAAAGAATACACCGTGTGCAAAACCTGTCACGACTCTTGATAAGAGTAACAATTCAAAACTAGGTGAAATTGCTGCTAAACCATTACCAATGATGAAAAGCAACATAATTCCCATCAATAATTGTTTCCTTGGAATTTTACCAGTTAAAGCAGTTAATATGGGTGCACCAATGGCTACACCAATAGCATAAAGGCTTACTAATAATCCTGCTGATGTTAATGATGTACCTAGGTCATTTGCAACGGTAGACAACAACCCTACAATTACAAATTCTGTTGTACCTATCGCAAAGGCACTTATGGTTAATGCCCAGAGAGCAGCTGGTAGACTCTTCTTTTTGGTCACCGTTGTTTCTTTATTTATAGTTGTTGTTTTCATAATTTCTAATTTTTTCTTTCTATCCTTATTTTATGGCTACAGGATTTATTTGTACTTGTGTAGAGCCTTCATATAATGGATGACCCAATACAAAAAGGAATTCCCAAACTTTTTCCTCAACTAACTCATCTACAAGGATATTTTCCAATACTTGTACACCGTATTCGGTTGCCATCATTTGATTTACTGGGAAAGAAAGCTCGCTGTTTTCGTGTGGTACTGCTTCAAAAGACCAGTTGTCTGCACCGGCTGCTACAATTCCTTTCTTACCTAAGTAATGGGCGGCTTCCGTACCAATTCCAGGTCCACCGGCTAGATAACGCTTGTCATCTTTACCCATTAATTTGGTCCATCCTGTGTAAAACAAAACCACATCTCCTTTACGGATGTCAATGCCTTGTTTTTTGGCTACTTTTTCAATGTCTTCCACTGTAAAAACAGTACCTTCTTTTACAATATCTTGATTGTAGTAAGAGCGCATATCTAGCACAACACCTCTAGTAACAATTGGCGGTAATTTTTCTAGCCCTAATTTTTTCACACCAGAAACGGTTAAAAAATCTTCAACTTTATGTCCGTTATAATGAACATTATCTCTACCGTAATGTGCCAATCCATTTATTTGAGAACCAACACCTGTCCAGCCAATTAACTGGTCATCAACGTAAGTAAATTTGTTAGAACCTGCAGCAGCAGTTTCTGGTTGTAAAGTTTCTATATGAAAGTATCTGTGACGGAAAGCTGCAGTCTCGGCGTTTACCACCATTCCTAAGCGGTATACTTTTCCTTTTTCAACTAATTTTACAGCATCTAAAACCGTTTCTTCATTTAAAAGGTTAAGTGCACCAATTTCATCGTCTGCCCCATAAGGTGACGTTGGTACTTGTTGCGCGTTTGTAGTTAAAGCAGTAGAAAGTATAACTGCTAACGCTATTGTTTTTAGAGTATTTACTATGGTTTTCATTTTAATATGTTTTTATATTTCTGGTACAAATTTCCAATGAATGCAAGGAGTGTGCGAGGATGTACATCACCATTTTAAAGTGATGTATGTCACATTTAATATTGATCATACATCACTTTACTTTTCATTTTATTTAATCTTGAAGCTTCATTTTTAATACCAAGTAAGGCGGTTTACTAGTATCTTTTCCTTCATTTAATAAAGGAAGGTTGTGAAGTTGATTAGCTACTATATACAAGTAGTTTCCGTGTATGGCAACACCATCGGGCCAAGACAGGTCTTTTTTAGATTGCACAATGGTTTTCATTCCAGAAGGCGTACTTTCTACAATGGCTGAATTTTCAACATCGGTTACATACACTTTACCGTTTGCACCTACTTTAAATCCGTCAGATTTTGGTTTATTGGCATAGAACTCGATGTACTTATTAAGGTCGCTATCTTGCTTACTTTCATCTGCTAATACAGCAGACGAAATGCGATAAATTTTAGTGTTTCCCATTGCACCATAGTAGATGTACTTGCTTTCGTCATCTATAGAAATTGGGTTTAAAGGATATCTTGGCTGAATGGTAGTACCGTCTTTTCTTTTATGAGAGACTAGTCTACCGTGAATTTTCACTGGTTCATCAGCGGGTAAAAATGATGCGTCCCCTTCCAGAACTCGTCTTATATAACCTGTTTCTAAGTTAATCACGACAAAAGCTGGTGCAATTGGCGGATTTAAAGCATCGGTCATATCTGCAATTACAGCAGTATTGTTCTTAACATCAATCACAAAATCCTGTAAAAAAGGTTTTGATGACAATACTGTATTCGGAATTGGAAAAACCTTTGTGACGTTACCGGTAACCAAATCAAAACCAACCAATTTTGGAGCCTGATTTTGCTTTACGTTACCCATATCCAACACCCAAAGAATTCCATTAGCATCGGCTTGAATTCCAATGGTTGAATTGATACCTTTTATACTTCCATTTTTTGGTTTTACAATCCACTCTTTATCTCCGAACGGAATAGCTTCTCCACTTGGCAAAATTTCCTTTACCATATATTTTGAAGCGCTCAAGGCGCTCATTGTTACAAAAACCCTTCCGTCGTTAGACACGGTTATATTCCCTGGTCTAGATTCTGGAAATGTTGCTATAGTTTCTAATTGTGCTTGTGCAAATAGTGTAAAATTCATTACAAATGCAAACAAGACTGTTTTTAATATTGTTACTGTTTTCATCGTTATTGTTTTTTAAAATTGAATATGATTTACTTAGTTGCCTAAAAACTTTTTTTGCGTTGATGGGTCTACCCAAATAACATCGCTTGGATCTCTGGCTATGGCGTCAAAAACGAGAACGTCTAACGGACCCTCTAAAATTTTTCCGTTACCGTGTGCTGTGCCTTTTCCCCAAAACAATAAGTCGCCTTTTCCTGCAACAAGAGGACCTTTATCGGCAACATAAAATTCTGCTTTGCCATTTAGAATGTAGAGGTAGGCATCAGATTTTGCGTGGTAGTGCATAGGCACTTCGTCATATAATCGAAAGATTCTAACGCCTGCGTGCTCGCGGTCTATTAATCTGATGTCTTTAATGATACCGTTGTGGTCTTTTGGTAGTAAATCAACATATTCATCTATGTTAATTATACCATAGGAATTGCCAGAAGAAAGTCCTTTACCATCTTGTGCAAATGATGTAAATCCAAATGAAATTATTGCTAATACTAAGAGTAGTGTTCTTGTTGTTTTCATAATAATTTGTTTTTAATTGTTGGATACAAAATTCTATGAAAACAAAGGGGTGTGCGAGGACATACCTCACAGTTTTAATGTGAGGTAGGTCAATATAAAAATGTGATTTAGATCACTTTTAGCTATTAAAACGACTTAAAGTCTCTCTGGAAACGCCTAAATAGGAAGCTATTAATTTTTTAGGCACGCGCTGTATTAAAGCAGGTAGTTTAGTTACTAGGTATTGATACCTATCTTCTGCAGTCATTGTAAGTAATGACAATACTCTTTTTTGCAGGTTTATATAACCGTGGTTTGATTTAACTCTAAAGAAATTAGCAACAGCTGGTACTGCAAGACAAATCTTCTCCCTATCTTCTAGTGACAAGCAGAAAAATTCAGAATCTTCTAGACAATCTACAAATATAGTTCCTGGTTCTTGATGCTGAAAAGCACAGTGATCACTCACCCAGTATTTCTCCATTGCAAACTGGAGAATGTGCTCTTTACCTTTATCATCTATGTGATAGGCTTTCACCAGGCCATTAATAATCCAGTATTCAAAATCGACAGCCTGCCCTGCTTGAATTAAAAATTGATGCTTTTTTAATGTTTTAAAATGAAAGTGTGGCTCAATAAAATTCCATTCTTCATCTGTCAACGAGTATAACTCTTCAAAATGTTGTCTTAGTGAATGAAACTTGTTTTCCATAGTTCAAAATTAAACTATTTACTAGAACCTTGATTAAAGATAAATGCCCATTTGCCATAGATTAACACGCCTCCATCCCTGGGAAGGCAAGCATCTGCCCCATCCCTACTGTAAATAACCAGTTACCATATAAAGCGTGCTCTATAGATACTAGTGTGGTAGATCTAGTTTTCTTAAAGGTATAAGCAAATAATAATCCGCCTATAAAGGTGAGTACAATGACTAAGGTATTGCGTAAAAATAAGTGCGCCATTGCAAATACAATCGCATTTACCACGATAAGCAATCGCTTGTCTTTAAAGAAACCATCATAACGGTTAAAGAAAAAAGTTCTGTAAATCACCTCTTGCGGCCATACAGATAAGAAAGTGTACACCAGCAATATCATCACCCATAATTTTGGGTTGCTCTGTGGTACACAAAACAAGCTAGAAGGCTGTAATATGTACACGTAAATGGTGGTAACAACGGCTATAACAACAAGCTTCACAGCCGTCTCCTTAAAAAAAGACGTCCAGTTTATTGACCGCTCAACCTTAAACTTTACCGCCTTACTTCTATAAAGCATCACCAGTAAATATGTAAAACCTATTAAAACCGAAGCTCCTTTAATCTTAAAGTCATAGGGTAATAATAGACTTAATGGTAGTATTATGAATAATATAAAAAACTCTGTGAGTACATAATACTTGCCATTCATCATACCGTAATTGTTGTAGTGTTTTTTACCTCGCTTATAGTAAACGAGCTCTGTGTACTCCCTATATACTTAAGCGTAGTAAGCTTGGTTACCATAAAATTACGAAAATGCTCCATATCTCTTACCAGCACTTTGAGTAAATAATCATAGTCCCCACTTACGTGAAAACACTCTAGCACCTCATCTAGCGCAGTCACCTCTTTTTCAAAAGAGTCTATTGCATTTTGAGCGTGCTTCTCTAGCTTTACGTGGCAAAACACCTGAAAACCTAGTCCTACAATATCCTTATTAAGAAGTGTGATATACTGTGCGATCACTCCAGAGCGCTCCATCTTTTTTACACGCTCATAAATAGCAGTTACAGAAAGATTAAGCTTTGCAGAAAGCTCTTTGTTTGTGATTTTGGCATCCTGTTGTAGGTATCCTAAAATCTTTTTGTCTAGTTCATCAAGTTTCATCATAGAAAAATTATCAGTATTTGGGGTAAACTTATGCTTTCGCGAAAGCGAAATTCTAATTATTTACAATAATACAGTTTAATTATCTATATATCTAACTCACTATTGATTAAATATCTACATATACATACATTTACGTTATAAATAACAAGTATTTACACAAACTAATCTATTCAAACACTTAGCGCCTTATGAAATTTAAACCCGCAAACGAGATCCAAGATTTACAGTATTTTGGAGAATTTGGAGGAGTAAATCCTTCTATTTCAGATAGCTCAACCTACACTTTTTTATCGGCAAAAACAATGTTTGACACCTTTGAAGGAAATGCAGATGGTTGTTATTTATACTCAAGACACAGTACACCGTCTAATCTTTATCTAGGTGCAGCCCTAGCTGCAATGGAAGGAACAGAAACGGCAAACGTTGCTGCCAGTGGTATGGGTGCTATCACTCCTACCCTATTACAACTGTGCCAGGCTGGTGATCACGTAGTGTCAAGCCGTACCATTTATGGAGGAACATATGCCTTCTTAAAAAACTTTGCTCCTAGACTAAGCATCACGACGAGCTTTGTAGATATTACAAATCTGGAAGCGGTAGAAGCTGCTATTACAAAAGACACGAAGGTGCTCTACTGTGAGTCTGTGAGCAACCCACTACTTGAGATTGCAGATATTGAAGGGCTCTCTGCCATTGCAAAAAGACATCACCTTAAACTAGTGGTAGATAATACATTCTCACCGCTCTCTATATCTCCTGTAAACCACGGTGCAGATGTGGTGATACACAGTCTTACTAAGTTTATAAACGGATCTTCAGACACGGTAGGTGGCGTGGTGTGCGGTACACAAGAATTTATAGATGAGTTACGTAATGTAAATGATGGAGCAAGTATGCTACTAGGCCCTACTATGGATAGTCTGAGAGCAGCCTCTGTACTCAAGAACTTGCGCACCCTGCATATACGTATGATGCAACATAGTCACAATGCTATGTATCTCGCAGAGCGTTTTGAAAATCTAGGACTAAGAACGGTATACCCAGGACTCCCTTCTCATCCTAGTCACGAGGTTTTTAATAGACATATGAATGATAAGTACGGCTACGGCGGTATGCTTACAGTAGATGTAGGATCACTAGATAAGGCAAATGCACTTATGGAGTTAATGCAAGAAAAGAACCTAGGTTACCTAGCGGTGAGTTTAGGATTTTACAAAACCCTCTTTAGCGCCCCAGGAACCTCTACTTCATCAGAAATTCCAGAAGATGAGCAAGCAGCTATGGGACTTACAGATGGTCTTATACGCTTCTCAATAGGTCTAGATGCAGATATAGAACGTACGTATGAAATGATGAAATCTTGTATGGAAGAGATAGGTGTTTTGGTTCCAAAAATGGCATAACACATTATCGCTAATAAAATCTTTGCGAGCTTATGGTAACCTACTGTAAGCTCGCATTGTTTTTTTATAACATAAGAAGTATTGCTCTATACAGTCTAACTAACTATAACAAAGAGTGATAGATTCTCACCTCTTTTAATCTAAGAGATGAGCGTGTAATGAGAGCTATGAGCTATTTGCTCTCACACCTTGCAAAATACAGGCTATTATTGTAACATTACCTATACAAAACACACACAATGAATAACAATCTAGAAGAGCAAAAAAACCATCATATTGTAGATAATCGTGAACTAAATTTGTGGGAGGCTCTTATCCCAGTTGTTATTCTAATGGGGCTTCTAGCGTATAACATTTTTCTTAAAGATGGTGAGTGGCTTGGTGAGTATTCTAATCAATACATCCTTCTTATGGGAGGAGCTGCAGCCGCAGTGGTAGGCTTTCTTAATAAATCTACACTAGGCACAATGCTCGCCGAAGTTTGGGAAAACCTAAAAAGTGTTTTTGTACCTATTGTCATATTATTTCTAGTAGGAGCTCTTGCCGGTAGCTGGCTTGTGAGTGGTATTATTCCAGCAATGGTATATTACGGCCTCCAGGTATTAAACCCTACTATCTTTTTACCAGCCTCAGTCATTATTGCTGCCATTATCTCCATTGCAACAGGAAGCTCTTGGACCACCTCTGCCACTGTAGGTATTGCGCTTATAGGTATAGGTCAAGCGCTGGGTATAGATGCAGGTATGATAGCGGGAGCTGTGATTTCTGGTGCATACTTTGGTGATAAAATGTCACCACTAAGTGATACGACTAACCTAGCTCCAGCGATGGCAGGTACAGATCTCTTTACGCATATAAAATATATGACCATTACCACAGTACCTACTATAGTAATCACGCTACTCGTATTTATTATCATAAGCCTTAATATAGACACCACAGGTACGGCAGATGTCACAGAGTTACTAGGTGTAATAGATGACACCTTTAATATTACTCCTATGCTTTTTATCGTTCCAGGTGTGGTAATTGCATTAATCGTTACAAAGACAAAACCACTCATTGCCCTAGGAATAGGTGTTGTACTTGCAGCAGTGTTTGCATATATCTTTCAACCAGAAATACTAGAGGGATTATCTTCATCAAAAATAAATGCCATAGCCACAGCTATCTGGACAGATACTGCTATAGAAACACCTAATGCAACGCTCAACGAACTCTTTAGCGCGGGAGGTATACTTGGTATGCTATGGACGATATTGCTTATATGTTGTGCGATGGTTTTTGGAGGAATTATGGATGGTATAGGTGCACTATCTAGAATTACAAAAGCGCTACTAAGTGTCGCAGACACGGTTTTTGGACTTTTTGCAAGTACAGTAATCTCTTGTCTGGGTCTCAATGCTATTGCTTCAGATCAATATCTTGCGCTTGTCATCCCAGGTAAAATGTTTAAAAAAGCCTACGAAGACAAAGGACTTGCTCCAGAAAACCTATCTCGTACGCTAGAAGATTCTGGTACGGTAACCTCTGTTCTTATCCCTTGGAACACTTGTGGAGCATACCAAAGTAGTGTCCTTAATGTAGGCGTAGCAGAATACTTTGTTTTTGCCATCTTTAACTGGCTCTCGCCATTTATGACACTCATTTTTGCAGGATTTAATATTAAGATCAGACAAATTAAGGATGCAAGAAAAGCATAAGGAGGATTTTTTTACGCTTTCGCGAAAGCGTAACCTACACATTTACAACACCTAACAAGGTTACATAAAGAATACTAATACTACTATCAGATTATTGGATTTTACAGGCTTTTATTGAGCTTGATTTGGGGGTACTTTTGCACTTTCAAATTACGAACATAAAAACCTTAGAATAATGACACTAGTTGGAAAAAAATTCCCAAACCTTGCTGTAGATGCAATGGATGAAATGGGAGATACTTTTAAGATCAACATCTTAGAAAAAGCAAAAGAAGAAGGAAAGAAAATCATTCTTTTCTGGTACCCAAAAGATTTTACATTTGTTTGTCCTACAGAGCTTCACGCTTTTGAAGCAGCAAAGCAAGCATTTGCAGACCGTAATACAATCGTAATAGGTGCTTCTTGTGATACTCCAGAAGTACACTTTGCGTGGTTAAACACTGCAAAAGATAACGGAGGTATAGAAGGTGTAACATACCCTATACTTGCAGACTCTAACCGTAACCTTGCAAACCAGTTAGGTATTCTTGACGTGACTAACGAGCGTTTTGATGAAGAGACTGGAACTGTACTTGTAGATGGTGACAATGTAACTTACAGAGCGACTTACCTTATTGATGAAGAGGGAACTGTTTTTCACGAAGGTGTAAACCATATGCCACTGGGTCGTAACGTATCTGAGTTTTTAAGACTTGTAGATGCATACACGCACGTACAAGAAAAAGGAGAAGTTTGTCCTGCAAACTGGGAAGATGGTAAAGAAGCGATGAACGCAAACCGTGATGGTGTAGCTAGCTACCTTGCTGCTCACGCAAACTAAAAAAACAGAAGCTATGATTCAAGAATTAGATCAAGATAATCTTAACCAGATTGTTGCCGAAAATGAGACCGTTGTCGTACAATACAGTGCTACCTGGTGTGGTAACTGTCGTATTATGAAGCCTAAGTTCAAGAAACTAGCTTCAGAAAACGAAAACGTAAAGTTTGTTATTGTAGATGCCGAGAAGAATCCTGAGTCACGTAAAATGGCTACAGTAGATAACCTTCCTACATTTGCAACGTTTACAAAGGGATCATTTACTAATCAAGTACAGACTAATAAATTTGATGTACTTAAAGACCTTGTAAATGAAGTTACCAGTAATTAAGCACCTCGTAGGTTTTATAGAAGAAAACGATCAAGATTTTCTTATTGAAACAGTAGAGACACTTGAGCACCTTACAGAGGTTCCTTCTCTTAAAGATGAAGAGCTAGATGTGATAGGTGAACTTATCTCAAATATGTATGGAGCGCTAGAAGTGCATAAAGATATGCGTAGCGGTACCGCAAAAAAAGAGGCTCTTAACGGCTTTATGAAACGTGTAATGGGGTCTATAGATAACTAAGATTTCCTACTCACACAACCTTATTAAAAGTACAACCGCCACTGGCAGTTGTACTTTTTTTTATTCTCAATATAAGTATACCAGAGCAACTTGATAAACAATTGTTAAGCGAGTGGTAAATGGTAGTTTTTGTTTTACTTTTACGAGACAACAAAAAAAAATAAAATGGCAACAATAACACTAGGCGGCAACGCAACACAAACCGTAGGCGAACTTCCAAAAGTAGGAACAGCAGCTCCAGATTTTACGTTATCAAAAAACGATCTTTCTCCAGCAAGCTTATCAGACTATAAAGGAAAGCGTGTGGTACTTAACATCTTTCCATCTGTAGACACAGGTGTATGTGCACAATCTGTACGTACGTTTAATGAAAAAGTTTCTAGCGCAGAAAATACGGAGGTACTTTGTATCTCTCGTGACTTACCATTTGCTCAAGCACGTTTTTGTGCAGCAGAGGGTCTAGATAATGTACACACCTTATCTGATTTCAAGACAGGAAAATTTGGTGAAGACTATGGGGTTACTATCGCAGATGGTGGTTTTGACGGCTTACACTCAAGAGCCGTAGTAGTTCTTAATGAAGAAGGGCAAGTAGTTTACACAGAGCAAGTACCAGAAGTAGGTCAAGAGCCTAACTATGAAGGTGCAATGAACGCTCTTAAATAATATAGAATATACATAAACCTGCCTGAGCTTGTACAACTACGTATAATCTGGCAGGTTTATTTATGTACTATTGTAACCACTTCACACCATAAAAAACCAAACACACGTGCCTATAAAATTTATAACAGGAAGACTCAAAGGGATGAAATACTCGCTACAAGGCGGTATACAACTCATACGCTCTGAGGCAAGCATACAGGTACAATTTGGTGTGGCTATACTTATTACCATTGCTGGTTTTTATTACAACATAAGCCGTACAGAGTGGATTGCTCAAACCCTATGCATAGGCTTGGTTATGACTGCAGAAGGACTCAATACTGCGATAGAAGGTATTGCAGATTTTATACATCCAGATTTTCACGAAAAAATAGGCCGCATTAAAGATATTGCTGCGGGTGCTGTAGGTATCGCTGCTTTAATAGCTGTTATAATTGCCGGCATTATCTACATCCCTAGAATTTTTTAAAAAATCTACATACATTTTTTGTGACAAGCCGCTTTTAAATAGCAGCATCTCAAGAGGATATTACCCTAAAAATATACTTATACAGAAACGTTAAACAAGGGCGCATAAACCCATAAAAATTCCGTTTCAATATTGTATTTTTATATCCACTCAAAAAACAACCTCGAGCGCTTCTATGGCAAAAAAGAAAACCACGGCAAAAAAAACCAAACCTAAAACCCCTAGAAAACCTATTTCCTTTAAACTGTCGCGCCAGCAACAGATTATACTGGGGAGTTTTCTATTCTTTTTAGGCCTTGCCCTACTCTTTTCTTTTATCTCGTATCTCTTTACGTGGAAAGCAGACCAGAGCCTACTACAAACAGGTACTAGAGAAGATAATGCGTCTAACTGGCTCTCGCTCGTAGGAGCTCGCATAAGTAACTTCTTTGTTTACAAAGGTTTTGGGATCCCTGCACTCACTATCGCTATACTCACTGCCTTAACTGGTGTCTATTACTTTTTTGATTATGCAAAAGCTGCTCTGAAGAAATTTTGGTTTTGGGGTATTCTTTTAATGTTATGGCTTGCTGTTTTTTTAGGCTTCTTTAGTAACAGTAATGACATACTGGGTGGTACAGTAGGTTATGAAGTAAACGATTTCTTACAAGACTACCTAGGGCTTACAGGTGCCATTATCGTGATGACTTTCCTCGCGATTATTTACCTCGTGCTACGTTTACGACTTACACCAGAGCGTGTGAGCACCTATTTTAAAGAAAAGAAAAATGCCCTTGCAGGCGAGTTTGCTTCAGATGCGACTCCAGAGCCTGTTATTGTAGATAACTCATCTACTTATGAGGCACAAGAAATACTTAAGGGAAGTACTACTGGTGGAGATGAGACCGCTTTCGCGAAAGCGGAAACAGAAACACCTCCTACAACCACCTCTACATTTGAACAAAATGTACAAAACTTGCAACCTACACTTACTAAAAAGACACCTGAGGTAGAGAGCAGCTTTGAAGTAACCCAAGCTCCAGAAGAGGAAGAAGTTATCCCTACACCAGAAACTGTAGTCGAGGTAGAGGTCGAAAAACCAGTCGAAGAAGAAGAACTTACAGATAACCTGAGCTCAAAACTGGTAGAAGATTTTGGTGAGTTTGACCCTACGCTAGAGTTGGCAAAATTTAAATTCCCACCTATAGACTTATTAAAAGACTACACAAACGGACAGGGAATTACCATTAATCAAGAAGAACTTGAAGAGAATAAAAACCGTATTGTAGAAACGCTCAACAACTACAAAATAGGAATCTCAAACATAAAAGCAACCGTAGGTCCTACCGTAACTTTATACGAGATTGTACCAGAAGCGGGTGTACGTATTTCAAAAATTAAGAATCTAGAAGATGATATTGCACTATCACTAAGTGCACTTGGTATACGTATCATTGCTCCTATCCCTGGTCGCGGTACGATAGGTATTGAGGTTCCTAATAAGAATCCTCGTATAGTAAGTATGCGCTCTGCGGTAGCTAGTAAGAAGTTTCAAGAAGCAGAGATGGAGTTACCACTTACACTAGGTAAAACCATCTCAAACGAGACTTTTGTGGTAGATCTTGCAAAGATGCCTCACCTACTTATGGCAGGTGCTACGGGACAAGGTAAGTCTGTAGGGCTTAATGCCATCCTTACCTCATTGCTATACAAAAAACACCCTGCAGAGGTAAAGTTTGTACTGGTAGATCCAAAAAAGGTGGAGCTTACTTTATTTAATAAAATAGAACGCCACTATCTCGCAAAACTTCCAGATACAGAAGAGGCTATTATTACAGATAACTCAAAGGTGATTAACACGCTCAACTCTATGTGTATAGAGATGGATGCTAGATATGACCTTCTTAAAAATGCAATGTGCCGTAATATTAAGGAGTACAATGCAAAGTTTAAAGCAAGAAAGCTCAATCCAGAAAACGGCCACAAGTTCTTACCATACATTGTACTGGTAGTAGACGAGTTTGCAGATTTAATTATGACTTCTGGTAAGGAAGTAGAGACTCCTATTGCCCGTCTTGCGCAGCTTGCTCGTGCCATTGGTATACACCTTATAATCGCAACACAACGTCCTTCTGTAAATGTTATTACAGGTATTATTAAGGCAAACTTCCCAGCGCGTATCGCCTTTAGAGTAACTTCAAAAATTGATAGTCGCACCATACTTGACACCTCTGGAGCAGACCAGCTTATAGGTCGTGGGGATATGTTATACACTCAGGGTAATGATGTTGTGCGTATACAATGTGCCTTTGTAGACACTCCAGAAGTAGAGCGCATTGTAGAGTATATAGGTAATCAAAAAGCATATCCAGATGCACACTTACTGCCAGAGTATGTAGGTGAAGAGAGTGGCACAAGTCTTGATATAGATGCATCAGATAGAGATGCACTTTTTCGTGATGCTGCCGAAGTTTTGGTAATAGCTCAACAAGGTAGTGCCTCACTATTGCAACGTAAACTTAAATTAGGATATAATCGAGCAGGTAGAATCATAGATCAACTAGAAGCTGCAGGTGTGGTAGGACCTTTTGAAGGTAGTAAGGCACGACAGGTTCTGGTTCCAGATATGATGGCTCTCGATCAACTCCTTAACAATGAATAAACCAAGATGAAGAAGAGATTAATTTTTTGGCTGGCACCTATACTTTTTAAGAAGGTCTTAGTTCCAGTCGCAGTAAAAGGGTACAGAAAATTTGCAAAGCGTGCAATGCCAGTGGTATTGTTGTTATTTATGACCGCTTTCGCGAAAGCGCAATCTGTACAAACACTCCTTAAAGAGGTAGACACTAAAGTTAAGAGCTACGATAATATAGCAATAGACTTTAAATATGCCCTTAGCAATGAAGCCGAAGGTGTAAATCAAGAGACTAAAGGTAACGTAGTAATGGCAGGTGATAATTATAAGTTATCACTTATGGGTACGACACAATTATTTGACGGGACAAACGTCTACACGATTGTACCAGAAGATGAAGAGGTAACCATAAGCGCGATGAGTGATCAAGATGAAAATGCGATCACACCGTCTAAAATGCTTTCTTTCTTTAATGAAGGATACACGCAAAAGATGGACATCAAGCAAAAAGTAAATGGTAGAGAGATACAATTTGTAAAACTCACACCTATGGATTCTAATAGTGATGTGAAGTATACTTTGCTAGGTGTAGATGCTCAGACTAAGCATATACACAAACTTATTATTACCCAAAACAATGGTACTAAAGTGACAATAACGGTAAACTCTTTTAAGACTAACCAGCCACTTGCAAAGAATACCTTTACTTTTGACAAGGGTAAATACACAGACTATTATATCAATAAATTATAACAGTAGATACTAGAGCTAAGGGCGCAGACTTCTTATTTTTGTCTGCGCCCTTATCATTTATAAATGAAAATACTTGACCGCTATATCTTCTTTACGTTTGTAAAAACGTTTCTGAGCATCTTTTCTATATTGATGTTCATTTTTGTTTTACAGAGTGTATGGTTATATATACAAGAACTAGCAGGTAGAGATCTGGACTTTGATGTGATATTAAAGTTTTTACTCTTTGCAATGCCTAGCCTTGTAACGCTTGTACTACCACTATCTGTACTACTTACGAGCATAATGACCTTTGGGAATTTTGCTGAGAACTATGAGTTTGCAGCAATGAAGTCTACGGGGATCTCACTACAGCGGGCTATGAAGAGTGTGATTTTCTTCATTATATTTTTAGGTATCGCATCCTTCTTATTTGCAAACTATGTGATTCCCGCATCACAGGTTGAGTTTAGAAACCTACGTAATAACATAGGTAAGATGAAACCTGCTATGCTCATACGTAGTGGCCAGTTTAATGAAGTAGGTGACGACTTTAATATGCGCGTCGCAGAGAAGTATGGTGATAGAGATCAGTACCTTAGAGATGTAGTAATACATCAGAAGGAAAAAGGCCGTCTAGGTAACTATACAGTTATTGTAGCAAAAGAAGGAGAGCTTATAAGTTCTATAGACTCCCCTACTCTGTCACTACAACTCAAGGAAGGTAACTACTACACAGAAGTACAAAAGAAGAAGACTAAAGAAAAACTTAAAGAGCCTTTTGCAAAGAGTTATTTTGAGACCTACACGCTCAACATAGACCTAAGCGCCCTAGGCAATGAAGATCTAGATGCCAGAGATATAAACAACACCTACCAGATGATGGATATTGTACTACTAGATTCTAGTATTACAGCCTTATCTAAAAGATTTGTTGAAGACAGAGCAAAATTTACAGACAAGTATGTGAGTCGTGTAAAACCACCTACTGTAGACACTCTTTATCAAAGTAACGTCGAGCAACAAAGTGCTGAGATTAAAGAAGTCATATTAGACAACTACGAGATTAAAGACCGCGTGCGTATCTTAGAAATTGCAAAGTCTAATATAAGTAACACCATTGCAGATATAGAGAACAGAAAAAAGATTCTCAAAATAGATGTAAAGAGATTAAGCAAATTTGAAATCTCACTACACGAGAAATATGTACTAGGCTTTAGCTGTATTCTTCTCTTTTTTGTGGGAGCTCCACTAGGCGCTATTATACGTAAAGGTGGACTTGGCTTGCCTATTGTAATAGGTGTGGTGCTCTTTCTTACCTTTCACTTCATAGGTATTTTTGCAAAAAATAGTGCAGAAGACAACTCAATTAGTCCGTTTATAGCGAGCTGGTTAAGTACATTTATTTTGTTTCCGCTTGGGGTGTATCTCACCTATCGTGCAACGACAGACCAAGGCATCTTTGATGTAGACATTATGCCTAAGTTTATTAAAAAACTATTTGCAAGACCTAAAAAGAAAGCTATCAACATTGACGCGCTAGACTTAAGCTACTCAATAAGTGATGAAGAAGAAAAAATGCTAGACAGCCTTTCTTCAAACCAGCTCAAGGACATTGTAAAAAACTATAAAGAATCTGGACACTCTACAGATGTACGTAAGGCTGCCATCTCAAGACTAGGCAAGCTAGGTATTACCTTAGATAATTTAAAAACCCAAGGGTATTTTACAGATAATCTATAGGGCTATCTGAGCTAAATGAATATCCATTATATACGCACGTTCTTGTATCTTTGTGCAAAACGTTACTCATACAAATGACAGCACCCAAAACGATACAACTACACACTATAGAAGAAGCCATAGAAGATATTAAAAATGGCAAAGTAATCATAGTAGTAGATGATGAAGACCGAGAAAATGAAGGAGACTTTGTAGCGGCAGCAGAGACAGTAACACCAGAGATGATTAACTTTATGGCTACGCACGGGCGTGGTCTTATCTGTGCTCCTATTACTGAGGATCGTTGTGAAGAGTTGCAACTCAATATGATGGTAACGAGCAACACAGACCCTATGGAGACGGCCTTTACCATCTCTGTAGATTTAAAAGGTCAAGGGGTAACCACCGGTATATCTGCCTCAGATAGGGCAAAAACCGTACAAGCACTTATAGACCCGCAGACTAAACCTTATGATTTAAGTAGACCAGGACACATTTTTCCGCTTAAGGCAAAAGAAGGTGGCGTACTGCGTCGCACAGGTCACACAGAAGCCGCTATAGATTTTGCCAGACTTGCTGGTTTTAAACCTGCAGGAGCCATCGTAGAGATTATGAATGAAGATGGTACAATGGCACGACTCCCACAACTTATGGAGGTGGCAGAAAAGTTTGACCTCAAAATTGTTTCTATAGAAGATCTAGTAGCCTACCGTATGAACCACGATAGCCTTATAGACAAGAAAGAAGACTTTGAGATAAAAACTCGTTTTGGAGATTTTAGACTTCGCGCTTATGAGCAAACCACAAATGACACCGTGCACATTGCACTTACTAAAGGTGGATGGGAAGATGATGAGCCAGTACTAGTACGTGTAAACTCTACTCAAATTAACAACGACCTTCTAGGCACACTTACCAATAATCCAGATGCCAAACTAGACGATATGTTTAAAGCCGTAAATGAGGCTGGCAAAGGAGCTATAGTTTTTATAAATCAAGAAAATGCATCGGCAAATTTATTGGGAAGATTAAGTGAGCTCAAAAACATTCAAAAAGATGGAGTAATGAAAGCTCCTAATATTGTTATGGACTCAAAAGACTTTGGTATAGGTGCACAGATTTTACACGATCTACGCATTTCTAAAGTAAAACTTATGACTAACAGCGAGGGGCTTAAACGTATCGGTATCGTAGGCTACGGTCTTGAGATTGTAGAACGCGTAGGGTACTAAGACCTATTTATCATATACTTAAAAAGCCATCTCAATAAAGAGATGGCTTTTTTTATGGGTTTTAATTACGCTTTCGCGAAAGCGTGAAAAAGAAAATCTCAAACATCATTACTGGTGTTTGAGATTGTTATATATCATTGTCAAATTACTTGACTTGTGCGCACAAAAAAAGGCAAGCTACCTACATCACACCGCTACGACCATCTACCCTTGCTGCGTTCCCACCCTGGGGGATTCGACAGGAGCTGGTTGTGTAGGACTTGCCGCTGCAAAGATATAGCTTCTTTGAGAAGTCACAAGGTTTTTTAGCCCGATTTTTTGTTTTAAATTGCTATAAAATTCAACAAAAAATGACAGCAAAAGCTAAGCACCTCATTCTATTCATATTACCGCTACTTTTAATCGCTTGTAGCGACACAGGTTCTCTAGATGGAAACTATACTATTACTACAGATGCACAAAAAAATGCTATCAAAAATGGTGGAGAAATAACCATCTCGCTTAAAGCGAAAAAAAATATCGCCTTTGACTCTGTTTCATACGCCTTTGACGGGAAGCGCATAGGTTCAAGTAACGGTCTGGAGGGTGTCACCACTACCCTATCTTCTCAAAAACTGGGACAACGCGAGTTGAGTGCTACTATTTATGCCGGAGGAGAGAGTACGACCACCACACAAAAACTAAACATTTTACATACAAAAGCGCCAAAAGTATATGGCTATAAAATCATAAACAGATACCCACACCAGACAGATGCCTATACACAAGGACTAGAATTTGTAGGTGATACACTGTATGAGAGTAATGGTAGTTATGGCGAGTCTAACCTGAGAAAAGTAGATTACAAAACCGGAAAAGTACTTAAGGAAGAAAAACTAGACAAAGCATACTTTGCCGAAGGGATGACCATTATAGGCGATAATATATACCAGCTTACCTGGAAGGGTAATACTGGCTTTATTTACGACCGTAATACATTTGAGACTACCGGAACTTTTACCTACAATAAAAGTAGAGAAGGCTGGGGACTTGCAAATGACGGTAAAGTAATTTACAAGTCTGACGGAACTAGTAAAATCTGGACCTTAGACCCTTCTAATCTATCTGAACAATCGTATATAGAGCCTACTGACAATACAAAGGTTACTAGCAAACTCAACGAACTAGAATGGGTAAATGGTAAAATATATGCAAACAATTATCAAGTAGACCTTATCTCTATAATTGACCCTACAACAGGGGCGCTAGAAGGTCTTATTGATTTACGCACGCTCAAAAACGAAGTGCAAAAACTTACAGATCCAGCAAATGAGGTACTTAATGGTATTGCCTATAAAGCAAACGAGGGGCGCCTTTTTGTAACCGGTAAACACTGGAACACACTTTTTGAAATAGAGATTGTAGAAAAATAGGTCGTTCACTCACCACAACAGCCCGTTTACTCATTTACGATACTGGCAAGGTGCTTGATTAACTAGATTTACATCAGTTAATCAAGATATTATGAAAAAGCCTATCGCCATCACCATCCCAAAACCTTGTCACGAAGACTGGGCAAAAATGACACCTGTACAGCAAGGTAAACACTGCGCTGTATGCAGCAAAGAGGTTGTAGACTTTACAGCCTTTACTAAGGATGCCCTGTATAAACGCGTCACTAAAGGCGATCATCTTTGTGGTCGTTTTAGAAAAGACCAGCTCGATACGCCTATCTATGCAACGCGTGATAAAGGCAGGAGCTTTGCTCAAGCAGCAGCGGCACTACTTGTCCCTATGGCAATGCTTTCAGTTACAGAGGCATCTGGACAGACTACATCTGAGACTATAATTATGGGTGATATTGCACCGGTAGAACTTCCTATAAAAAAATATGATAGTTTGGGTATAGGTACGCTTTCGCGAAAGCAAAATGCACCGCAGAAACTTATTACAATCACTGGTACTGTAACCGACTATAATGGCCCTCTTGCCGGTGTAACCATAAGCGTAGAAGGGACCTCTAGAAATTACAAAACAGACCTAAATGGCAACTATAGTTTAAATGTGTTTTCTGGGGAGATAATTACTTATAGCTATCTAGGTTTTCAAAATCGAGAAATAAAAGTAGGTTCACAACTGGAGATTAATGTAAACTTTCAAAAAGAAGAGCGTAGCCTTCCTCAAATTATTATGGGCAGAGTAAGCACAAAAAGCCACAAACAGCTAGAAAAAGAACTACGCCAAAAGAAAAAAAACAAGAAGCAATAACACCGCTCTTAAAAAGTTATATTTGTTACAAACTATAACTTAATGCGCAGTCTCTACTTTCTTATTGCGCTTGCCGGTATAATTACGGTAAGCTCTTGCCGTAATGATTTTGAAACCACTCCTAGTACAGGTAATCTAGAATTCTCAAGAGATACCATTTTTCTTGATACGGTGTTTACAAACATAGGCTCTAGCACGTATAACCTTAAGGTGTATAATCGCAGTGATGAGGCAATCTCTATACCATCTGTACGACTAGGTCGTGGTCAAGACTCAGACTATAGACTTAATGTAGATGGTGTAGCTGGTAAAGAATTTGAAGAGGTAGAAATTCTCGCAAACGACAGTATTTTTGTTTTTGTAGAAACCACACTAGATATCAATGAAGTAGGCAATGCCTCTGATGAGTTTTTATATACAGACGCTATAGAATTTAATAGCGTGGGTACATCACAAAATGTAGAACTCGTAACGCTTGTAAAAGATGCCATTTTTCTATTTCCGGAGCGTGACGGTGCTACAGGTATGGTAGAAACACTTACTGTAAATAATGTAGAAACTACACTAGAAGGACGTTACCTTATGGATGACGAACTTACTTTTACAAATGATAAACCTTACGTAATATACGGTTATATGGCTGTAGGTGATCCAGACGGTTCAACAGCAAAAACCTTAACTATAGAAGCTGGAGCCAGAGTGCATTTTCACGCAGACAGTGGTTTACTCATAGCAGATAATGCAAC
>ENA-ORXC01000641-ORXC01000641.1-marine-metagenome-genome-assembly--contig:-NODE-641-length-23828-cov-58.828091_pt1 | contig 23828 bp, 26 predicted proteins | sample MGYA00237865_ERZ511478 | MGnify/ENA metagenome assembly ERZ511478
GGAAAAATTCTTGCAATTGATTATGGAGAAAAGCGTATTGGGCTTGCAGTAACCGATGATATGAAAATGATAGCATTCGGTTTAACTACGGTCAATACTTCAGAAATCTTCACCTATTTATCTGACTATATACCTCGTGAAAATGTGGATACCATTGTAGTAGGTGAGCCCAAGCAAATGAATAATACCGCTTCTGAATCTGAAGTACATATTGCACCATTTTTAGTAAAGTTGGCAGAGGCGTTCCCAAAAATCCCTATTAAAAGGCATGATGAGCGTTTTACATCTAAAATGGCTTTTCAGACCATGTTGGATAGTGGATTGAAAAAGAAACAAAGAAAGAACAAGGCACTGATCGATGAAATCAGCGCAACGATTATTTTACAAGACTTTTTAAAAACAGTATAAATGATTTTACCCATTATTGCATACGGTGACCCCGTATTAAGGAAGGTAGCGGATGATATCGATAAAGATTATCCAAAGCTGAATGATTTGATCGCTAACATGTGGGAAACCATGTATAATGCCAGTGGTGTAGGTCTTGCTGCACCACAAATAGGACTACCAATTCGTATTTTCTTGGTAGATACTACGCCGTTTTCTGGTGATGAAGATTTAACTGAAGATGAGCAAAAACAGTTAGACGGATTTAAACGAGTTTTTATCAATGCCACCATTGAAGAAGAGACTGGTGATGAATGGGCTTTTAACGAAGGCTGCCTTAGCATACCCGATGTTCGCGAAGATGTAAGTAGAAAAGATACTATTAAAATCACTTATTTAGATGAAAATTTTAAAGAGCACCAAGAAACCTATGATGGTCTTTTAGCTCGTGTTATTCAACACGAATATGATCATATAGAGGGAGTGTTATTTACCGATAAACTATCTTCTTTGAAGAAGAGAATGTTAAAGAGTAGATTGACCAATATTTCTAAAGGAAAAATCAATGTAGAGTATCGTATGAAATTTCCTGCTATGAAAAAAGGACGTTAAAATGCCATTATAATTAATAGAAAAGTGTAATATTTGTCTACTGAAAATTTAAAATAGTATATGGGGTTAGAGAAAATTTTATCCGTTGCGGGAAAACCAGGTTTATATAAATTGATTACCCAAACCAGAACAGGTTTTGTAGCAGAGTCTTTGTTAGATGGAAAAAGAATAACGGTAAGTTTGCGTAGTAGTGTTAGTGTGTTGTCTGAAATAGCTATTTATACTCTAGAGGAGGAAGTGCCTTTAAGAGACGTATTCAAGAAAATGCATGAAAAGGAAAATGGTGGTAAAACAGCTATCGGTCACAAAGAAGAAAAAATAAAATTAGAAGAGTATTTCTTTGAAGTATTACCTAATTATGATGAGGATCGTGTTTACGTGAGTGATATTAAAAAAGTTATACAATGGTATAATATTCTAATTGAAAATAAGATAACCGACTTCAACAGTCTAGAAAACGAAGAAGCAGAAACTACTGAAGAAGAGTAAATTATAGTATTTTATTGAATAGGGCGTTAATTCTTGAAAAATAGAGTTAGCGCCCTTTTTCGTTTACAACCTTTTAGATATTACTATTTATAAAGTCTTTGATTATCGTTCGTCTATGGTAAACGTTTATTCGTCTTGAGAAAACAACCTGCCGCCTTCTGATCATTTAAGTTTTGTTCGTGTTATTACATCTTTGCCTAGAAATACAATAGAATTTTCAAAAAATATGGATAACGTAATAACAAATTTAAGCAGCGAAATAAAGGGTGCCTTTTTCGATAATTCATATTCCCCTTTTGTTATCCTTGATAAGGATCTCATATTCGTTGATATAAATTTGGCTGCTGAAACCAAACTAGGTATATCTAGGGAAAAAATGATCGGCAAAAGTTTATTGGATATTTTTCCTTATCTAAAAAATAGTGAAAGATATGCAGCTTACAAAAATGTTTTAGTGACCGGTGTGCCTATAGGTTTTGATGAACTAACTTTCAGTAATGGAGTTAGTGAGCATAAATTTATGATAAGAGCCTTTAAAGTAGGTGAATATTTAGGTTTTACTTCGTTAGATGTAACCAACCTTATAACTACGGTAGAGAAACTCAGGGAAACTAAAGATGATTTAAAGAACGTAAACGCAAACCTTAAACGCAAAAATCAAGAATTAGAAGAATTCTCTTATGTTGCGGCACATGATTTAAGGGCACCATTAACCAACATTAAAAGTTTGTTAATGATGATTTCGAACAGCAATGCTTTACCATTAGAACTTGAACCGATTTTCACAAAACTCAATGAGGCTGGCCAAAGTATGTGCGATAAGGTTAAAGCATTAAATACGATAATTTCGGTAAAATCTAACTTTGGTGGTGAAGTTGAGAAAGTAAGCTTTTCTAAGCTATTGGATAAGATTAAAAATGATCATTCACAGGAAATCATCAAGAATAGAATCATTATTAAACAAAATTTCAGCAATTGCCAACAAGTAGAGTATAACCGAGATCAATTGAATTTGATATTAGAAAATTTAATTTCAAATGCCATTAAATTCAGGTGTGAGAAGCGAAAATTGATCATAAAAGTGGGTGTCAAAGAAATTGAAGGTAAATGCCACATTGAAATAGCTGATAACGGTATCGGTTTCGATAGTTGTAACAATAAAGAAAAGATATTTGGTCTTTTTAAAAGAATGCATGACCATGTAGATGGTCTTGGAATAGGTCTCTATTTAGTAAATAGTATTGTTAGGGATAATGGTGGTAGTATTTCTGTAGAGAGTAAAGTTAATCAAGGTAGCACCTTCAAAATAATTTTATAATGAACTATAATTTTAATAAAATGATATATTTAAATAATATTTTAATTGTCGATGATGACGATATTACCAATTTCATCACCAAATCTCATTTGGGAAAATTAGGATTTAAGAACTTTAAATCTGTTTCAAATGGCAGAGAAGCCATAGAATATATAACGACAAACCAAGATCCAGATATTATTCTGCTAGACCTTAACATGCCGGTAATGGATGGGTGGGAATTTCTAGAGGAACGAAAGCGACTTAATTTATGCCCTCATGCTAAAATTTATTTGGTAACCTCATCAGGTAGAACCGAAGACAAGATGAAAGCTGCACAATATGATAATGTAAAAGATTATGTTGAAAAACCATTAAATTGTGATCAATTAAGCCAAACATTTATCAAGATAAACAGTTGCCTTGAAGATTGATCAAGGCAATTTGTTTAAAGTTTTGATTAATCTTTTGTTATGGTTTTATAACTATAATCGCTTTTTTTCCAGTCTATTAAATTAGATGGGTAGTACTTTACATCCATTCTATCAAGAAATGGAGCTTGGTCTGCCAACCTTACTTTGTAATTTTCCCAGTCTCTATTTTCTTTAATACTCCAGCTTAATTCAGAATACCCAATTATTCTTGGGAAAGCCAAATACTCAAGTTCATCAATATTGCTGATGGTTTCTGACCAAAGTGGGGCTTCGACCCCAAGTATATTCTTCATTGGTACGCCGTACTCTTCTGGTGTCCAATTATAAGCGGTGTCTACAGGTATATATGCTGCCCAATGAAGTCCAAATTTAGATAAGGTGTCGTACTCCATGTCTAAATATGCCTTCTTAGCCGGAGAAACAATAATTTGCATTCCCTTTTCAACTGCTTTTTGGGCATTCTCTTCACTTGCCCACCATTGAGAAATTGATGTAGCGTCTATATCGGCAATGGCAACTTCGTCCCAACCGATCATGCGTTTGCCATGTTTTTGAACTATTTTTTCAACTTTATTGATAAAGTGGATGTAGTCTTTCTTTTTGGTTACATGACTTTCATCACCGCCCACATGAAAATACGGGCCGGGCGTAATGGCTGCGATTTCTTCTACTACATCGTCTATAAATGCATATACGGTATCTTTTCTTGTGTCAAAAGTGCTAAAACCGACACGCATACCCTCATATAATTTAGGAGTTTTTCCGTTGCCATTCAAGAATGGGTAAGAAACCGACGCTGCATTGGTATGACCGGGCATATCGATTTCAGGTATTATGGTCATATACCTTTCTGCTGCGTAACGTACTATTTCTTTATAATCTTCTTGTGTATAGAACCCGCCAGATTCTCCACCAACTTCTGTGCTACCACCAACTTCCGTTAACTTGGGCCATGATTTAATTTCAATTCTCCAACCTTGGTCGTCGCTTAGGTGCAAGTGAAGCATGTTTATTTTGTAATATGATAACAGGTCAATATACTTTTTAACATCATCAACGCTAAAAAAATGTCGAGCCACATCTAACATCGAGCCTCTATATTCAAAATTAGGACTGTCGATAATTTTACCGGAAGGTACTGGCCATATTTTTTGAGGTGCTAAAGTATCATTACTTTTCAATGGCACTAATTGTCTTAGGGTTTGTATACCTCTAAACGCTCCTTCGGCCGTATTGGAGTTAATGATGATAGAATCTTGATTAATGTACAGTTGATATGCTTCAGGTGAGGCTAAATCGGTACTATCGCTCTGGTTGATATAAATTACTCTTTCTACCGTATTGGCACCTTGACTATTTACCGGAATGGTAAGATTAAGTTTATCTTTTATTTTACCGGCTAAAAATGTTCCTACTTCTTCAAAACCAGTAGCATTTTTAGAAGTGTAGATAGCTGTAAACTGATCTAAAGCAAACGCAGAGTTGGTTGGTATCGTTTTTAAAGGCTTTGGTATTAGGCTTTCATCAGACAAATCTGTAATGGGCATTACAATGCGTTCTTTCTTTTCTTCGGTACATGCTATTAAAAGTAGGGTCAAGCTTGCAAAAAATAGACTTCGAATGCAAAAGGTCTTCATCATGTAATTTAATTAAGGTTGGTTTACTAAATCTTTCATGGCATCGTACCAAATATCATAGCCTTTTTGGTTCATATGCAAACCGTCTTCAATAAATATATCGGTTTTTAGTTTTCTTTTGTTCAACATAGGCTTCCAGACGTCTACGTAAAATAGGGTTGGGTCACTTTTTGCAAAACGATTCATTTTTCTATTTAACCTTCTATATTTATTTCTGATTTTCCATCGGCTGATACTTGGTTTTGCCGATATTAAAATAACTTGTGTAGACGCATTTTTTGCTTTTATTCGACGGATGATCTCTGTGGTGGTATTAAGAACGTCAGTAGGACTTTTTTTTGCCCATAAATCATTATCACCTTCGTAGATAAATACTTTTTTAGGATTATAGGATAAGATTAACTCATCTATAAAAAACAACAGATCCGATGCTTGAGAGCCTCCAAATCCACTATTTATAATTTGATGACCGGGAAATTTTTCTTTTAAATCTCCCCATAGCCGTACACTAGAACTACCGGTAAAAACAATGGTCTCTTTGTTGGAGTTCCAGATACTGTCATATTTAACTGTGATATCTTTTACCTCGTTTGTAAATACATTTTCCGTTTGTGCAAAGCTTTGTAGCGAAGCTATTATTGCAAAAATGGTAAGTATTTTAATTTTTTTGATGCTATTGAAAAGAGGTGTTGTCATAAGCATGTTTATTGTGTTTTAACTACGGTAAACCCTTCCGTCAATGCCCATTCGTGAAATCTTGCTATCCAATTGTCCGATGGTAGGTTTTGAACCTTCATTCCAAATCCGTGTCCGCCCTTGGAGTACATGTGCATTCCTGTATTTTTTCCGTTTGTTAACCAAGCAGAATATAAATCTGCACTTGGCTTAGCCAGGCCTAAAGGGTCGTCAGATGCACAAATCACCAACATCGGCGGTGCATCTTGGGGTACGGTATATTCAGGTATTACCGTCATCCAAGGATATATTGGTACTATGAAATTAGGTTTATTAGCTTCGGTATAATTAAAGGTTACCCCCATTGTTACCGCTCCACCAGCAGAGAAACCCATAAACCCTATTTTGTTAGGGTCTAATTTCATTTTGGTAGCATTTGTTCTCACATACGTAATTGCGGCAAGCCCATCTGCTATAGATAATGGTAAAACTGGTGTAACCCGCTCACCGATCTTAGCAGGGTTTGTTGCACCTTCATCCGTAATTTCTTTAATGCCATCTACACCTGTTGGCACTAATCTATATTTTAATACAAAAGCGGTGATCCCTTGTTTGTTCAGCCATTTTGCAACAGTTCTTCCTTCACTTTCAATGCTTAAGCCGTAAAGTCCGCCACCTGGTGCTACAATAACACTAGTTCCATTTGGTGTGTCTGCCTCAAAAACTTCTAATCTAGGTACCGAAACATTGGTAATAACTTCATTTTCCCAAATGTCAGAGTAATATTCCCTTTCTGCTGTAGACCATTTTACCGTGAGACTTTCTTCATATGGTAGGTCTACCGTTTTTTGGGCAAGTACGTTCATAGAGATAAAAATACAGGTAAGTAGTATAAAATGCTTCATTTTCTTTATTTTATTGCATGGTTTCAATGAACATGTATAATAGTGCTGCTAATACACCGCCAATGATAGGGCCAACAATTGGCACCCACGCATAGCCCCAGTTACTATTGCCTTTGTTTTTAATAGGAAGTATTGCATGCAGTAAACGTGGACCAAAATCACGAGCAGGGTTAATGGCATAACCTGTTGGTCCGCCTAGGCCAAAACCTATACCCATTACTAGCAATGCGACCGGTAAGGCATCTAATGACCCTAATGATACTGCACTGTCACCCATGCTTCCTCCGGCAATATAAAACACCCCAAAAACAAGGGCAAAAGCGCCAATGATTTCGGTAACCAAGTTCCAAAACGGACTTTTAATTGCTGGTGAAGTCGAGAAGGTGGCTAAAATTGCATCGGTATCTTCTGTAGCTTCATATTGTTTTTTGTAATTGAACCATACTAAAAGGTTACCCATCATGGCTCCTAAAATTTGGGCAATAACATAGCCCGGTACCAATGTCCATGAAAATTTTCCGGCAACGGCAAGCGCAACGGTAACCGCAGGGTTCAAATGAGCACCGCTCGCATCGGCAGAAATAAAAACACCAATGAACACCGCAATACCCCAGGCAAGTGAAATACCTGTCCATCCGGCATCGGCTCCTTTTGTTCCTTTTAAAACGAGGTTGGCAACTATGCCATTTCCTATTAGAATTAACATTGCGGTGCCAATAAATTCAAAAATATACGTAATCATAATTTGGTTGGATTTTAAGTCGTTTAAGATAATTAAAATCGAGGAATTATGAATATTTAAATATGTTTGTTGCGTAATTAATAATTTAGAACCCCGAATTGTGTGAATATCAATGATTCATGATTTTGTTTCTTTCAATTAAGGCCTTTAAAAACGTGATTTATGAATTTTGCGAGTCAATGAAAATGACTTTTACAGGGTGTTTTCAATACCTGACCCCATGAACATTCATTGGTAAGGTATAAATTGATCCCATTGCGGTAATGAATAATATATTTTGATTTTTTCCGCCAAAAGTTACGTTAGCTGTCCAATTCTCATTTATGGGTATATTCTTCAATAATTTTCCTTCAGAATTAAAAACGGTAACACCTTTACCGGTTAAATAAACATTTCCTTTATTATCGATTGTCATACCATCTGAGCCCATGTTGGTAAAAAGTTTGCGATCGCTTAATTCACCATTTTCATGAATGGCGTAGGAGTAGATTTTTTTATCGCCAATATCTGCAATATAAAGTGTTTTTCCGTCGGCAGTGCCAATTATTCCGTTAGGCTGAACAAAACCGGTGGCAATTACTGAAACTTCTTTTGTATTTGGAGATATATAGTATACGTTTTTTTCTGTTAGATCAGCTTTGGTTCTTGACCAATATTCCCTTTGGTAGTAGGGGTCTGTAAAATATATGCCTCCTTTTATGTCTACCCAAATATCATTAGGTCCGTTTAATTTTTTGCCTTTATAAGTTGTAATCAAGGTGTCGACGTTTCCATTTTTATCAATACGCCATAATTCATTTTTTTCATCGGCAGCAGCCAACAAATGATCATTATAGTCAAAGTACAATCCATTTGCCCTACCTGCCGGTTCTTTGAATACGGTAAATGAATTGTCAGTGGCGTTCCATTTTATAATTTTATCATTAGGTTGATCTGTAAAGTATACATTTCCGTCCTTATCGGCAGCAGGGCCTTCTGTAAAGCTATATTCATTAGAGATTCGAACCGGTTTTGCATTTTTTTGTATTAAAGGCAATTGTTGCGATTTGCAAGAGAATGTTAATATCGCTAAGCTGATTATATTCAAAAATTTATAGTTGTTTTTCATTATTCTAGCTTATATGTTGTTTAAATATTTCATATTATACTGCATACTTTTAAATGGGTTATTTGCATATTCTTCTTGTTCAATATAAATATGCTTTACGCCAGATAATTCTTTGTTTTTCAGCATTAAGTCAATATCAAGAATACCTTTGCCAAATTCTGTACTTACCTTTTCATGCATATTCATATCCTTCAAATGCCATAAGGGAAATCTACCTGGATATTTTTTGAAGTAGTGTAAAGGATCTTTTTCTGCCACTACGACCCAGCCCAAATCTAGCTCCATATGCACTAAATCTTCTTGTGTATTATCCATAAGAACATCGTAAAGTACTTCTCCATTTTCAGATTCAAATTCATACTCATGGTTATGATAACCAAATTTCAATCCTCGCTTTTTACAAGCTTCGCCGGCAATATTAAACTGCTCTGCTACGCTTTTGTAATTATCTATTGTTTGCCCTTCTGTTGGCAATGACGAACATATTAAATATTCTTGTCCAGAGGCTAAGGCGTCTTCCATTGTTTGTTCAAATTTATCATCTAAATGTACATGGCCGCTAGTTAGAGACATTCCTAATTGCTTACATGTTGATGCCATTTCAGAAGGTGTAAGTCCGTAGTAATACCCTTTCGATGAACCAGCGCTTTCTATTTCCTTAAAACCTAAACTTGCAATTTGCTCTAAAGTTTTTTTGGGGTCTGCTAGCATGCCATCTCTAAAAGAATAAAGTTGCACACCATAACCTGATTTTTTGGTTGTGGCTAAACCGATTTGTGGCATTAAAAGCGTTGCGGTACTAAATAGCCCTAGGTTTTTTAAAAAATTTCTACGTGCCTTCATTCTTGTTGTGTTGTTAGTTGTTGTATTTTAAAAAGATAATTTAAAATATGATGGCTGCCTGAGTAGGGCAAATTGTCAAATAAATTATATGTTTTTAAATGTACGAAAACAAAACAGGATTTTTAGCGAGTCGATCTATGGTTATGTACTTTTGTGAAAAGCACATTTATGAATAGCAGAAAGGAACAATTAGAGGCAATAGATAGGTTGTTGACCATTATGGACGAGTTGCGAGAGCAGTGCCCCTGGGATAAAAAGCAGACGATGCAATCTTTACGACATTTAACTATTGAAGAAACCTATGAATTGGGAGATGCTATTTTAGATAACGACCTCAATGAGGTAAAGATGGAGCTGGGTGATGTGCTTTTACATATCATTTTCTATGCTAAAATCGGCTCTGAGACCAATGATTTCGATATTGCCGATGTGGCTAATGCCATTTGTGATAAACTCGTAAATAGACACCCGCATATTTATGGCGATGTAAAGGTTATAGATGCTGAAGATGTAAAACGAAACTGGGAACAGATTAAATTAAAGGAAGGCAAAAAAAGTGTTCTAGAAGGGGTGCCCAAAAGTTTGCCTGCTTTGGTAAAGGCCAATAGAATACAAGATAAAGTTTCTGGTGTTGGCTTTGATTGGGAAGAACCACAACAGGTTTTTGAAAAAGTACAAGAAGAACTTGGTGAGCTGCAAGTTGAGGTAGCTGCCGGTAATAAAGAGAAGATCGAGGCCGAGTTTGGCGACGTACTTTTCTCTATGATCAATTATGCCAGATTTTTGGGTGTTAACCCAGAGAACGCTTTGGAGTGCACCAATAAGAAATTTATAAAACGTTTTCAATACCTTGAAACTAAGGCAAAAGAAAGTGGAAAGGAAATGAATGATATGTCATTGGAAGAAATGGATGTTTATTGGAACGAGGCGAAAGCTAAAGAGTAATAATTGCTATTTTAGTTCTACTTTCATGATTCTTGCCAAATCTTTATATTTTATAGGTTTAATGAAATAATCGGTTATTTCCGTATAAGATTTAGCATGTTCAACATCTTCGGTATTTATCGATGATGTAAGCATGACGATATTAATTTTTTTTCCAATTTTATCGGCAAGTAATTGATAGTCTTCAATAAAATCAAAGCCATTAAGAATAGGCATATGCAGATCCAAGAAAATGATATCGGGTAATTTATCTACTGAGCTGTAGTTATCTTGAATAAACTTTAGCGGTTGAACTGAATCTGGAAAATCGATAACATTCGTTATCGATAACTGATTAAGATATCGCTTCATTACATATTTAGATATATCGTCATCATCGATAATCCAAACCATGGGATCAAGGTTCATAATACTTATAATTAATTGTAGTTGATATTTATAACGACTAGCTACAAGGTATTAGTATTTATTTAACTAATAGATTAATGATTAATTGTGTTTTCAAAAATATTTAGTGAGATTAACCTAATGGTCTTCTACATAATTATTCGTTTTCAATGTGCCAACTGGTACTTTGGAGTGGAAGCTTGCAATTAGTAAAATGATTTGTTTTCACTGCTCAACAGCTAATTTTAAAAATGCTATATCGTAAGTTTTATAACGCATAATTTGTACAAATAACGGTACCTTTGACAAAATTTTTGTTTAGGTTTTGTTTAAAAATTACACTAAAGAATTTCGTTATAATGTTAAGCTCTCCGTTCCTGTTATTTTAGGAATGTTGGGTCATACTTTTGTGCAGTTGGCAGATAATATTATGGTTGGGCAATTAGGCACGGCCGAATTGGCAGCGGTATCATTAGGCAATAGTTTTGTTTTTATAGCGATGTCTTTAGGTATTGGTTTTTCAACTGCAATTACACCTTTAGTGGCTGAAGCGGATGGAGCAGGAAATAAAGAAAATGCAAAAAGCGCTTTAAAGCATGGTCTAGTTTTATGTACTGTGCTAGGGTCAACCCTGTTTGGGCTTATATTACTGGCAAAGCCAATTATGTATGCCATGAAACAGCCTATAGAAGTTGTAGAACTGGCATTGCCCTATTTGGATCTAGTTGCTTTTTCATTAGTACCGTTAATCATATTTCAAGCATTTAAGCAGTTTTCTGAAGGGTTGTCTCAGACCAAATACCCGATGTATGCTACCGTTGTGGCTAATATCATTAATATTATCTTAAACTATCTTTTGATTTTCGGTAATTTCGGATTTCCAGAAATGGGAATTGTTGGTGCCGCCATAGGTACTTTGGTCTCTAGATTTTTTATGGTAATATACCTTTGGTTCATTTTAAAAACCAAAGAGAAGTTCAAGTATTACGTTACCGGTTTCAATTTTTCTAGAATCGAAAAAGCCGTAATGAAGAAGATTATTGAACTTGGTTTCCCCTCTGCTTTACAAATGTTTTTTGAAGTCGGTATTTTTACCTCGGCAATTTGGTTAAGTGGTGTTTTAGGTAAGAATGCCCAAGCCGCAAACCAAATTGCATTGAATTTGAGTAGTATGACCTTTATGTTCGGTATGGGGCTAGGGGTTACCGCTATGATCAGGGTGGGGAACCAAAAAGGATTGGCTAATTTTAAAGAATTAAGGCGTATAGCTCAATCAATATTTTTCCTGACTTTTTTATTGGAAATAATTTTTGCAGCTTTATTCTTGATAGGTAGACATTGGTTTCCGTCCTTATATTTGGATATTGAAGATGTGGCCAATTTTGCCGATAATACAGAAGTATTGGTTATTGCAGCAGAATTGTTGTTAGTAGCTGCATTTTTTCAAATTTCTGACGGAGTACAAGTGGTTGTATTAGGTGCTTTACGTGGTTTGCAAGATGTTAAAATACCTACTCTGATAACTTTTATTTCATATTGGCTTATCGGTTTTCCTGTTAGCTATTATTTATGCCTGCATACAGATTTAAAAAGTACTGGAATTTGGATTGGTTTGCTCACAGGGCTAACGGCATCGGCTATTATGTTGTATATTCGATTTAATTATTTAACTAAAAAACTAATTGCCGCATAAGGGTGTTTGCATCATTGGCGGTAATGAATTTTCAATTCATAGATTATAATTTTTATGGAATTTCCAAAATTTTTATTGGGTGATAATACAGATTATCCTACTGCAATATTTGTAGTGCATACAGAGTTTCCAAGGTTTATTATCAACCTTGAAGATGATGAAGTTGAATGGCTCGAAGAATTTTCCAAGGAAGATGAAAAAGAATTGGAAGAAGAGGCAGAAAACTTAATAAAAGCGGCTACCGCTTTTTATGATCGTGAGGTATCTAGATATGAAGATTAACTATTATGCTTGAAGAGCTATTACAGTTAGATAAAGATTTTTTTTTATATCTCAACGGGCTAGGTAATCCGCAATGGGATGATTTTTTTCAATTCGTATCCAATAAATTTAGTGCCATACCACTGTATCTTTTTTTACTGATACTTTCATTTCAGAAATATGGTACTAAAAAGACATTGGTGCTCTTAGTTTCTGTTGCTTTAATGATAACTGTAACGGATCAATTAGGGAATTTTTTTAAGTACGGAGTTGCTCGATTAAGACCTTGTCATGATCCAGAAGTTGAACCCTACATGAGATTGGTAAAAAGTTATTGTGGTGGTAAATTTGGTTACTTTTCTGCGCATGCATCAAACTCCTTTGCACTGGCTGTATTTTTTGGTAGTATTTTAAGATCTAAAATTAAATATATTGGCTTCTTTTTAGTGCTTTGGGCAGCATTGGTTGCCTATAGTCGGGTTTACATTGGGGTACACTTTCCACTAGATATAATTACTGGTGCGGTTATAGGCTCGTTATTCGGTTGGTTGTTTGTAAAGTTATTTATATTTGCACTTCGCAAATTCTCCCTATGATATCTAATCTAAGGTACTGGTTTTTAATAGCTTTAATTTTTTTGGTATACGTTGCAGGAATGTTTGTGACGTTATTTGAAAATGATTCTGCACAGTTTTCCGTAATGGCCATGAGAATGGTGCAAGAAAATGATTTTTTTAGTCTTTTTAAAGGACCTGAAGAGTATTTGGATAAGCCACATATGCACTACTGGTTGGCAGCCTTATCTTATAAAATATTCGGTATTCATGATTGGTCTTATCGTATTCCCGGAATACTAGCTACATTATTGGCTGCATATAGTTGTTATGGATTGGGAAGTCTGTTATATAACAAACATGTAGGTAAACTTTCTGCATTAATTTTTATGACAGCTCAAACCATTGTATTGGGTGCAATAGACGTTCGTACCGATGCCGTACTAACGGGTTTCAGTATTTTAGCTATTTGGCAACTTGCAAAGTATATTGAAAAGGGGAGTGTGTCGGCTGTTGTTATAGGAGCTTTTGCAGCTGGTATAGCATTCTCTACCAAAGGGCAGATTGCTCTTTTGGTTATAGGTCTGCCTATTTTATGTCATTTATTCTATACAGGAAAATGGAAAGCGTTTTTAAGTTGGAAAGTACTATTGGCACTTTTTGTATTTGCAGTGACGATTACTCCTATGTTATATGCCTATTATTTGCAATTTGATTTACATCCAGAAAAGGTAATTCGTGGCAAGGACAATCGTAGTGGTATATTCTTTATTTTTTGGGAGCAAAGTTTTGAACGTTTAAGTGGTGAAGGTATTGGAAAAAATAGTAGCGATTACTTTTTCTTTTTTCATACGTTTCTTTGGGTATTTCTACCTTGGACAATATTGGGTATTGCCGCATTTTACACTAAAATACGGGCATTTATTAAACATAATTTTAAAAACATTCAAGGATCGGAATTCTTAACCGTTGGTGGTATAACATTAATATTCATAATCATCAGTTTTGCGCAATTTAAATTACCACATTATCTAAATATTACTATTCCTCTTTTTGCAATTATCACTGCAGCATATGTATATAATTTATATGCTAACAGTAAGTTACAAACTGTAAAGAGATTAATGTTTGGGCAATATTTTGTATTAAGTATTGTATTTATTGCTTCCGCCTTAATTTGCTTTTATGTCTTTAAATTACATAGTGTTTTGGCTTACATCTGTTTGGCTGTTGCGGCAGTAATGGTGGTGTACTATGCTTTAAAGCGGGAAAACGTATACGCAAAACTTATAACGATATCAGTTTGTGCATCCTTACTTTTAAACGCTGTTTTAAATCTCCACTTTTATCCAAATCTGTTAGATTATCAAGGCGGGTCTTCAATGTCTAAAGTTATCGCTGAGAAAGATATTCCGGTAGAGCGTATTTACAAAGTAGGTAGTGATCATACATGGTCTTTAGATTTCTATAATCAATTTCCAGTTCAAATTACTACACCAGAAGTCTTAAAGAACAAAAAAGATGTTTGGGTATATGTGAACGATGATGAGATGGCTATGCTAGAGAAAAAGGGTTTTGATTGGGATTCCCAACTTTCCGTAGATCAATTTAGAATTACACGTTTGCAAGGCAAATTCTTAAATCCTAATACCCGAAAGAAGGTGACACGTAAAATGCACCTACTGCATATTTACTAAAAGGGCTATTCTGTGGAGTCGGTAGTTATTTGCGCTAGTTCCAATTTAATAGTCTTAAAATGGTAAATTACTCCGAATAGAGAAACTAAAGCGGTTATTAAAAAGAAAAGGACACTTACCCCAACCGATACATTTTGGTCTAACCCCAAAAATTGGGCTCCATAAAAAAAGGTTACTTCGCGACTTCCAATTCCTCCTAAAGTCAAGGGAACAACTGCTACAATCGATGAAATTAAAAATATAATAAGGTACGAAACCTGATTAGTTTCAATATTCAACGCTAATAATATAAACCAAATACTTACCAGTTGTGCTAATTGTACCAATGCGGATAGTGCTGTAGTTTTCCAAAAAATGGGAAGTACATAATTAAAGAACTTCTTGTTTAAGAACCAAAAGACGATTACTGACAAGGGTATGGCTGTAATAAACAACCAACGGTATCCATTTAATATTTCTAATTCAAAAAAAGCAAGTAGGGTACAAGCGTAAATGAACAATAGTAACAAACCACCTAAACGATCTAATATCAGAACACTTACCATTCTTTTGGTTTTGACATCAAAGGTTTTCTTTAAAATGTAGCCTTTGTAGGCATCGCCACCTATACCACCCGGCAAGAATAGGTTGTAGAACATACCTAGTAAATACAACTTAAAATTGCTTTTATGCGTAAGCATAATAGTAAGTTGGTGAAAGTAGAGATTAAGGCGAATTGCCCCAATGAACTTAGATAGTATGAAGAATATGGCTGCTAATATCAAGTAAAACGGATTACTGGTAATCAGTATGTCTTTTATCTCACTTACATTTATTTTTGTAAAAATGAAGTAAATTAAAACGGCACTGATCAGTACTTTTAATCCGGTGGTTACTTTCTTATTTAACTTCGCCACCTACACTTACTTTTTTAATGCGGTAAGGTCTTTTGTTCTGAGATTCATAATAAGTACGTATTAATAATTCCATTACAATACCAATTGTGAATAATTGAATACCTGCAAAAATAAACATCATACCAACCGTTAATAAAGGTCTAGTGCCAATATCTTCGCCAAAACCAAACTTCACTATCATTAGATAAATGTTGATAAAAATACCTACAAGTATCATTAAAGAGCCGGAAATACCGAATAGGTGAATTGGGCGTTGAAAGTATTTGCGAATAAAAAGTAATAGCATCATATCTGCAACTACTTTAAAGACACGTTCCAATCCGTATTTAGAAACCCCGGCATGACGTGCATGGTGTTTTACGGGAACTTGCTTTATTTGTCCGCCTTCTAGAAATGCCAAAAGTGTAATAAATCTGTGCATTTCTCCATATAGATTTAAATCTTTGGCAATATCTTTTGTAAAAACTTTTAATGCACACCCATTATCTTTAATATCTAATTTAGTCACGCGGCGTACCAAAAAATTAGCGATTTTAGAAGGTATTTTTTTTACAAGAGAATCTTTTCGCTTTTGACGAATTCCGGTTACAACATCATACTCACCGCTAACGGCATAGGTCAGCATTTGTGGAATATCGGACGGGTCGTTCTGCAAATCGCCATCCATGGTAATAATATATTCTCCTTCAGCATAATCAAGACCTGCTGCCAAGGCTAAACTCTGACCGTAATTTTTCTTTAATTCAATTAAATGAACCTTATCATCCTTTAGATCTTTAACTACCTTTTTAGTCCTATCCTTAGAAAAATCATCTATATAAATGATTTGATAATCATAGCCTACCAAGATTTCGTGGATTTTTTGTGTCAAAAGAGTCACATTATCTTCCTCGTTATATAAAGGGACAACGACCGAAAGAAGGGAAGTGGTAACAGGTTGCATTGAGTTGTTTTTGAAATCGCTGCAAAGTTATGTTTTTTATCCTTAAGATAATCTACATGTACAGTAGTATCATCTTAAAGCGTTTACTACTCTTTTAAAGCCTTCAACAGCTTTTCTGCAGCTAAAAAAGGAGAGGTATTACCGCTAATTACTTCCTTTTTTAATTGTGGTAACATTTCTTTAGTTTTTGGATGATGGTAGAACTCAGACAATAGCTCCTGTTCTAAGTATTGAATCAACCAATTTTCATTTTGATGTTGTCTGTTCGTATTTAAGAATCCGGATGATTGCATGTTTTTGCAATACTTATCAATCAATTCCCAAACCTCATTTAATCCTCTATTTTCTAAGGCAGAACAGGTTAGGACTTCTGGAGTCCAACCATTTTCTTTGGGTGGAAACATATGCAATGCCCGTGCAAATTCCATTTTAGCAAGCTTTGTACGTTGAATATTATCACCGTCCGCTTTTGTGATAACAATGGCATCTGCCATTTCAATGATACCTCTTTTTATACCTTGTAATTCATCTCCCGCACCAGCTAATTTTAATAATAAAAAGAAATCTACCATATCGTGAACAGCAGTTTCACTTTGTCCAACGCCAATAGTTTCGATTAAAATACAATTAAAGCCTGCTGCTTCTAATATGACGATACTCTCTCTTGTTTTACGGGTTACGCCACCTAATGAAGAGCCAGATGCTGATGGTCTTATGTATGCATTTGGGTTTTTAACCAATTCTTCCATACGGGTCTTATCGCCCAGAATACTACCTTTTGTTCTACTGCTAGAAGGGTCTACGGTAAGTACGGCAACCTTTTTACCAAGTTTGGTAAGCATACCGCCAAATTGTTCTATAAATGTGCTTTTACCAGCCCCAGGGACTCCTGTAATGCCAATTCTAATAGATTCTTGTTTCTTTGAAATACAACCTGATATGATCTCATTTGCAATAATACGATGTTCTGGTTTTGTACTCTCTACAATGGTAATAGCCTTACTTACTATGGCAACATTATTTGCAAAGATGCCTTCAAGAAATTCTGATGTGGTAAGATTGGCTAAATTCATGATAATTACTTAAATCGATTTAAGTGATATAAAGATACTATTTGTGGATAGGAACAATAAATTTAGCAGTATTTCATGCTATAATTAGCTTTTAGAATCAATATCGAATTTAAAGATAGATATGTTATTATAGATATCCCCAGGTCTTAAAACACTTTTTGGAAAATCTGGTTGATTGGGAGCATCTGGGTAATTCTGTGCCTCAAAACAAATACTGGGAAAATCCGGCGGAGTGTACACCACCAATGCTGGTTGATTAGTATATACTTTCATGTTAATACCAGATGTCTTTGAGTGTAACTCCGCAACTTTTTCATTGCCAATATCCTTAATGTAAATGGTGTCGAATCTTTGTAACCCTATCTTTTTAGGCAAAAGAAAATCGAATTCTGTTTTACGAACCGGTATAATATCTCCTGTAGGTAACAAGTTTTCTTTAGTTTCTAATCGGTACGGACAATTTAATTGTAAATCGTACTCATCTATATACGGATTGTCATCTAATTTAAAATAGGCATGGTTAGTTAGGTTAATGACCGTACTTCTATCTGTCATTCCCTCATAAATTACCTGCAAAGCGTTGTTCATTAATTTATAAGTAACGCTCACGGTTAAATTACCTGGGTACCCTTCTTCTAAATGCTTACTGGTATAGCTTAGTTTTACAAAAGGTTTGTCACTATTATCTACCTCATCAATAGTCCAATATTTCTGATGAAATCCTTCTTTGCCACCATGTAGATGCACCCCATCTTCTTGGTACAAATGATATCTTTCTCGATCTAAAACAAATCCGCCTTCAGATATTCTACCTGCGTAACGCCCAATACTTGCACCTAAGGCATTGTCATCTAATCTATATCTACTTGGGTGGTTGTACCCAACAACGACATTGGTATATTCACCATCTTCACCTTTTACAAGTAATTTTTGAATGGTAGCGCCATAATCAAGCACCATAAGGGTTAAATAGGCATTGGAAATTGTAACTTGTTTCAAAGGCAAAATTTAATAGTGTAGTGTAAAAATAAAAATTTTTGCAACATTCTAATTTTTATGTCGTCCTTATTATAACAACAAACTAAAACCAATCAATTTAACCGATGTTTCAAAGCAATGTCGTAGAGAAATGTAAAGCAAACGACCGGGCTGCCCAGTTGCAGTTGTATAGGAAGTATTGCGACGGCATGTACATTGTGGCAATGCGGTTTGTGAAAAATGCAGATGATGCCGAAGACATTTTACAAGAATCTTTTATAAAGGCATTTGAAAAACTTCATCAATTTAAAGGTGATGTCACTTTTGGAGCTTGGTTAAAAAGAATAGTGGTGAATAAGAGTATCGATTTTCTGAAATCTAAAAAAGATAAAGAGGTTTCTTTAGATGATAGTTATATGCAGGTTGTTGCAGAAAATGATAATTGGAATGTACCGGCAACAATTACAATAGAACAAGTAAGATCTGCCATTAATGAATTACAGGATAAATATAAATACGTGGTACTCATGTTTTTAGTAGAAGGATATGATCACCAAGAAATTGCTGAGGTATTAGATATTTCTGCATCTGCCTGTAGAACTAGATTGTCTAGAGGAAAAGGACATTTAAAAGAACTATTAAAAGGAAAAAAATATGGAACAGGATCTTAGGGAAATGTTCAAAAAAGATAGGGAAAAGCAAAAGCATACCATCAAAAATGGTCATGAAGAACGCTTTTTAAAAAAACTGGAAGAAGCCATGCCAGTAGAGCGTAAACCTTTAGGAGGTTGGTTAAAGATCGCCGCCTCTGTAGCAGTAATCATGTGTTTAGGAATTGGGTTCCTATACTTTAATAATAACGATGATAATACACAAACTGTGGTTGATGCCGACACTACTGAGGAACAGAAATCTGAATTTACTTTCGGTGATCTTTCACCAGATTTAAAAAAGGTAGAGAATTATTACGTTGCCCATATTAATATGGAATTGGCAAAGCTAGAAGTATCACCAGACACCAAAGAGTTGGTAGACAGTTTTATGGAGCAGCTTAATAATTTGAATTTAGAATACAAGACGTTGAATACTGAGTTAAAAGAATTAGGACCTAATGATCAAACGATTACGGCACTGATAGAGAATTTACAATTGCGATTACAATTATTACAGAAATTAAAAAGAAAGTTAAACGAATTAAAATTATCAAAAAATGAACAGATCATGGACAACAGTATCTAAGCAACTCATCATTGCATTAGGTCTATTAACTTCTACGTCGTTTTTGGCGCAAGAAGAAAGCAAAACATTTCAAGAACGATTTATTGTGGCAGAAGATGCTGTAGTAAATATCAATACCAGCTATGCCGATATTGAATTTGAAACTTGGGATAAGGATGAGGTGGCCATTTCGGCCACTATCACCCTAGAAGGTGCAACTAAAGAGGAAGCTGAAAACTACTTTAAAAATAGCCCTATTGAAATATTAGGCAATAGTAAAGAAATTAAGATTGCTTCTAAGTCAAAGAATAATGACTTTTTTGCCAGTTTTGATTCAGATCACGTTTTTGATCATGGCGGTATGCGCATAGAGGTTCCGGAGATTGCATCATTTGTGGTAACTGTTCCAGAGATAGCTCCCTTTCCAGAAATGCCACCTCTGCCTTTAACAGATGCCTTTACATTTGATTATGAAGCATATCAAAAAGATGGTGATGACTACATGAAAAAATGGCAAAAGAATTTTGAAAAGAGTTTTGATAAAAAACATCAAAAGCGATTAGAGGAATGGGCGGAGCGTATGGAAGAAAGGGGTGAAGCAATTGAAGAAAGAATGGAAGCCTATAATGAAAGGCGAGAAATGTTATTGGAAAAACGTCGTGAAAAATTAGAGCAAAGAGAAGAGAAGTTACAAGAGCGACGAGAAAAAATACAAGAAGAAAGAGCCGAGCGTAGCATGATTATTCAATCTAATGCAAATTCACCGAATATATTTTATTACACTAACGAAGGCGAACAAAAGAATTTTAAGATTAAGAAAACCATTAAAATTAGCTTGCCAAAATCCACTAGAATTAAGATGGACGTACGCCATGGAGAGGTTAAATTAGCGGAAAACACCAAAAACTTGAATGCGAACCTTTCGCATTCAAGCCTTTGGGCAGTTACAATTGATGGAGAAGAAACGACTGTTTCTGCAGCATATACACCAGTTAGTGTTCAAAAATGGAACTATGGGCAGTTAAGTACTTCGTACTCGGAAGAAATTTCATTGTCAGAAGTAGTTCAATTACAATTGCAGGCAACATCATCTGATGTTACTATAGAAAAATTGTTCAACAAAGCATTTATAAAAAATGATTTTGGTGCTGTACACGTTCTTGAATTGGGTAACGATTTTAAAGAGTTGGATGTTAGTGTAAAAAATGGCGAGTTGAATGTTACCGTACCAAAAGTAGCTACCAATATTTATGTAAAAGGCAATGCTTCAACATTAAAGATGCCAGAAGGTTTACAGATGATAGAAACTAAAAATGGAAACACTACAATCTATAAGGGACATCAATTAAAAAGTAATAGTAATAAATCTATTATAATAACATCAGATTATAGCGAAGTAGTATTGCAGTAGTTATTTTACCAATTGTAGAGTGCCAAAAACATTTGCATCTATCCACCCCATATTTTTATTTTCTCCTGCTACAAATACGGATCCTATAAGATTCTCACGCTCTTCGCTACTATCGTTATCTGCATAAGCTAGGGCAAAACCAATTTTCTTATTTTCTTTAAGCACAACAGGCTTTATGTTAGGCTCATCATTATAGATACCAGGGTAGACCTTTACAAACATTTCCCAATAGGTAGTATTACCCTCTGTTTGGTGTTTAGAAGTAATATGATTATTGTACAAAGTAGGTTTTTCATCAACTCCTAAATCCACAACATTACCATCTAAGGCTACATGGTAGGTAAATGCATTATGATTAAATCTATGCTGACCTCCAGAGTTATCTTCATCTACGTATACAATAACACAGTCATCGTTCCACCAAAGTGTTAATGGATCTTCCGTTTTGTCTAAAATGGTATCATCAACGATTTCCAATAAAATATAGAGTCCGTCTTCGTTCCATGCAATCTTATATCTACCGTTGTAATCGTCATGGTCAAAAGGACCGCCAATCCAATTTTGATCTATGGGTTTCCAATCCAATAAATTCCAATAGTTTTCTATAGCTCTACCATCTAGGGTAGGGGAATCATTAATATAAGAGACCGGTGTTACTTGAGAATTTTTTTTACTATTTCCCTCTTTACAAGACACTAGGCCTAAAAGAAGTAAAAGATAAATAGTCCATTTCATAATAAATAGTTGGTATCTATGATGTAAACACACTATTTTCTTAAATATTGTAAGATTAATAGTACTTCGTTATGGGGAACAAGATATGATAAAATTAAAACAAGCATGTAATTACTGTATTGACCAATAGAATGTGTGGTTCATTAAATTAACCAGTGCATAAAAAAAGCGCCCCTTTTGGGGCGCTTGTCTATAGAAATTTCTTGGGAGATCTTTTAATGGGCACTCTTCTTCAGATAATCTCCAAAGTTTGCTTTAAATCGATTCAATCTCGGTATAGATACATTTCTTATATATGAATTGTTAGGATTGTTCTTTTCATAATCCTGATGATATGACTCAGCTTTATAAAATACAGTATAAGGAACAACTTCTGTGGTAATTGGATCGTTATCGTACACTTTATTATCTGTAAGTGCCTTCATATAACTTTCAATTATCTGTTTTTGCTCATCGTTCTTATAAAAAGCAATAGAGCGGTATTGCCTACCACGATCTGGACCTTGTCTATTTAATTGTGTAGGGTCATGAGAACCAAAAAAGACTTGCACCAATTGAGTAAAAGATATTTCATTAGGATCATAGTAAACTTCTACAGCTTCTGCATGATCTGTTTTTCCATAACCAACTTCTTCATATGTGGGGTTCTTTTGTTCACCACCGGCATAGCCAGAGATTACTTCTTTTACTCCTTTCACACTTTCAAAAATAGCCTCAACGCACCAAAAACAGCCACTGGCAAAATATGCAGTTTCATATTTGCTTAATTGTTGCGGACTCAATTTTACCTCTTCTTCTATTTCTTCATGTTCGGTTTCCATGATTTCCGAGTTTTCGGAAATGGTATTTTTCTTGACTTTAGACTGGCAACTGGTGGCAATCAAGGTCGCGCAGGCCAATAAAGTGATCTGTAATAATTTCATAACAATTTTCTTTTAGCAATTTGTAGGTAATTTACAAAGACCTTACGAGGAAAACGGTTAAAAAATGTTAACGCCATTAAAGGAAATTATATTTTTGATAAATGAACACATTACTTCACGCTCTTGAATCTTACTCGGCAGAAACTATCTGTATTTTAGATGCTGCTATTCCTGCAGACTCATACGTGACTCTTGATCTTTCTAAAGAGAACAAAGATTTATTGGATTTAGATATTACCGATTATACTATTTGTCAAAATTATATAGACAATGTACTTACAAACAAAAAAGGTGTTATTGCCTACGGCGGATATTTAGAACATAGAAACCTATATAGTGATAAAGAAGGTTTTACTTCTAGTAGTAAACCTATAAGAAATATTCATTTGGGTATGGACTTCTGGTGTGCTGCAGGTACAAAGGTATTGGTGCCTATAGATGGAAAAGTTCATAGTTTTAAAAATAATGCGACTATTGGTGATTACGGACCAACTATTATTCTAGAACATGTTTTAAATGATATTACTTTCTATTCTTTATACGGTCACTTAGCCGTGGATTCCTTATTAGGACTATATATAGGAAAAGACTTTAAAGCTGGAGAAGTACTTGCAACTTTAGGTACTCCAGATATTAATGTGAACTATGCCCCACATCTGCATTTTCAAATTATAAAAGATTTAGAAGGTAATGATGGTGACTACCCGGGTGTATGTGCAAAAGCAAGATTATCTTTTTATAAAGAGAATTGCCCTGATCCTAATGTGTTATTGAAGTTAGATTTAAGTAGGAAGTAATTGGTATTAAGTACGAAGTATTAAGTATTAAGTCGGAAATATAGAAAATAGATAATAGACTTTTATACGGTTTTGTTATTGAAGAGAATTTAGCGAAGCTAAATTTATACTCAACCAACAACCAACAACCAACAACCAACAACCAACAACCAACAACCAACAACCAACAACCAACAACCAACAACCAA
>ENA-ORXC01000646-ORXC01000646.1-marine-metagenome-genome-assembly--contig:-NODE-646-length-23728-cov-6.523783_pt1 | contig 23728 bp, 25 predicted proteins | sample MGYA00237865_ERZ511478 | MGnify/ENA metagenome assembly ERZ511478
AAATTAAAAAAAGAAATTGAGAACTTCAAATTTTTTGTGCAATATGGAAATTTTAAAAACTTAAAGGATTATAAAGATGGTGACATTTCATACAATCCTAATGTACCTAGTTATTCTGCAAAATATCAATTGAGTAATAATGACTATAATGTAAAACAATTACGAAAAAGATATGATATTCCCACGAATCAAGCTCCTAAATTATTATTGAAAGGTACAGGAGATTTAAAAGGATCCTCTGTAGGTTATAAACATCTTGAATTTACTTTTGTAGAAAATAAAAAGGAAAATATTTATTTTACTGACAGTATAAACTTTAACCCGAGTAGGGAAAATTAAGTATGTATCAAACTGAATATAAAATAAAACTAGGTAATATAACTAGCAACTATGAAGCAACAAGCGCAGTATCCAAAATCAGTTCTGAAATTGAAAATGCAAATCATAAAAGAGATGAAAGCTGAAGAAAAGCACTGCTAACACTAAAAATGAGACATTGCCACGCTTTCAGTAAAAAATTTAAAAGTTCAGCTAAAGAAGATTGGGTAGTTTTTAAAATCTCTGAATTGTAAATAAGTAATAATTTAATGACTATTAGGGACTATTTAATTTAGAAGCATATCAAAGTGAAGCATTTTGTAAAAGTATAAATAAAGTAAAATCAGAAAGATGTGAGCCAATGCGTTATCTCAAGAAAGTAACGATATACATAAGTTTATTAATTTTAACGATTTTTATTGGAGGATGTGGTTTTATAAATAAAGAAGATAGCAAAGAAACGGAAATCAAACAAAACTTTAATAAGATGTTAAACGTGTATCCTACTAAAAATCTAGAAGACTTTTATGATAAAGAAGGTTTTCGAGATGAAGAATTTGATAAAAAGGATAAAGGAACTTGGATTATTAGGTCTGAAATGACAAAACAGCCAAAAGGTAAAATTATGACCTCAAGAGGTATGGTTCTCTATATCAATCGCAACACTAGAACAGCCAAAGGGTATTTTTTAATAGATGAGATAAAAGATGATAGTAATGGTAGACCGATAGAGAATGAAAAGAAATACCCTGTAAAAATGAACCATAATAAGATCTTTCCAACAAAGCCAATATCTGATGATAAATTAAAAAAAGAAATTGAGAACTTCAAATTTTTTGTGCAATATGGAAATTTTAAAAACTTAAAGGATTATAAAGACGGAGAGATATCTTACAATCCTAATGTGCCAAGTTACTCAGCGCAATATCAATTGAACAATAATGATAATAATGTTAAACAATTAAGAAAAAGATATGATATTCCAACCAATCAAGCCCCTAAATTATTGTTAAAAGGGGATGGCGACTTAAAAGGATCATCCGTAGGTCATAGAGACCTAGAATTTACCTTTGTAGAGAATAAGAAAGAAAACATCTTTTTTACGGATAGTATTAATTTTAAACCGACTGAGCGTGATGAATCATGAACAGTACTGAATATAAAATATAACCAGGTAATATAACTAGCAACTATGAATAAACCAGCGCAGTATCCAAAATTATTTATGAAATTGAAAATGCGAATCATAATGGTTTGGAAAAATGTCAAAGGTTATTCGATGGATGGTTTTATGATTACACCTGGAAGTGACTAAAAAATCAGTACTCTTAAGATGATTTTTTATATAGAAATTCATAAAGCATCCTTCATCAAAAAGTGAAGGGTGCTATGTTTATTTATAAGTGTTATATTTAGAAATGACTTACTGCTCATTATCTATAAAGATTTATACATTGAAAATATTAATTGTTTTAACAATAGGAGGTCATGTTGTTATTATGAGTCAGTTTAAGGACACATTATATAAACTATTTGAGCCAATGATGAAAATAGAGTTCTATCAAAATCTTTTGGTTAATCTTTTAATTATACTTGCTTATATCTTGATGGGTATGATTGTAATTGCGATATCAAGAAAGTTAGTTACTAAATTTTTCAACGTTAATGAAAAGAAAAAGAACCGTCATAAAATTAAGAGAAGTGAAACACTATCCACATTGATTCAAAATTTAATAAGTTATGTCGTATGGTTTATTGTCCTTACGTCAATACTTTCACGTTTCGGTATTAGTGTATCAGCAATTTTAGCAGGAGCTGGAGTTGTTGGTGTTGCCGTTGGTTTCGGAGCACAAACAATTGTAAAAGACATTATTACTGGTTTCTTTATCATATTTGAAGGACAGTTTGATGTAAGTGATTATGTTCAAATTAATGCATCTGGGGTAACAATTGCTGAAGGTACGGTTAAAACGATTGGTTTAAGATCAACGCGTATACAATCAGATACTGGAGAAATTTATACATTACCTAATGGTATGATTAGTGAAATAGTTAATTATTCTGCTACAGATGTTTCACCTATTGTGATGATACCGATTTCTCCAAATGAGAATTATAAAGTGATAGAAGAGAAATTATTAACATTTTTACCTACATTAAAGAATAAATATGACATATTTGTATCTGCACCAGATTTACTTGGTTTAGATAGTGTTGATGGCAATGAAATGGTGATTAAACTTTTAGCACATGTTAAGCCTGGAATGCATTTTCCAGGACAACGTTTGCTTCGTAAAGAGGTCATACAATACTTTAGTGAAGAAGGCATTCATATTCCGAAACCAACACTTGTAAAACTTGATAAAGAATTGAATAAAAAAGAATAGTCTGTAGATTCATTTTTTATGTGAAAATTCATAAAGCATCCCTCATCGCAAAGTGAAGGATGCTTTATTTTTATTATGATCAGTCATGAGTGATAGTGATTTGAAAAACATTATTGAATAAAGTTGTTATAACGTCATCATGTAAGAAATTTCATAGACAGTATCTTGTATTGATACATTGTATACACACTATTCATTCTGACTTTAGTTATATTTAAACAAAAAGAATATTTAAAATGTTAAGTTATATATAAGTGTTTAAGAAAATTATGTTTTTAGTTATAATTTATACGAATATTATTATAAAGGAGAGGTTAAATGTTTGTTTCTCAATCTGATATTAAGAATGTAGCCGAAGAATATAACTGGCTGAAAAATGAAACACAAAAAACTAAAGAAGTAATAGAATCTAAAGGATTTCCATGTGTTTTTGGCGTACAAGGTCATAAGAAACAAGTACATTTTTATTCAGCATTAAACTATCCTTATAATCCTAAAGATTTAGCTGAAGATATTACTGATTATTTGAAAGAGTTGGATAAAATGTCCCCAAAAGATAGAGGTGTTTCAGGATTACTAGTATTTTTTGAACCTATTGGTGAAATGAATATTCATGCTAAACAATTCATGGTCTGGAAAGTTCTTTCAAAAATGAAAAGTGAATACGGAGATCAAGAAGATAATGTGGATGACAATCCATTAGAAGATGGATATTCCTTTCTATTTAAAAATGAATTTTGGTTTATTAATTTTAGTTCAAATAGCTATAAAAATAGAAAATCACGGAATCTTGGAGCTTTTATAACATTAGCTATGCAGACTTTAAGTAGATCTGATGAATATTTTAATTCAAATATAAAAACTAAAGCTAAGGCACAAAAGACGGTAAGAAACCTTGCAGAAAAATATGATGGATGTCCAGTACATTCAGGTTTAGGTCCTGTGATTGGTTCAGGAAAATTTTCGCCAGCGAAATTATCATATTTTATTGGTGATACAAATGATGAAAAATCATATGAGCCGTGGAGATTCAAGGAATTTGTACCTAAAAGGATTTTTATAGATAATACGATATTTGAAAATAATTTAAAAGCAATTAGTGATTTTCAAAACTTATATATTTGGGGGAGTGTAGAGACTTTCTCAAAAAATACGAATATTGAATATATGAATAGCAACAACATACTGCTCACAAATAATGCCATAACGATAGATAAATTTAAAGAAAATATTAATATCGCAACATTTGATAAAAACTTGGCAGCTCAATATCATATTTTTAATATAGATTATTTCAATGACTTATTAGCTTTAAGGTATTAAAAATAATCATTTAATCAATGTATAGAAAAGAGGGCTAATATTGTACAAAAATATAATTTTTGATTTTGATGGGACAATAGCAGATTCAAAAAAATGTAGTTTGATTGCAACAAAGAAGGCTTTTTCTGATTATGGATTAGAAGAACCGAGTGATAGTCAAATTGAATATTATATGGGTATTCCTATAGAAAAATCATTTGATCTCATGAGTTCAGTAGAATTGAAAGAAAAAGAACATAATGAATTGATATCACTATTTCGAAAAAATTATAAAGAAACTGAAAGTACATATTTAGAAATGTATGATCATATGTTAACTCAACTTGAAGCGCTTCATCAAAAAGCGAAATTATTTGTGGTTTCTAGTAAAAAAACGGATGTATTAAAAAGAAACTTAAAGATTTTAAAGATAGAACATTTATTTTTAGAAGTGATAGGATCAGATAAAGTTAAAGAATATAAACCATCTCCTGACGGTATTTTATATATAGTCAATAAGTATCATTTAAATAAAAATGAAACGATATATATCGGAGACGCTATATTTGATATGCAAATGGCGCATAATGCGGGGGTATCTTCATGTGCAGTTACATGGGGAAGTCATAGTGAGGAGAAATTAAAATTAGAACATCCTCATTTCATAATCACAAATGTTCATCAATTGAAATTTGAGGGGTAGCTCATGTCGACGTGTAAAATAATAACTATCATTGGATTTTTAACTATGTTTATTGTTGGAGTATCGGATTTAATCATTGTCGGAATGATAAGCGAAATGGGCAAAGAGTTTCACATTAGCGTTTCTTTCATTGGTCAGTTAGTCACAATCTATGCTATTTCATTTTCTATACTTAGTCCGATACTGACGAGACTAACGAGAAATATCAATGATAAAAAGGTACTTGTATATAGTTTAGTGATTTTTATTTTACTGACATTAATTACTACTATTGTCAAAAATTATATTTCACTTTGTATCGTTAGAGTAATGCTAGCTGGTATCGCGTCATTAATTACTGTAAAGTTAATGTCAACAGGAGCGAATATGGTACCTATTGAAAGTAAATCTTCAGTTATTGCTAATATTTATGTTGGGTTTAGCGCTGCGAATATACTTGGAATTCCAATTGGAACATTAATTGCGTCTTATTATGATTGGAAAGTTCCATTTTATATTATAGCAACTATCACTTTTCTTTGCTTACTGAGTGTGATTTACTTTATACCAGTGAATATAAAGAATGATAAAAATTATACTAAGAAATATACGGTCACCAATTATAGAGGCACTATTATGATGTTATGTTTTTTATTATTTATGATGATATCTAACAGTATTTTATACACATATTTAGAACCTTTAGTTAGAAGAAATGGACATGATATTTTTATTGTTAGTCTATGTTTGTTTGTATCAGGTATTGCTGGAGTTTTAGGGTCAAAATTAGGTAATACTTTATCAGAAAAAAAGGGATATTGTAAATCAGGTAATATGATTATATTGATATATGTGTTATCTATAATATTTATCCTGTTTATGGGACAAAATGTGATTGTTTTAACTTTATGTGTATTTACTTGGAATTTATTTCACTGGGGAACAAACCCTACAGTTCAATATGGTCTATTGAAATTTTTACGAGGAGATCCTAGCCAAATACTAAGCTATGATATTTCAATTTTAAATTTAGGTATAGGGTTAGGTTCATTTGTTGGAGGAATTTTATTCTCTATAGATAATAGTTTTAATTTGTCAATAATTATTTCAATTTTATTAGCTATTTTATCATCGTTACTTTTAAAGGGTGCGAGTCATTCAGAAAATGAAAAACCATTCTAGACTAGATTTTTGACGGATAAACATAACGGTTTAAAATAATTGAAAATAGGATTTAGTAACGGTCAATTCAATTGTGTAGTACATTTTTAAATGATTGAGATTAGAACTTGAGACTAAATCATAGAATAATAGCCAGTAAATGAGTTTATGACAGTTTCATTTACTGGCTTCCTTATTAATCATACTTCGTATCGTTAACTTTCTTTCTTAGAGGATAGCTTCAGCTTGTAGCCTTATTTTCTCTAGAACCTCACTACTTACGCGTATTTATATATAATATGACTTTGAAAAATTAAGGTTCTTTCACATAATTTAATAAATAACAATAAACTAAATTAACAGGATGCCTAATTAGAATTTTTACTTAAACAATTTCATAGTTAGTGTTTGAAACAAAATATTATAGATAGATGACAAAGTTATTTTATTGATATTATATATATAACCTTGAGACATACATAAGGAGGTTTTAAGTCCTACTACCAACACAGAAGATTTCAATCAAAAATTCTACAAATAAAACAAGTAATTTTATCCTGTTTTCGTGGTTTTTTATCATTTTTTAGAGCGTAATTATTATTTATCATTTAAAAAATGATACTGGAGGAATGAAGATGACAAAACGCTTAATATTATTCGACTTTGATGAAACTTACTACAAACATCATACGCATCAAGCGGATATGCCTTATTTAAGAGAAATGGAAGGTTTATTACAGAATATAACTACTAAAAACAATGTCATTACGGCTATTTTAACAGGAAGTACTATAGAAAGCGTACTTCAAAAAATGAGTAACGTTGGTATGTCATATAAACCTCAACATATTTTTTCAGATTTAAGTTCTAAAATGTTTACATGGAATAACTGCGAATATATTGAATCTGATGAATATAAAAACGAAGTGTTGACAGAACGTTTCTTATTGGAAGATATATTAGATATATTAAAACATGTTTCTTCTAAACATAAAGTAGCATTTATACCACAAAGAACTTTTCGAGACAATGAAACATTGTACAATTTCTATCTCTATTCTTCGGGTGACACGCATTTAGATAAAACAATTTTAGAAGACTTCACTCAGTATTCTAAGACAAGGGACTATACGATGACATTTAATCGTTGTAATCCTTTAGCAGGTGATCCTGAAAATGCTTATGATATTAATTTTACTCCAAGAAATGCAGGCAAATTATATGCCACAAAATTTTTGATGAATAAATATGGTGTTCCAAAAGAATTGATTATTGGCTTTGGTGATAGTGGTAATGATGAAGCGTTTTTAAGTTATTTAGATCACGCAATGATTATGTCTAACAGTCAAGATGAGGAAATGAAGCGTAAATTTAAAAATACAAAATATCCTTATTACAAAGGTATTTATACACATGTACGCGAATTTATAGAATCTGATAATGTTTAAAATATGGAATTATTGAAATAGGAGAGGTGGCAAAAGTATAAGTTGAGATCATAAATAAGCTAATTCTTCTTTATTAATCGAACATCTTCTATATATTTAATGAATTTTCGATATATCTGCTTTTCGAATTGATTTAGTCATTAAAATTGAAATATATACACTTTCTATAACAATCAAAAATAGGGAATAAGACAACACATTTTTCTTATTCCCTACCCAGGTATTACTGAGTTTAATTATTTACTTATTTTAATCAGTTTAGTTAATAATTACCGCCCTGTCCTTTTGCACATGCTTCAACTTGTCCTCTTAAAAATTTCATATACTCATTAGATTCTTGAGCACTTTCGTGAATAGTAGCAGCTTCATCATCTGACATGCCTTCTGTATACACGTCTAGAAATTCATCATCTGACATATGTCTAGCATCTTCTGCTGTATATTTAGAGTGATGTGCTTCGCTAGTTGTACCACCAGCAGATGGTTGGAATTTCCCTTCTTTTGTAAAACGATCTAAAGTAGGCGTCATTTCATCCGTTGTAATCGTGCCATCTTTATTTACATCTGCTCTATCGATTTCATCTGCTAAAATTTGAGCTTCCTCATCATTGACGTTAAAAGCTTCTCTTAACTGCTTTGCTTTTTCACTAAGTGTTTTAGTTGATGTCCCATTTGATACTTCGTTTGTTTGGCTATTAACTTGATTTTGCATTTCACCTTGTGAAGTTGTATCTTCATGAGTGTTTTTATTGGAAGTCTGAGCCTCTTTTGAAGCTACATCAGTGTTCGATTTTGAATCTTTATAATGACTGTATTCCAATCCCCCCGCAAATCGTAGCATTACAATGAGAAAAACTAGAATCAGTCCTGTAAAAAACTTTTTCAATTAACTGCCCTCCAACTCTTTTATATTTTATTTATATTGTTTTATTAATTTATTTTTAAACACATTTCTACTGTTAATTTAAGGTATATAAATATTAGTTTAAGAAGTATAAAAGCATGTGTTATAAGTTCTTTTAAGTTTAGTTACTTCTAAATCTATAAATTTTTAAATATTGTGCAAATTATTTAGGTGATTAGTAGCAATTATAATTATTATAAATTAAAATAAATTTAATAACGGGAATTAACAATCAAGGGAACAATAATGTTTTTACAAATTTACGTTATCAAACTATGGATTTAGTAATCGTGTAAAACTGGTTGAAGTATGAACGACACATATAATCACAGCAGTGACAATTTCTAGATTTAAAGGAGAGAAACGAAATGAAAAAACATGTGTTAGCAATCGGAGCAATTACAGTAACAACATTACTTGCAGGATGCGATTTTGGAGATTTGATAGGACAGCATCAGACTGATAAGCAATCAGAAAATAGTAACACTCAAACCGAGCAAGCTTCAAATAATAAAAATTCAAATTCTAATAATGGTCATTCAAGTGATAACAATGAGTCTAGAGATAGAGTCGAGGATTTAACTCAATCGCAAAAAGTAGCATTAGCTATCAATGATCCCTCAGTTTCTCAATATGCCGTTAACGCAAGTGAATTAAGAAATCATTCATTTTATGCAAACTATAACGGTGGGGGCCAACGTAAAAGTATTCATACGTATCAGTTGGAAGCATTACCAACAAAAGTAGAAGGTGCGCCTAGTGATATGAAATTCTATACTGCAAAACCATCTAAAGGATCATTTGTGACGCTTATCGGTATTGGTAATCAAAAGGTATTAATTGCAGGCACACAAAGTTCAGGAACATATCAACAATATGCGCATTCGGAAGCAGCAAGAGAATTAGATTTACATGAACTATTAAATAAATACGGTAAAAGTTCAAATTATAAAGATATAGCAAATCAAATTGCGTTTACACAAAGTCAATCATCAAATTCAAGTGAATCTAACACGTCAGATGAAGGGACGTCTAACAGTGATAGTGATACATCTAATGATGATAAAGTTACACGTAGTAATGTGATAGATAAAGTTGAAGCGTATGAAGGTCACCCATTAGATACTGATACATATACATTTAAAGAACCCGAACAGAACGAAGACGGAGATTGGGGCTTTTCTATTTTAGATAAGGAAGGCAACCTCGAAGGTTCTTATATTGTGACATCTGATGGTGAAGTTACAAAATACGATGAAAACGGGGAAGAAATAGAGTAAAAGTATATTCAACTGTCGAAATTAAAAATTTAGAAAAAGAAAATTGATTTCCCAGGAAATTGACAACGTTAGCATATTAAAAGCTAGCGTTGTTTTTTGTTTGTTTAACATTAATTCTTCTTTGTATTTTTCAATTTTTATTTTCTAAGCACTTCAATTTTGATTGATGGATGGTCTGGAAAATATTCAAACACATATGGATTGAGCAAAGATTTTTAGTTTTATGACTTTTAAAGTTCAATGCCAATGATACAATTGGAATAAAGCAAAATTTTTAATAAAGTAATAAATGAAGAGGGGATAAGTTATTCAAATGAATCATTTTGGTAAGCTTCATAGTATATCATTAATATTAAATATTATGTTTTTAATACTCATGCCTAAAATCTATAGTTTTGATAATATTTATTTATCAATAATTTGGACTTTGTTAGGAATAGCAAATGCTGTCTACTTATTGATTAAACAAAGACAAGAAAACACCATTAAACGCAAATGAATTAAAAAGAACTCATTTATTATGATGTGCACTCCAGAAGTTGGCCTAAAATCTATCTTTATGGGGTGTTTTTTATGATTGAATATGATAAATTTTATTTTAAAATTAAAGTTTTCAAGAATATTTAAATGGTTAAAAAACAAAGTAAGAATAAAAAATATCAAAGGCTTGCCTCCTAAAAAATTGTAGAAGACAAGCCTTTAAAATATTACACTAAATTATACTTCTTGTGGTTCAGTATAAATTTTTAGTGTTCTTTCTTTTTGTCTAAATCTTTTTTGATTTCATCGGGTGATTTAGATTCATTAGCCGGTTTAAGTAATTTAAATATTTTAACGTCTGCTGTAAGTCCACCTCCAAATTGATAATTGTTTTCAGGTGACGCAAATGCATCAAAATCATCTTTTTTATTGTTATTGATATAGCCTTCAATAACAGTGTCACCCATTGGTCCCTGTTTTAAACTTGTGAAATGGACTGATTTGATAGTATTAGGTTTTTTGGTGTTGTATTTTAGATAAAGCGTGATACGTTCTTGTTGCTCCTTGTAGTAGATTTCTTTTTGTTTTGCTTTTTCGTCATATTTCATTTTGAGATAGACACCTCCAAAAATGATTAATATGACACTAATAAAGATCAAAATTTTCTTTTTTGACATAGATATAGTTCACCGACTCCTAATTTGAGTTTACCGAATCAATAGCTTACATAATAAAATTGTTTATTTATTCACGATATTAGACGCACGTATTGAGAAATCAAATCATAAATATTAATAAAAATGATTTTCTACAATAGATGTTTATTTGATTTTGATAACGTCCTATTATGTTAACTCTAATAGCTTATTACAAAAATAAGATCTATAAAGTTATTATGTTCATTTTAAAATAGCCTCCGCGAGGTTGTTTTACTTGCTTAACTCTTTGTGTAACAGTTGCCATATGTATGCTCCTTTACGCTTATATTTTTAAGTTAAGTTTTGACCTCTGATTTTACTATAGGCATCATGTTTTTAGGTAAAGCTATATAGTAACAACCTATATTATCTCATACAATGTATTGGTTTATTAAAGACTTAAATATTTAGTCTAAGAGGTGTATTAAATACCTATTTTTGGATTTTTCATATATAACTTTTATAAAATATATATAATGATGTTTTTTGAACTATATTGATTAATGTAAAGATTTAATTTATATTAATGTTAATATTTATATTTTTAGAAAGGGGTCTTTAAATTGAAAAAAATTCTGGTGTTAAGTTTAACGGCATTTTTAGTTTTGGCTGGTTGTAATTCAGGTGATAAGACTGATACTAAAGATAAGAAAGAAGAAACAAAGCAAACTTCAAAGGCAAATAAAGAGAACAAAGAACAACATCATAAGCAAGAGAATGATAATAAGGCTTCAACTCAATTGTCAGAAAAAGAAAGGTTAGCATTAGCATTTTATGCGGATGGAGTAGAAAAATATATGTTAACTAAAAACGAAGTGTTGACAGGCGTGTATGATTATCAAAAAGGAAATGAAACAGAGAAGAAACAAATGGAACAATTGATGTTAGAAAAAGCTGATTCGATGAAAAATGCGCCAAAGGATATGAAATTTTATCAAGTTTATCCGTCTAAAGGACAGTTCGCTTCAATTGTTGGTGTAAATAAAAATAAAATATTTATAGGTAGTACGCAAGGCGCACTGATTGATTATCAAACATTATTAAATAATGGCAAGGAGTTAGATATTAGTCAATTGTATGAAGATAATAAAGACAATCGCTCATTGGAAGAAATGAAGAATAAAATAGGGATTGTTGATAGTGGAGCAGCTCAAAAAGCTGATGATCCTGATAAAAATTCTGCAAATACGATGGCACATATGAGAAGTCAAATTTATGAAAAAATAAGTGACTTTGATGGTAAGTTAGATAATAAAACTTATCTATGGGACAATATTAGAATCAATGACGATGGTAATTGGACAGTTCATTACCGTAATCATGATGGTGAAATTATGGGTACTTATAAGAGTGAGAAAAATAAAATTATTAAACTTGATCAAAATGGAAATAAAATTAAAGAACAACAAATGTCTAATTAAATGACAGGCGTTTAAAGCGTTTAGAAACGTGTTGTTTCTAAACGTTTTTCTATATAAAAATATAAATTGTGTATGAGATTTATGAAAATACATTTACAAGGAAATAGAATAAATAGAGATGATAAAGACATTTCTAATGTAAATATCGAGTCTCTCAGTGTTTATGTTGCAAGTTCAAATTGAGTTAGAAGGGTTGTTTAATGTCACGTTTAATATACTAAATGCTTGTAATTAAAATAAGCCAAGGTACATTCATTAACTGTACTTTGGCTCAACTTATGTTATATGCACTTTATATTCAACTTCACTTCTTTTTCTTATCAAAATACGGTACAACAAATATTACAAATAAAGCACATGCAATAGGTAACAAAGAACCTAAATTTTCCAATTCATTCACTCCTTATTTTATGTACAATATCAACACTATTATTCTTCAGAAATACTCTTAATTAATATTATTGCGCCAACAAATAACATACAGATACCGATAAAGAAACGTCCATTAACTATCGCAATCACACTCCCTAAAGATAACATTGTAGAAAATAAGTGGCGATGTGATTTTTGCATTTACGACACTCCTTCTGATACTCATAAGATAATTGTTGGCTTAAAGATTTTTAAAATCTATTTATATAAAGTGAGTATTTATAAAACTTTGCTATTTAATGTATTACATTTCTAATTTAACATTATATAGAATAAAACAATATTAAAAAAGTAATTTTATAGAAAGAGGAAATGATGAAATGAAAGAATTTAAAGTAATCATAGTTATTTTATCTTTAATTCCATTTGAATTTTTAGGAATTTTTACGGACTATCAAACAGGTTTATTACTAGGTTATTTTCCATTTGTAATTATATCGATACTAATAAGCTTTTCAATTTTTAAATCAGGGGTTAAAGGCAATATTAGTGTTGTCTTAGCAAGGTTAGTGGGGATATTGGTGTCTTGGATATGTGTCCATTTATTCATGGATGTTGATAAGACTTCCGGTTATTTTAAACCTTTTACCACAGATGTTTTTTCAATTATTTTAGCCGGCATTCATATTATAGTCATTACGCTAATTTGTTTAGTTATGTATAGCTTTTCTTATCGCAATAAGTAAGTTAAGAAAAATTAAGATTTCCTAGATGATGTGATAAAAAAATGAAATAGAATTAGCATTGAATTGTTGTTCAATCCTATTCTTCGAACACAACTGACTTTATTTACGGAATTTTTGTGTGGAATGGTCTTTGCTTGGACCTCGGCCTACTGATGAACCAAATTTGAAATAAGAATATTTAATTTTGTCACCAACTGACTATATGTTAAGAATCCTTTAGATATTTATTTGTGCTATAGTCCTTTCTTTATATATTTATTGATATAACTTTATTGATTTAATAGTTGTCTTTTCTGGAAGGAAGTTATATTTAATATTGATTGTAAGTCCTGCGGGTTTTTTATTAATATCTAAACGATAATAACCAATAGGCCCACCCCCTTGGTTATCTGACGCATTTTCGAAATCGGCTTTCTTTATAGTTTTTAAAAACTGATATGTCTGCTTATCTTTAGCAATCTTTTGAAGTTGCTTTGTGTCATGATGTTGTATGGATTGATTTAATTGGTGTTCACTTGAGTGAATCGCCCACATGTCGAAGAAGAAAAAGTTAATAACAACATAACTACAGGCTTGGATAAAGAGAATAGCAACTATAAAAATCAATTTTTTCATTGATATGCACCTTATTTCTAATGAAATATTTGCTCCTTATATTTAATTTATCATAATATTGTTCAGTTTAACTTGAAATTCACGATGTTCAATATATGTTCATCATTCTATATTTTGTATAAAAAGCATGGACTATATTTAACAGTTTGCTCATTTACTTTTTGGCCCACTATATGTTTAAGTGATCAGTCTAAAACTTATTTTTATGTCACTTTTGTAAATTGCTCGAGATTTACTACTACTAAATATTAAACAACCTCCCTCTGACTCAACAGGGGGAGGTTCATTTATTATTTATTATACTTACCGCTCGCATGCTTATACTTCTGAGCGTGCATCCATACGTGCTTCAAAAGTATCGAGTAGTTCTCTTGCTTCGGCAATGGATTGGGTGTTCATTAATTGATGGCGGAGTTCGCTAGCGCCTCTAATGCCGCGTACGTAGATTTTGAAGAATCTGCGTAAACTTTTGAAGTGTCGGGCTTCATCTTTATCATATTTTTCAAATAAAGAGAGATGTAAGCGTAATAAACCTAATAATTCTTTGCTTGAATGTTCGCGTGGTTCCTTTTCAAATGCGAATGGGTTATGGAAGATCCCTCTACCAATCATAATGCCATCAATACCATATTTATTTGCGAGTTCTAGACCAGTTTGTCTATCGGGGATATCACCATTGATAGTTAATAGTGTATTTGGCGCAATTTCATCACGTAATGTCTTGATAGCTTCGATTAATTCCCAGTGTGCATCTACTTTACTCATCTCTTTACGGGTACGTAGATGAATGGATAAATTTGCGATATCTTGTTCGAAGACGTGTTTTAACCAGTCTCGCCATTCATCGATATCGTAATAACCTAAACGTGTTTTTACACTGACCGGTAGACCACCCGCTTTAGAAGCTTGAATGATTTCGGCTGCCGTTTCAGGTCGTAGAATTAAGCCGGAACCTTTACCTTTTTTCGCAACATTTGCGACAGGACAACCCATATTTAAATCTATACCTTTAAAGCCCATTTCTGCTAAGCCGATACTCATTTCTCGGAATTGTTCTGGTTTATCGCCCCAGATATGCGCTACCATTGGCTGTTCGTCGTCACTAAAAGTTAAGCGTCCGCGCACACTATGAATACCTTCAGGGTGGCAGTAACTCTCAGTATTGGTAAATTCAGTAAAAAATACATCTGGTCTCGCTGCTTCACTGACAACATGCCGAAAGACAATATCTGTCACGTCTTCCATAGGTGCCAGAATAAAAAACGGACGTGGCAATGTACTCCAAAAATTTTCTTTCATGATTTATTTAAACCTTCTTTATAATAATAATCTCGAATTTTTACGCATGATGATATTACCATAAAACTCACATAGCTGACTACAACTTTTAAATAAATGATTAGTGAGCCTTTTGCGCTTATTTGTTTAATATATGTTTAAAGTGGTAAAGTCTATATATGTACTATTTTAATATATAAATTTAGAAAGGAACATGTACATGAGTGAAGCAAATCATAAAAACATCGTTGTTGTAGGTGCAGGAATTATTGGTACGTCAGTAGCGACAATGCTTTCAAAAGTAAGTCCTAACTGGCATATCGATATGTTTGAAAGACTAGAAGGCGCTGGTATTGAAAGTTCAAATGAAAATAATAATGCTGGTACAGGCCATGCGGCATTATGTGAATTAAACTATACAGTTGAACAAGATGATGGTTCAATTGATGCATCTAAAGCGCAAGAAATTAATGAGCAATTCGAATTATCTAGACAATTCTGGGGTAATTTAGTTAAAAATGGTGATATTTCTAATCCTGAAGAATTTATCCAACCATTACCTCATATCAGTTTCGTTATGGGACCAACAAACGTTAACTTTTTAAGAAAACGTTATGAAACACTTAGAACAATTCCAATGTTCGATAATATTGAATATACAGAAGACATGGAAACAATGAGAAAATGGATGCCATTAATGATGGAAAACCGTGAGCCAGGACATCAAATGGCAGCAAGTAAAATTGATGAAGGTACAGATGTGAACTATGGTGCGTTAACGCGTAAGCTAGCACATTACTTAGAACAAAAATCTAACGTTTCATTAAAATACAATCATGATGTTGTAGATTTAACACAAAGAGAAGATGGCAAATGGGAAGTTGTCGTTGAAAATAGAGAAACTAAAGAAAAAATAACTAAAATAGCAGATAAAGTGTTTATTGGTGCTGGCGGTCACTCTATTCCGTTATTACAAAAATCTGGCGTTAAACAAAGAGAACACCTAGGTGGTTTCCCAATCAGTGGTCAATTCTTAAGATGTACAAACCCAGATATTATTAAACAACATGCGGCTAAAGTTTACAGTAAAGAACCTCAAGGTAAGCCACCAATGACTGTACCACACCTTGATACACGTTATATCAATGGTAAACAAACATTATTATTTGGTCCATATGCGAATATCGGCCCTAAATTCTTGAAATTCGGTTCAAATTTAGACTTATTCGAATCAATTAAACCATATAACATTACTACAATGTTGGCTTCAGCAGTTAAAAATGTACCTTTAATTAAATATTCAATTGATCAAATGATCAAAACTAAAGAAGGTTGTATGAACTATTTAAGAACATTTATTCCTGATGCTAAAGATGAAGATTGGGAACTTTACACTGCTGGTAAACGCGTTCAAGTGATTAAAGATAGTGAACAACACGGTAAAGGTTTCGTAGTATTTGGTACTGAAGTTGTCAATTCAGACGACAATTCTATGATTGCATTATTAGGTGAATCTCCAGGGGCTTCAACATCATTATCAGTTGTATTAGAAGTTTTAGAGAAAAACTTTGCTGATGACAAAGAAGCATGGGAACCTGTTGTTAAAGAAATGGTACCAACATACGGTCGTTCATTAATTAATGACGAAAAATTAATGAGAGAAACACGTCGTGAAACTTCTAAAAACTTACATTTAAATAGATAAGTATTTTAAAAATAGAATGATATGTCACGAAATAACGACATGATGTGTGCACCCCGTAGCATTAGGTAGAAAGTCTAATGTTACGGGGTGTTTTTTATAGGAAATAGGAAGGAGGTGCGATTTAATTGAATAAGGGAGATATGTGCGATAGTGAGGTATAAAGACAAAAAATGAACAAGTTGAGTGAATACTAAAAACGGATACTATACTTGATTCTATAAAAAGTAAAAGAAGAGGTGTTTAAAAGTATAAGATTGTTGTCATGTCGAAATATGTTTGATTATTCTACTTGTAAGTATTATGTCGGTGTTGTGGAGGTTGAAATTTATTATTTCAACGAACGAAATATTGAAAAGTTATTTTTGATCAAGATAGATTTTAAGATTTATTTTAGAAAAAATAATTTAGATTCTAAAATTTAACAAAGTACAGTGACAAAAGAAGATGATTTTGGTTAAGTCATAGATAAGAAAATGAGATTGTTAAAACACTTCGGAGCACACTTCATTATAAAGTGAAGGTGTTCTAAATTTATGTTTGCTCATCTTTCACACTGTAAATTAAAACCTGTTTATAACTTACATGTGTCTCAAATTAAAACAAACGAAATTACCTAACCCATGTGTTTGGCTATATAGTATAAAGGTTGCGGGACGAAGTGTGAGCTAATAAAGGTAAGTGTGAGGGTTGTCTGACGTAAGACATACAGCGCTCTAAAAAAACTCACCTTCTCTACCATTAATAGAGCAGTTTGCAAATGGTAATTCTAAAACTTATCACTGGCATATCTACGTCTTTATATTAAAAACCTACAATCACCTACGTTTAAATAGCGTATTTTTCAAAATGTTGCTTTAAAGATGTGCGTTCTGAGTCGTGTGATTGTAGGCTTTTTATTTTATATATTCATTAAATTCTCTTCTTGACGAATACGTGCAATTAAGAAATAAGCATATGGAACTAATAAGAGTGCTGTGTATGTAGCATGTGTTAGTAGCAATACACCGATTAATTCGGGAATGATATTTAAAAAATAGTTTGGATGTTTTATTACTTTATATAATCCTGATTTGATAATAGGGTGATTTGGCAATATAAATAATTTCAATGTCCAAATACATCCTAGAGTCTTTATGACTATAAATAACATGATATAAGCGACGATCAATATGATTAAGCCAATGCCGTTAAGTAGATTAAATGTATCCTTATGAATGAATGTTTCTATACCTGCACTCATGTAAATTAATACATGCGTAATGGCTAGATATTTTGAATTTTTCACACCATATTCCACGGCGCCCTCTACCTTTAGCTGTTTTGCGTGTTGAATAGATATCTTTAAGCTGATGAGTCGAATACAGAAAAAGATAAATAAAATAGTTAAAATCATGATGTCCTCCATTGTTTGTTATATATATGTTCTTTTGCTCGTACAATACAAAGTATTTTATAGAGAAAATGTTTCAAATGCCATTAACTATTTATTAACTTTAGCACCAACTCATAACTCTTCTAACAACTCACATATTAAGTTCAATTTTTCGGATAATCTAATAATTTTAGGCCATATCAAATAGAAAGTCTTAGTTTTATTGTTTAACAAAATCTTAATATCATCAAAAGTTCTATAAGGTTGATAACATGTCATTCTCTACAAGTATGGACATTTTGTGTTAGTGAATATGATGGTTCGAAACAAAAATATATTTTAAAAACCATGCATTTATAATGCGAAGATTTGATATAATATAATTATTATTTATAAATGCTAATGTATGCTATTAAATAATATAGTCAAAGAATTAAATGCATGAAAATATAGATAGTTTATAGCGTTGTCATAATGTTGAGCATTGTAACTAGAATCAATAATTCATCTGACTAATAGTTTTACAAGTTTCAAATATAGACGAAGTGTACTGAAGCAATACAACATACGAAAGGTATTGAGTTAAACATGAGGAATAAAAAAATATGGATATTTAATGCAACTAATGACTTTGTAGGTAATCCTAAATGGTTGTTCATATATGTGAATAAATATAGAAAAGATATCGATGCATATTGGATGTGTGATAATGTTCAAGTGGTAAATTACGTTAAAAGTTTAGGATTCAATGCTGAATTATTTCATTCCAAAAAAGCAGAAAAGATTAAAAGCGTGGCAGGTGTATTTGTCGTACATCAAGTGAAAGAACATATCCCTGTAAAATTTGAAAATGAAGTCGTCATACTAAATCTATGGCATGGGGTCGGTATCAAACCTATAGAGCGATTTGTTGACTCGCCAGGAATTAGATATCGTACATATAAAAAATATATCAAGTATAATGAGATGTACCATAATAACCAATTATTTTTGGTCACTTCACCACTTATGGAACAACATTTTACAAAAATGCTTAATTTAGATGAAGATCAAATCATCCGAGCAGGTTATCCAGCAAATATGTTTAATAAAGCTGAATTTAGATCTTTTGATCATTCTATTAAGCGGCATAAAGGTTTAAATGCTGAAACTAAAGTAGTCTTATATGCTCCTACTTTCAGAGATTATAAGATGAATAATTTTTTTGGTGAAGCTATACCTGATATGGCAAAGCTTCTTAAAACTTTAAAGAAAAATAATATTTTGCTAATTATAAAATTACATTACTTAGTTAAAAATGATGTGAATTTCACAACTGCCAAAAAAATGTATGAGAACCATCCAAATATTTTGTTTTGGGATAATAAGAAAGACATTTATGAAATATTCGACCAAATAGATTTAGGAATCCTAGATTACTCATCTATTTATTACGATATGTTAGCTTCAGGAGTTAAAAAGTTCATTAGATATATTTATGATTATGATAAATATATGGAAAACAGAACTTTAGTATATGATTACAAAGAAAAAACTTCAGGTGTGATTGTTTCAAGTTTTGATGAATTATTAAAAGCTCTAGATCAAATTGATGCTATAGAAATTAACGAAAAGAAAAGTAAGGAAATTATAAATGAATTTTGGCAATATGATCAGGACGATAAAAATGGTTTTGAAAAAATTATAGATACAACTTTAAAATTTAGTATTAAAAGGAAACAATTACCTAAGTTATATAGCTTTGATATATTTGATACGTTGATACAAAGAAAAACATTAAGACCAGATGGTATTTTCTATTATGTTAAAGATAAGTTATTAAGAATGAGTACTGATATACCGATATATGTAATACAAAATTATCCACGTATTAGAATCCAAGCAGAAAACTATGTTAGAGATTATTATAAAAAGTCTGAATTTATTCGTGATGAAAAAAGAATCGAAATAAGATTTATAGATATCATTAACAGAATTAAAAATATTCACGAGCTCACAGATGATCAGGCGCAACTTCTATATAATTTAGAAATTGAAGCGGAAATAGCAAATGTAGAAGCAAAAAAGGATAAAATTAAAGTGCTTCATAACTTATTAGACAGTTATCAAGACGTCATTCTAATAAGTGATATGTATTTGCCTAAAGAAGTTATCTTAGAAATGTTATATCAAGTAGACCCTAGATTAACTGAATTACCTCTTTATCTATCAAGTGATATAGGTAATCAAAAATCAACCAGTACACTATATTTAGATGTGTTTGAAGATTTAAAGTACAATTATTCAGAATGGATTCATTATGGGGATAATAAGCATGCAGATTTTAATGTTCCTAAAAAATTAAATATCAAACCTATTCATCATACAATAACTAAATTTAATGGGTATGAAAATAAAATTTTAAATAGGAATAAGAACTATGATACATTCTTACTTACAACACAAATAGCAAGATTTCGTGAAAATGATAAAAGTAGATTAAATTACTATGTATACAGTTATATAAGTAGTTATTTCATACCATACGTGAGCTGGTCTATTAAAAAAGCAATTAAAGAAAATATTAAGACGCTTTATTTTATATCAAGAGACGGTGAGTTACTTAAAAAAATTGCTGATGAAATAATATCAGTGAAAGGATACAATATCAAAACTAAGTATATATATGGGTCTCGTAAAGCCTGGAGAATTCCTTCGTTTATTAATGAAGTGGACAAAGAGTTTTTTTCGCCTTTTGGTAACTTTACAGGGTTAACGAACTTTGATAGTACCTTACGTGCGTTGCATATCAGTGAACAAGAATTTGACGAGATATTTCCACAGTTAAAACATATTAAAGGATGTTCTGAATTTACAAAAAGTACAAAAGAATTAATTAGAGTTTCTGCTCAAAATAATAATAAATACAAAAATTTATTACTAAAAAAAGCTCATGAAGAACGTAAAATTGTGAATGATTATTTAATTCAAGAAATTGATTTCTATGAAAAATTTGCTTTCGTCGAATATTGGGGAAGAGGTTACACGCAAGATTGCTTAGATCGACTCTTAAATAACATTAGCGATCAAACAATTAATACGATATTCTTCTATGCAAGAAGTATTTATCAAACAGTAGGAACATCAATCAGATATAACTATACTAGTAAAATGACATCATTAATATTTATTGAATCAATATTTGCCAATATGCCATATCAAAGCATTCCGGGATATCGTAGAAATAACAACATAGTTGAACCAGTGATAAATTTTAAAAATTATAATAAACAATTATATGACGCAATGGACAAAATATTGCCACTATTCATACAAGAATTTTTTAATAAAAAATATATAGATGAAGATGAAGTTGAACGTAATTTCTATGATTTTGGTGTTGAGTATTTTAAAAATAATCCTGAAGATGACTTTATCGTTGAATTCTTTGCACCACTCAAAGATTCAGTCATATTGTACGAACCTGAAATAGAATATGCACCTGCCATTAGCTATAAAATGGCTTCTCAAAAGTTGTTAGGAAAAAAAGTCCCGTTAAAAACTAAAAATAAAAGAATGTCATTAAAAAGATCGCCAATAGGAGTTCAAAAAGCATATCAATTTCATATTAAATATTTAAAAAACAGAAAATCAAAAATTATACGACAACTTCTGAATAATAGAGTGATTAAGGCTATTATGAAGTTAAAAACTATTTTAAAATAATGAATTAATTTTAATAGTTTCATTGGATAGCAATAATTGCAGACTTTTAAGTCTGCTTTTTAAATATATACGACGTATTAATAGCGTGAACATCATAACAATGAGTTTTATTGTTGTGTTAGCGAGACTATAGATATTTCGTCATTTTCGAAGTTATGATAAGTTGATTTAAAATATCAAAATATATTTGAAAAGTTTTATATTTAAAGTATAAGAATGATATTTCTTTAGGATATATAAGTCGCTCTATTCAGGACCTAAATAAATATGTAAAATAAATGTTGTATTATGTATATTTTTAAATAAAAAAGGATGAATAAAATGAAATTTAAAAAATTATTTATAACAGCATTAGTAACAACTGTTCTAGTACCATCATTGATGATTTTAGATACACGGCATGATGCAAAAGCAGTAGGAAATTATTATTACAATGGCATGGAAGATCATAATGCGAGTGCTGCATATCATAAAGCGAAGAAAGTTGATAGTAGTCAAATAGTCATCAAACGTTATAACTATGCGCATAAAAATAAATATAAAGCAGTAGGAAGAGTATCGAACATGGATGGCTGGAAAGGTCCAGGCAAAGATAGTATGGGAACAGGATTTATGGTAGGCAATCATACGTTTGTAACCAACGCACATGTTGTAGATAAGAAAAATGGTCAAAGAACGAGTCCAAGTAAAATAAAATTTCAATTAAACAGAGACGGTAAAAAGATCCCCTATCAATTTCATGCTAAAAAGATATATAAAGTCCCTTCATACGATATGGTTGTCGTTGAAACTAAAGAAAATATGGCTCAAAAAGCTAACGTGCAACCACTTAAACTTGCAACTAATCAACAAATTAAGCGTTTAAAATTTAACAAGAAGTTATATTCTTTAGGATATCCAGTGATGAACGGAAACAATACATATGCATACTGGAATAAGTTACGTTTTTTACAAGAAGCATCGAATCAATCAGAGCTCATGACAAAAGATAAATTTAGAGCTGGTGATTCAGGATCTCCTATGGTAGATAGCCAGTACGTTGTTTATGGGGTCCGTACGTATGGATATAATTTAAGAGGTAGTTCTAATCATCCTTATGCCAAACAAGAAGTTGCAGGTGGAGAATCATTATATGGTAATCCGAGAGCTTTTATTCTTAAGCATAATAAGTAATACTACTCAAGTTATGTCTACAATGTATTCTAGAATTGTTGAAACCCCTTATTAATTGTACGCCAATATATAAAATTAAAGTATAAATTAAAATTATGTATAATGAACGATTGAGTTATTTACAAAATTTTAAAATTGAGTTTAATTTGTATTAAACAAGCAATGATACTCTATAGATAACTTAATTGGGAGGAGGGAATACGACGTGGAACACGTTTCTAAATTAGGCGAAGCGATTGTGGATACAGTAACAGCAGCACAAGCAGAAGATGGTGCTGAATTGGCAAAAAGCATCGTTAACATCGTAGCGAATGCAGGTGGCATCATTCAAGATATTGCTCACGCATTTGGTTATTAATATTGATACGCATATGAATGATTTTATTTATAATCATCTGGGACATCAATGATTGTCTCAGATGTATTTTTTTGCAATAATCGCCATTGCTAGAGTGAATCTTCTAATTATCCTCTTATACAAATTAGTTCTATCCTTATTTTGTAACAATGAATTCAAAATTTATGTTTATCTTCACATCTAAAATTTACAGCACGTACCATTTCTCGAAATTCTTTTACTTTCCTCATTTAATCACACACTTTACCTACTTATTGTTATCACTTGCAACCTTCATACTCTAAATGTAAACTTTAAAATGTAATAAGTTTACATTAAAGATA
>ENA-ORXC01000649-ORXC01000649.1-marine-metagenome-genome-assembly--contig:-NODE-649-length-23612-cov-513.470066_pt1 | contig 23612 bp, 20 predicted proteins | sample MGYA00237865_ERZ511478 | MGnify/ENA metagenome assembly ERZ511478
AGATTTGCAAGTTGGCTATGCCAATGGTCAAATCGTTACTGCATCACGCGGTGGTGAGCTGTCAGGGTTTAATAGTGTAGGCGAGCGTGTATGGTCAATCAATGTTGATGATCAAATCACTGGCGGTGTTGCATTAGATGCATTGAGTCAGACAGCTATCGTGAGTACTCGTGGTGGCAAGGTCATGGCGTTTGATAGCACGACTGGTGCAAAGCGTTGGCAGCAGCAGTTGTCAGGTTCGGTTTTGACACCAGCACTGATTACCAATAATCGTGTGGTATTATCAGCAAATGATGGTTTCTTGCATGGTCTGTCGCTGCAAACCGGACAATCAGTATGGCAGTTCGCAACTCAAGTACCTGCTATCAGCGTTCGCGGTAGCGCTGCGCCAACTTTATTAGACAATGAGACGGCACTTTTAGCGACAGCTGATGGTCGTTTGCACGCAATTACTGTTGATAACGGTCTTCCACTATGGTCTAGACGTGTTGGTGTAGGTACTGGTAGTAGTGAAGTTGAACGCATGAGCGATGTCGATGGCAAACCTATCGTAGATAAAAATCAGTTGTTTGCGATCAGCTATAGTGGTCAGCTACTAGGTATTGATTTGGCCTCACGTCAGGTGATGTTCGTCAATGAAATTGCAAGCCTCAAATCACTAGCGGTAAATACTCAGCAAGTCATCGCTACCAGTCTAGATGGCAAAGTAGTTGCTTATGATCGCAACAGCGGTGAGACGCTGTGGGAAAGTGATGAGTTGGCTTATCGTGATCTTACCAATCCTGTGATGATTGGAAGCTATATCGCCATTGGTGATTTCGATGGCGTAGTGCATTTGTTTGACCCTGCTACTGGTAGCATCGTTAGTCGCGTAGAGACAAAAGGTGCGTTGACCAACTTGCAAGTCCAAGGTAGTCGTTTAATGACTCAAAGTACGTCAGGACAAGTTGCTATTTGGCAGTTGGCTCGTTAATTGTCGTTTAAGTAATAGGTTAATAAGCTATAGTATTTCAATATAGTTATTAGACCAATTATTGCTCATTATTTATAAAACACAAACGCTGCCTAGTCAGCGTTTAGTGCCTTGTGTAAATTGCTTGTTTAAACATAGACTTTCGCGTACTCTATGCGACCGATGTGCTAGCCATATATACTACTTAGTTATGTATAGTATGTATAATGAAGCCATCCTATATACGATTTTTAATCGTAAAATAGCCATCTATTATTTTTGCTATTGTTCTATCATTCATTTTAATTCACGGTCAATTGCAGCATATCTATTACTATTGTTATGTCACTGGTATAAGAATAACTGTACTGCCCGTCATTGTGCCTTTCACTGAGAGTAACCCATGAGTATCAAGCCTGTGGTCGCCTTAATTGGTCGTCCAAACGTCGGTAAATCCACCTTATTTAATCAGTTCACAAAAAGTCGGCAGGCATTGGTTGCTGACCTTTCAGGATTGACTCGTGACCGTCAGTACGGTGATGCAACTTATGAAGATAAGTCCTTTATCGTTGTAGATACGGGTGGTATTGGTGAAGCTGACGACGGTAGCGGCAATATTGATGACTATATGTCTGAGCAGTCGCATACAGCAATTCATGAAGCAGACATTATTGTATTCGTTGTTGACGCTCGTGCTGGTATGATCGGTGCTGATGCTGAAATTGGTAAATTCTTGCATACGTTAGGCAAGCCTGTTTATGTTGTTGCCAACAAAGTCGATGGCGTACATGATGCCGCACCTGCTGAGTTTTATGCACTAGGCTTAGGTGAGCCGTATCCGATGGCAGCCAGTCATGGTCGCGGTGTGGGTAACTTGCTTGAAGTGCTAACGGCTGATATGCCTGAGCAAGATAACATAGTAGAGCCAAGAGGCTTGAAGCTAGCCATTATCGGTCGTCCAAACGTTGGTAAATCGACGCTCGTAAACCGCCTGCTTGGTGAAGATCGAGTAGTGGTATTCGATATGCCAGGCACGACGCGTGACAGTATTTACATTCCTTATCAGCGTGAAGGTCGAGACTATGTGTTGATTGACACTGCTGGTGTACGTCGCCGTGGTAAAATTGATGAAAAAGTAGAAAAATTCTCGGTCATCAAGACTTTGCAAGCGATTGAAGACTCTAATGTAACCGTGATTGTCATTGATGCTCACGAAGGTATCGTGGATCAAGATTTGCATATGATTGGCTATGCACTTGACGCTGGACGAGCGTTAGTCGTTGCGATTAACAAGTGGGATGGTCTGACACAAGATCAAAGAAACTATATCAAGCTTGAAATGGATCGCCGCTTTAGCTTTATTCCTTATGTAAAAATACATTTGATTTCAGCATTGCATGGTACAGGTGTCGGTAATTTATATCCGTCTATCTTACGTGCGTACAAATCTTCGATGTTCGAAGTATCGACCAACCGTTTGACCCAGATTTTGCAAGATGCGGTGACGGCCAATCCGCCGCCAACCATTGCTGGTCGACGTATCAAGTTGCGTTATGCGCATATCGGTGGCCACAACCCACCTGTTATTGTTATTCATGGTAACCAAACCAGTGCGCTTCCTAAGAGCTATCAGCGTTATCTAGAGAACCAATTCCGTCAGGTATTTAAACTAGAAGGCACACCGCTGAACGTTATCTTGAAGCAAAATGACAACCCGTATGCTAACAAGAGCGACACGCCGACTAAAGCCAAAGCCCAACAACTACGTCAGCGTGAGCGTAATAGGTCACAGAAATTTACGACTAAAGATAAAAAGCCTCGTTAATTCTTGTATTTTAGGCTTTATATCTTGAGCTTTTTGACTAATGTCATCGCGTTCGATAGCGCGATGACATTTTTCTATTAATACGCTATAGTTTGAATTCATAAGCCGCTATCTCACTTAGCCTTAATGCCTCAAAAAATACTCAAATGTTTTACTTATCACATCTTCAAAATACCTGTACTATAAATGAAAGCTGCACGCGACTCAGTAGAGTGATATGAACAACCGTTCGTCTCAAACCATTCCCGTACTTATCTGGCGTTCTGTCATACAAGCTGTCGTATTGGCAGTGCTTGCTGGTTTTTTATTGCCTTTTATTTATGGCTTAGTGCATTACTATCAAGAAAAAAATCAGCACATTCAACAATTAGCATCTTTATTAACGATTAGCGCATCGACTGCAGATGGGGCAGATATCGTGGCTGAACAAGTTAATATCTTGTTGGAGAACGAGCCGACTATTCAGAGTATTGTATTTTATTCTACCTCTGAGCCAATTGAGGATATAGACCAGTCGCTTACTGATTGGAAAAATGCTTTATTTGCGCATACGGTCAGCTTTAACTATCCAGTGATTAGTAAAGACCCCGATGCCATTAGTGTCGCTTCCGATAAGTCTGACTCCAATCAACAGTTGGCACTGGCTTTATCGGATATTATGAGCGAATCGTCAGCGCCAGATGATTCGGCTGATACAGCTACCGAAAATAGCACATTGATTGGGTATATCAATATTACGATGGACGTAGAGTTGCTACGTCTATACTGGTTTCAAAATATTCTGTGGTCATGGCTAACAACAGTCGTGCTGATCGTTATATTTGCCTTATACATTTTTAGAAAGCTTAATTGGCCAGTCAAAGATATTGAAGTGTTAACGGATGTTTGTGACATCGTTATAAGTAACTCAAATCTAGAGCAACTGCCAGTCATTCCGCAACAATTCGATTTTAAAGAACTGAGCCATATCAAAAAAGCATTAATTGTATTATTCAATCGTTTACAAGACGCAAGGCAAGGTTATGAGACCCTTGCGGCTTTCGAACAGCAGTTGCACAATAAAGATGTGTCACTTGACGTGCAGTTGCACAATTTTCAAAGTATGATTTCTCATGAGTTAAAAACGTCGTTGAATGCAATTGTAGGCGGATTGCAGTTGTTAGACCATGAGACGCTCAACAGAGAGCAAAAAGACGCAGTAGAAATTATCAGTAGTGGCAGTGATAAATTGGTATTGTCTTTAGATCATATTATACAGTTGAACCAAATCCAAAAAGGCCAAATAAGAATTCATAAAAGTGAGTTTAACCCATTACAGCTAATCGCCGATCTGTTAGCCAAGTTTGAAAATATAGCTACGCAAAAAGGGTTAGAGTTGATCAGTAATATTCATCATATAGACTATAGCCTATACGGTGATGCAGAAAAAATACATCAGATACTATCTATACTGCTCAATAATGCGATTAAGTTCACGCCTGTCGGAAAAATTACGATTACATCGCAACTAACACATTTCAATAAAAGTAATCGCTGGCAAATTAGCGTGAAAGATACAGGTATTGGTATCGACAATGAATACTTAGACGATATATTTAATCCGTTCTTTCAGATAGATTCGTCACAAACTCGCCAGTATGAAGGCTCAGGGGTTGGCTTGCCGATCGTTAGACAAATGGCACAACTTATGGGTGCCACTATTGATATTGATAGTGTGCTTGGCGTAGGTACACAGTTTACGCTGACCATTGCGATGCCCAATCAACAGCAATCAAAACAGCAGCGCTTATTGTCTGGTCTAACGATTATCTATTATTACTACCATGAGACAGGCTTCTTACTAGATGAATTGGAGTATCTAGGGGCCACGATTATTCGTCGCCAAAGTACTCAGCTCGTCATAGAGGAGATGCGTAAACAGAAAGTTGACATGGTCATGTTTGCTGAAGATGTTTTACCAGAAAAAGCTGAGATACTAGCCAAACGTATTCGTCAGTATGAAAGCGATGAGGGTAGTAATAGCGAGCATCGTGCGTTATTGGTATATTGGTATCCGCAGCATCGGGCGCGCTATGTAGACAGTTTTGAGTATGGTTTAAAAGCAGCAGGTGTTGATTATTGCCATATTGCTACTTACAAAGACAAAGCGTTAAGCGACCTATTAAAACAATGGTTGGTTTGGACATAATACGGTTCTATTAAAAGTACGGTTCTATCAAGTCCATGTTCATAGTTAGGTTTATTTTACTAGGTAGCATTTTTAGTGTTTTTAGTATTGTCTACTTTTTATTATCAAAGCCCTTTGAATTAAAGTAGGCATAAAAAGAAAAAAGACGCCCATTTTAAGGCGTCTTTTTTTAAACAGTTTTTAGCTAGTATTGCTTTTTAAAGGTTTTCTTAGAGAAGATTCTTCACCCAGCGTACGATATGCTCCCAAGTACGGCTCATAAAGCCTGACTGTTCGATATCATTGGTTGCGATGATAGGAACTGAAGCTACCGCTTTACCGTCGATTACAGCCATCATTTTACCAACTTCTTGACCCTTCTTGATTGGTGCTTCTAAACTCTCAGGAATATCGACCACTGTAGTGATTTTATTTTTCTGTGTTTTGCTGGTTAGAATTTGCAAGTTATCACCAGTTGCCAGTTCTACCTCGTCAGCTTCTCCAAACCATACTGGAAGCTTACTAACGAACTGTCCATCAGGCGCCTTGGTAACCGTTGTAAAGTGACCAAAACCCCAGTTAAGTAGTTCGCGTGACTGATCAGCGCGAGCTTGTTGGCTCTTGGTACCCATAATGACAGAGATTAGGCGCATGCCTTCACGGTTGCTTGATGCAACCAAGCAGTATCCTGCCGCATCAGTGTGGCCAGTTTTTAGGCCATCAACGGTTGGGTCAGTAATTAGTAAAGCATTACGATTACCTTGGGTAATACCGTTGTAAGTAAACTCTTTTTCTGCATAGATACTATAGTAGTCGCCGCTATTTTTGATAATAGCGCGCGCCAGTTTGGCCAGATCTAAAGCAGAGGCTTCGTGACCCTCATCAGGCATACCTGTCGCATTGACAAAATGAGAGTTCTCCATGCCAATATTTTCTGCTTGTTCATTCATCAAAATAGCAAATGACGATTCGCTACCTGCAATATGTTCAGCCATGGCTTTTGATGCATCATTACCTGATTGAATAATAATACCGCGTAGCATATCGATGACACTGGCGGTTTTGTTTACAGGCACATACATACAAGATTGGCTGCTGCTACCACGGCACCATGCATTTGGACTCATCAATACCTGTTCATCTTCTTTTAGGTCACCTGATGCTAAGCGTTGCTCAATGATATAGCTGGTCATCATCTTAGTCAGAGATGCTGGCGGCAGCGCCTCATTAGCGTTTTTTTGAGCCAAAATTTCGCCAGTGTTATAGTCCATCAACACATAGGCAGTATTGTCCATTTCAGGTGGTTGAATGGCTGCGTTTGCCATTACTGCACTCATCGAGATACTTACACCAACTACCAGCTGTATTAGCTGATTCTTCACACGCTTTACTGTCATATATCATTACACCGCATCATGGAACCAAATGTATCTATCGCTTATGTTTTGTACTTATTTCCATACATTATTTTAAGCAGCATGTCTTAAATGCAGTGTTTAAAATAATGTATCGATGAAAATAGTAACGCCTACACAATAGACATAAAATTAACGCCTTATCTTAGCAAAATGACTACCGATGGGGAATCAATAAATGCAAAAATAAGGCAAGTTTGAAAAGAAAAATGAAGGCCCAGCATATATTTGTTTTGACTGTTATTTGATCAGTCGCTGTCATAGAAAATTTGATATTCACAAAAAAGCCTGCTGCACTGCTTGTGAAGAACAAGTAAAGTGACAGCAAGCTTTGATGCTACAGATACCAAACGATCAGTTAATAGGATTCGCTTAACCGATGTTATAAAGAGTGCGTAGTTTTTTTAGTATCGTTAATGCCAGTATTGTTCATACCAGCATCATTATTCACAAGTTAAATAGACAACGTTATTCATTGAATCAAACTGACGAATATTTTAGTAATCCGCGTTTGCCAAATCTTCACATAGTGCTTTGTTTTCTTGCTTTGAAAAGCTCATTGTCCAATTACGAATACCTTGTAGTATCTGACGATAGTCTTGCTGTGTAGATAAGTATTGAATAGCAGCTTTTGGATCTTCTAGGGAAGGCATTAATTCATGCAGTTGTACGGTATACGACTTATAGAACCGCTGTTTCTGCTTACCGTTTAGCATTGGTGGACATATCTCTGATAGTACCTGCATCACCGCAATTTCGTGTTTGGTGATATTGACGCCAGACAAGTCTAGCGGAATGGTGGTGCCAGAGTTATCCGCAGCATTAGACGCTTGAGAAAGCATAGCAACAGACGTTATCAGTCCTGCAATCCCAACTTTTGAGGCAGTATTTGCTATCACAGAAACTATAGATAATATCGATTGTTTATTCATTCAGTATTACACTCGCTCGTCTTTATTTGATGGTCATATGTTAATCGGTAGAAAAACAAAAGTCACATAAAATATTGATTTATGTGTAGATATCTTGTGAGCCCAAACCACTTTTTAGCAACATATCAGTAGCATACCCTAATGACGTTACTTCAGTATCAGTGCACCAGTTTATATTGTTGTGGGGTGTTGCGTAATGTAACGCGATACTTAATCTATTAGTTGCTATTCGTTTGATGCAGCTTCTTTCGAATTATTTTTATCATATAATCATTAGCATACGATGAGAATGATACTTTGCTAAAGACAGGGTTCGTGTCTGTATGTTATTCAGTTATAATCGCTCATGCTATCAAAATGATTCTTTTTCATTAGACTGAGGCGTCATATCATCGGAGAAATAGAGTATCATGTTTCCATTTTAAATATGGGCATCATTATTTGATAACTATTTTGAACAGATAGCGCATGATAGTAGAACTCTCAAATAAAAATGCAGAAAAACTGGCAATAAAATATTAACCACATACTGAGCAGAAATGAGATTTTTAATTAGTAACGATGACGGTGTGTATGCGCCAGGATTATTGGCATTATCTCAAGCATTGTCGACTGTTGGTGACGTAGTGGTCGTTGCTCCCAACGATGAACAAAGCGGCTGTGCCAGTGCGTTAAGTGTCTCAAGACCACTGCATATGCATCAATTGCCTTCTGGATTTATAGCAGTAAATGGCTCACCCGCCGATTGTGTTTATTTGGCAATTCATGAGTTATATCGTGATAGTGACTTTGACTGCGTGATTACAGGCATTAACTCAGGTGCCAACTTAGGACAGGATGTGATGTTCTCCGGTACGTTCGGTGCCGCATTGACTGCGCAACTATGTGGTATCCCTGCTATAGCAACATCTTTGGTAGGCAGGGGTGTCAAAAACGGCGGGCAAGAATCAGCTAGTGATTATCAAGTAGCCGCAGATGAAATCGTCAAACTGCTTATTGAAACTTCGGTTTTAGAGATGCTCAAAAGTTTGCCCTATCATGTATTAAACGTTAATATTCCTGATGTGCAGCATGCCGATGATATCAAGGGTCGAAAAATAACCTCGTTAGGGCATAAGCAGGCTGCTCAGCCAGTACGCCATATGATAGATCCACGCGGCCGAGACGCGTATTGGTTGTCTCTACGTAAAGGTAAAAATGAGCAACCACTAGAGACGTCAACCGATGCGATGCAGGCGAAGCAGGACGTGATGACAGATTATCAAGCAGTAGCGGCAGGGTATGTTAGTTTATCACCAGTACGCCTATATCATACGCCAACGGCATCGCTAGATAGATTGTCAACAATCGCGCTATAAATTCTATAAGATATAATCCATACCGGCTTATCAAACACTGACATGTTATGAGAATATCAGAAGACTCTTGTGTGGTATCAAGCGCTTTTGAATGATTAAACAATGAATGAGCAACACAAAGAATAGGAACCTTGTATGAAAAAAATCATAGCTGGATCGCACCTTGTTAAAGCTGCGTTGATTGGCACTATGGCAGTCGCTACTTTATCTGTCGTTGGCTGTGCAACGAAGCCTACCTATCAATCGGCAAATCAAGCAGGTCCTAAGATTGTTACTAACGCGCAAGGCGTTCCTAACTATCACCGTGTACAACGCGGCGATACGGTCAGCCAGATTGCAGCGCGTTATCGTCTGAACTACCGTCAAATCGGGGCGATGAACAATTTAGACAGTAAATACACCATCTATAGTGGTCAATGGCTCAAACTATGGCAGGGCAATGCGGCCACCACTGCAAGTAACAATAGTTACAGTGCTCCAGTCCAGTCGCAACCAACTTATACGCCACCTGTGACCCAATCCCAAACACCAGCCTATGAAGCCACTGCCAACTCTACCTCTGGTTATGATTATCCTACGCGCAATCCAGTGACACGTAACATTGACCCTGCTGCGGGTAGTATGGGAATGTGGTTTGCGGGCAAGGTTGGTGATCCAGTACTTGCCAGCCAATCAGGAACTGTGCTTTACTCAGGCAACGGTCTGCCAGAGTATGGCAATCTAATTATGATTCGTCATAGTGATAACTACATCACAGCCTACGCGCACAATAGCCAATTATTGGTGCAAGAGGGAGATACAGTACAGCGTGGCCAGCGTATTGCTAACATGGGCAGCAGTGGTCAGACCAATGAGGTAGGCTTAGAGTTTCAAGTTCGCTTAAATGGTAATCCTATTGACCCGCGTAGCGTACTTGGGCGTTAGACTTAAATAATAGCTACGGATAGCTTGGCCACTGTGAGCCATTTTATTTATTCATGTTTGAGATTTTTTATGAGATTAAAAAAGCAATACCTAACCTTTATGCCAGCATTAGTGATGGTCGGGTGTACAAGCCAGCAGGCAATGCAAAGTAAGCCTGTTCGTCAAGGCGGCGTTGAGATTACTCAAACTCAAACCGTTCAGGTCAAACCAACACCTGCGCCAATAGTAAAACCACAGCCTGCGCCAAAGCCTAGCTATAGTAGCTTTTCTGATTGGAAGTCAGACTTTTCTATGCGTGCCATATCGTCAGGATATGATGCCCAAGTTATTGGTCGATTACTCGACTCTGCTTATCTAAACCAGCAAGTCATCTCATTAGACTCAGGTCAGCCCGAGTTTTCTAAGATGCCGTGGGAGTATGTAGATTCTGCGGTATCAAGTGGACGTGTCAGTGTAGGGAAGCGCAAATTTGCCGAGCAGCGTGCTTACTTGTCTCAGCTAGAGTCTCAATATGGGGTTAATGCAGAGATTATCGCTGCGATATGGGGTATGGAGTCATCGTACGGTGCTGTGACTGGCAATAGTGATTTGCCAAGTTCGCTTGCCAGCCTTGCTTATGATGGCCGTCGTCAAGAGTTTGCGGAAACACAGTTGCTATCGTTAGCAACCTTGCTACAACGCGGTGACGTATCATGGTCACAGCTCGATGGCTCTTGGGCAGGTGGTATGGGACAAACCCAGTTCATCCCTGAGACTTGGCTCAAGCAAGGGGTCGATGGTGATGGTAATGGACATCGCAACCCATGGGCCACTAGCGATGCATTAGCCTCGACTGCCAATTATCTTAGCAACTCAGGTTGGGTTCGTGGTTTAGCGCCATTTTATGAGGCAACGGTGCCAGCCTCGTTTGATTACTCAGTGGTTGGTAGTAAGCAACCTGCTGCTAGATGGGCTGCGATGGGCGTCGATACGATAGCGGACGTTTACTTAGATGCCAATACTCAGATGGAGCTATGGTTGCCCGCTGGTAAAGACGGTCCAGTATTATTACTGAGCCCAAACTTTGATGTGATCAAAGTCTATAACAACTCATCAAGCTATGCGTTGGGGGTTAGTCTGCTAGGCAAGACGATTGATGGACAAAGCGGTTTGCAAAAATCTTGGCCTCGTTATGAGCGTCCGTTATCGACTACGCAAGTGACTAACCTACAACGTCGTTTGACTAGTATGGGTTACGATACCAAAGGCGCTGATGGTATCGTAGGTACCAATACTCGTATGGCATTCCAGCGCTGGCAAGCAGATAATGGCCAAACGCCAGACGGATTTATCACTCAAAACAGTGCGTCTTCACTGGCTGGATGGTGAGGTAAACTGACAGTGTTTATACACTGTATAAAAGCGGCTCTTTTTAATCGTAATTAGCCATTATTAATTAGTCACTAGTCATCCAATGATAGTTTACTTTGTTCTACAAAAAGCACCTTGCCAAGGTGCTTTTTTTGTCTCAATCTATGTCTGATTTTACTGATACCTTTAGCACAATGGACAATGCAATAAGTATCAAATATTGAGACTCATGCAATTTGATTTTATTCAAAACTTATCAGGACAAGGTTAATACAAGAAAGTTGATACTTTGAATGATAGACTCTAGATAATGTATTTTTCAATGATGCTTTTTACTCTTTATTTTTAGCATAGTTTTTAGTGACAGTTTTTAATGATCATTTTTAATAACAGTTTCGATTACAAATAATTAGAACGACAGTAATTAGAACGATAGAAAGAGCGTGACCTTATGATTACCATGGAAGAATTACAAGCTGCGATACAGCAACGGATAAATAATTATCATATTACTGACTTTCCACTACAAAAAAGAGCCATTAATACTCTAGAGTTGTTAGACAGTCTAAACCATATACTGGCTCAAGATATCGCTTCGCCCTTTGATGTGCCGCGACAGAATCTATCTGCGATGGATGGTTATGCGATTGCCAAAGGTAGTGAGTTATCAGAAAACAGTACTATCAAAATCATTGGCGAGTCGCAAGCTGGCAGTGCTTATACTGGTGAGACAGCGGCAGGGCAAGGGGTGCGGATTTTTACGGGTGCAGTCGTGCCAGATTGCTGTGATACGGTCATTATGCAAGAGAATACAAATTTTGCAGATATCAGAGCAACCGTTGATAAATCTCGACCTTACGATATCACACTCATGCAAACCGCCAAAGTTAACGATAATATCCGCTCACAAGGCGAAGAAATTGAGTCTGGTGAAGCCGTTTTAAAAATCGGTAAACGACTCAATCCTGCAGATATTAGCTTGCTTGCCAACCTTGGTATTAGTCAAGTGAACGTGTTTCAATCACTCGTCGTAGGTGTGCTGGCAACAGGTGATGAACTTGTAGCTATTAATAATGAGCTGCAAAGCCTAGCCCAAATATATAACTCGAATACCCCAACACTTAAAAGCCTGCTGTCAGATCTGCCTATCATTATTCGTGATTATGGGATTATTCCTGATAATCTAGAGCAGACAACTATCGCAGTCAATGAGGCCATGCAAGATTGTGATGTACTGATATCGACAGCAGGTGTCTCAGTTGGTGATTATGATTTTTTGACCACTGTGATTGAAACGCTAGGTCAAATTAACCATTATAAAGTAGCGATGAAGCCTGGTAAGCCTTTTGTATTTGGTGAATTGAATAAAAATCTCGATAAACCGGTATTGTATTTTGGCCTACCGGGCAATCCGCTCTCTACAGTCGTGGGTACGCTACAGTTTGTGATTCCTGCATTGTGGCAAATGTCAGGTGCTAGCGTGTCAGAGCAGCCGATGCCGCTAACGATTAAAGCCAAACTGATTAGTGATATCAGAAAATCTCCCGGCCGCAAAGACTTTCAGCGTGGCGTACTGTCACGAGATGAGACAGGTCATTATCAAGTTGAGTGCTTCTCAAGACAGCAGTCACATAGAATCAAACAGCTGAGCCGCGCCAATTGCTTTATTGTGTTGGACAAAGACAGTGGGAACGTAGCAGCTAGTAATGACGTCGTTGTACAACCGTTTCCTTGGCTACATCGCTAATTCATCGTTTGCCAATTTATTGTAAGGTGGTCGCACAAAGCTAGAGAGTAACCTTACACTGGTATGCTAAACACGAATAACAAAGTAGTGCTTATAGTAAGCAGTACTGATGGCAGTAACATATGATTGATGACAACATAGATGACAAACACAAAATAGACAGCCCTCAACTGTACTCACCAAACTCATCAAATTTGGCACCCGCCATGTCTGACGTTTACATAGAGCCTTCCTTAGTCGTGCCAACTGAGCAGATAAAGGACTATCACCAGCCGCTAACCGATGGGTTTGCACGGCGTCTGACTTACTTGCGTCTATCTATTACTGATTTCTGTAACTTTCGCTGTGAGTATTGTCTGCCAAATGGCTATCAAGGTAAGCGCCCTGATAATGAACTGAGTATCTCTGAAATTGCGACTTTGGTACGTGGCTTTGCCCAAGTAGGTACCAAAAAAGTTAGAATTACAGGTGGTGAGCCCTCTATCCGTCGTGATGTTGTCGAAATTATCGAAACGATTAAGCAAACTGACGGCATTGAGACAGTTGCGATGACCAGTAACGGCTACAAATTGGGTAAACATATAGCCAACTGGCAAGCTGCTGGACTTGATCAGCTCAATATCAGTATGGACAGCTTCGATGCCGCTACCTTTCATAAAATGACAGGCTTTGATACCTTACCGCAGATATTGGCTGACATGGATACATTGTTAGAAACGACGGATATCAAACTGAAAATAAATAGTGTTTTGATGGCAGAGACTGCTTTTGATAACTTAATCACGGCGATCGACTATGTCAAAGACAGACAAGTGACCTATCGCTTTATTGAATTTATGCAGACCAGTGATAATAGCGATTTGTTTTTTGCGCAGCATGCTCAGTCTGATATTGTTACCGATTACTTGTTAGAAAATGGCTGGCAGCCGCACGAGCGCGGTAGTGCCGATGGTCCAGCAGTAGAGTACAGCCATCCTGATTATGTCGGTCGTATCGGTATGATTGCCCCATATGCGGCGCACTTCTGTGACACGTGCAATCGTCTGCGTGTAAGTAGCCAAGGTAAAGTACATTTGTGTCTGTTTGATCAAGGCAACTACGATATCCGTCCATACTTACAGCAAGACGATATCCAAGGACTGGTGAACACTTTACATAACTTTATGCCAATCAAGCCTGAGCATCATCATCTGCATGATTCTAACAGTGGCATCATGCACAATCTATCGATAATTGGCGGATAAGATATTCCAAGTCTGCAATCATGACACTGATAGAGATTGTCTTCCAATGCAATCGTTTCTTAATATCGCTTTTTTAATACAACCGCTTTTTAATACAATTATAAAATGACATCTATAAAGGATTATTTATGAGTAAGCCTGCTACACAATTTACACCACTTAATATTGCTGTATTGACTGTTTCTGATAGCCGTACGTTGGCAGAAGATACGTCAGGCCAGTACTTAGTAGATAGCTTGACCGAAGCAGGTCATCATTTAGCAGATCGTCGATTAATCACCGATGATATCTATCAGATTCGCGCAGTCATCAGTGGTTGGATTGCCAGTCCAGACGTTCATGCAGTTATTACAACGGGTGGCACAGGGTTCTTCATCAGAGATAGCATGCCAGAAGCTGTGAGTGTACTGTTTGATAAATCAATCGATGGTTTTGGTGAAATGTTCCGTCTAATCTCAAAAGATGAAATCGGTATGTCTACCGTACAATCGCGAGCAGTTGCTGGCATGGCCAATGGTACGGGTATATTCTGTCTACCAGGTTCTTCTGGTGCTTGCCGTACGGGTTGGGAAAATATCTTAAAAGATCAGTTTGATAGTCGTACTCGTCCGTGCAATTTTGTGCCGCATTTTTTGGCACAAAATCCTAGCCATGATTGAGTTATAAATAATTGAGCTATGAGTGATATACAATTAAGCCTGACAGGTAATGGTAAATGAAAAACTGCTCAAATAATCTGGATGGTTTGGCAGGTGTAGTTATCTTGGCTGGCGGGGCATCTAAGCGTATGGGAGCAGCTAAGGCGATGCTGACGCTACCGTCAGGTGAGAAGCTGCTAGATTATCATGTCCGTCATGCGAGCAAGTTGCAAGTGCCTATTTTGATTGCAGATAATGGGCGCGGCTTTCAGACTGGTTTAGATATCCATTCAGAAAAAACCAATTCGCCTGTTATATATATTAGTGATTACGGTTCTGATTCTGATGAAAGCGGAGAACAAATTCCTACAGGTGGCGCTTTGGTTGCTATCGAGTCAGCCTTACAAACATTGATTAGTTTGAATAATTCAGATATATCAAAAAACGTACAAGCATCGTGGTTACTGGTTATTAGCTGTGATAGCTTAATACCAGCAACTGACTTGTGGCAGAAATTACAGTGTGAAATAAGCCTTGCTGCTGATAAAAAAGTAATTTGCTTAAAAGATGATAGTCACCTATATCCATTGTTAGGCCTGTATCAGCTAAGTATCGAGCCTAATTTGAAAAACTATATTGATAGCGGACAGCGTAGAGTGATTCAGTTTATTCAGCCATTAGTGCAAGCTGTACCATTTAGCAAAGAGTGGCAAAATTTGACCAACTTTAATACGCCTGAAGATTTTAAGCAGGCATGTGCTGATCTACCAAAATAATAAAAATATCACATAAGAAAGGTTATATAAATGAGTGACAGCGTTCAGATAAATCAGCAATCTACTTTATCTCACTTGGATGGTAATGGTGATATTACCATGGTCGATGTCAGTGGTAAGACCGCAACGACGCGAGAAGCCAATGCCACTGGTCAAGTACGCTTTCCCAGTGAGATTTATGTGCAGATTAAAGCGGCTGATGGAATGACCAAAAAAGGCAGCATCACGCAAACAGCTCATATCGCTGGTATTATGGCGGCCAAACGTACGCACGATCTTATACCGCTTTGTCATCCGCTACCGCTAGACAAGATAGGTTTAAGCTTTGAGTACAACGACGCGCTCAGCAGCATTACGGTCAGTGCGGTGGTCAAGGTCACGCACAAGACAGGGGTTGAGATGGAAGCGTTAACAGCGGTTAGCGTTGCCTGCTTAACCATCTACGATATGACCAAAGCACTATCGCATGACATCGTTATAGATGATATTCACTTGGTTAAAAAGACAGGTGGTAAGTCAGATTACAGTCATGCTTAAAGTGACAACATTGCAGAGTGCGTCGTCAATTAATTAATCAATTAATAAAAATGTGCTAAATGCCAAGCAAGGAAGCTTGCGCAAGAGGGAGAGGGTTATGAATGCTATCGATATGACAAATAATATAGAATCAACGATGAATATTAATGTTATGTATTTTGCCAGTTTGGCTGACGAAGCCAATTGTCAGCAAGAGACAGTAAACGTGCAGCAGGATACGTCACTAACTGAACTATACGAACAGCTTAGTCAAAAGCATCGCTTTAGCCGTCCACAGTCAGAGCTACGCGTTGCAGTAAATGACTACTTTGCCAAATGGACTGACCAGATAAACGATGGTGATAGCGTGGTTTTCATCACGCCAGTCGCTGGTGGTTAAATAAGCATTTACTAGTGTCCATTTTGTCAGTGGCTATTCAGTTGCGATAAAGAGAAAATAATAAATAGAGAAAAAAAATGACCGACAACGTCCACGATCATTCAATGAGCATCAAACGTAGTGCTGACGAAGCTTACCTTATCGCTGAGCGTGATGGTTTTGCGCTACTAGATATTGCTATAGATGAAGATAGGCTAAAAAATACGTTAGATAATGACAGCTGCGGCGCGTTTGTTTGTTTTGAAGGGCGAGTGCGCAATCATAATAACGCCACGAGCGTTGATCGTCTTACCTATTATGGTTATGAGGATTTGGCAATCAATCAAGGCCGCGCCATTATAGAAGAAGCTAAAAAGCGTTTTGAAATTACGCATGCTATTGCGATACATCGAATTGGTGCGTTAGAGATTGGTGATGTGGCTGTGTGGGTTGGGGTAGTGTCAGCGCACCGTTATCCAGCATTCGATGCGTGTCGTTGGATATTAGATACCATCAAGGCAGATATACCTGTATGGAAGCAAGAATACTACGAAGACGACTCATCAAAATGGCTCAGCAATAATGGTTAAGTCATTAGCTTCTGTTTCCGTACCTGTTTGCTTGTTATTAATAGTGAGTGCTTGTACGCAGGATAAAAATACCAATACGGAATCTGTCGATAACAAGACTGAACCAGCCCAGACTTTGCGTATTGCTGCAGCTGCTAACTTGTCTGATGTACTACCTAATATCATTGATAGCTATCAGGCAGATAGCAAGTTATCTAACCAAGATAACTCAGACATCTCAGATATTGAAGTTACTTATGCTTCTTCTGGCAAGTTATATGCGCAAATCAAAGCAGGGGCACCGTATGATATATTCTTGTCTGCCAATCAAGATTTTCCTGCTAAATTGGCTGATGAAAATTCAGCTGATGCTGCTAATGAAGAGCGTAAACTAACCAAGCCTTTTACGTATACCAGAGGTCAATTAGCACTCTATAGTGTCACCAAACCTTTAAACGATTTTACGCCAACATCGCTGGGTAATGTGTTTACCAGTGCTGACTTTATTCAGGACAGCAAGATAGCTATTGCGAACCCTGACCTTGCTCCTTATGGGGCCTCTGCAAAAGCCTATCTGCAATCACAAAATATGTATGATAAGTTGAATGCTCAAAAAAGTTTGATACAGTCAGAGAATATCGGTCAAGCATTTCAATATGCGCATACGGGTAGTGTAGACTATGGTTTTGTCGCACAGTCTCAGCTTGTTGCGATTAAAGCCAAGCCTGAGCAGTTTATTACCTTACCGCCAGCGTCTTATCCAGCTATCTTACAAGATGGAATAGCCATTAATAACACAGACCTAGCAATAGACTTCACTAACTACCTGCGCTCAAAAGCAGGACAGCAGCACTTCTTACAAGCAGGCTATCTGGCCGTCCAGTAATACGTTAAACTAACCCCTCTCATCATAGAACGAGCAGTGACATTGTATGATCGACCAGTCTCTTATGTCAGATATGCTCAGTCCATTTTGGGTAAGCATCAAGCTCGCTTGCGTGACCACTTTATGTCTATTGCTATTTGCAACGCCTATCGCTTACTGGCTTGCTAAGCCGAGCCGTATAAAAGTAATAGGACGTCTTAAGGTACTGCTCATGGGCATCATTGCGATGCCTCTGGTGCTACCACCTACCGTGATTGGTTTTTATCTACTGTTACTGCTCAGTCCTAATGTAGGTATCGGACAATGGTTGAGCGAATATAGTATTAGCCCGCTGATTTTCACCTTTGAAGGTCTGGTCATTGGTTCTATTATTTACTCATTACCGTTCTATATACAGCCAGTGTATGCACAGTTTTTGCGTATTTCGCAAAGTGTTACGGAAGTCGCTCATCTTTTAGAACCAAGTCGTATGCGACGGTTTATGAAAGTAGCCTTACCGCAAGCGCGAGTGGGTATTATTTTGGGTGGCTTGGTGAGCTTTGCTCATACCATTGGGGAGTTTGGGGTCGTACTAATGATAGGGGGCAGCATCTCAGGCGAGACTAAGGTGGTATCAATTGCTATATACGAGCAAGTAGAAGCGCTCAACTATGAGGCAGCGCATATGATGTCTGGTATCTTAATTATCATGGGTGTAGTGATGGTAGCGTTAATCGCTAGTGTGAGCCGAATAAGTCAACGTCCATAGCACTGAAACATTTGTACGCGAGTTAAGTGTTTTAGCCTTCTTTGACTATAGGTAGCGCAGCGGCTATATACACAATGTCTAAAAAAAATCTACAGGCACAAAAAAACCTCAAACAATCTAATGCTTGAGGCGAAACTTGCTTAAACTCGAAAGTCTAAATTTGTTTTAAATATGGCGCAGCGGACGGGACTCGAACCCGCGACCCCCGGCGTGACAGGCCGGTATTCTAACCAACTGAACTACCGCTGCTTAGGTCTCTTAGCTTCTTGCTCTTATTTGAGGAGCCCACTTGCTAATAAGTGGTGGGTGATGACGGATTCGAACCGCCGACATTCTGCGTGTAAGGCAGACGCTCTACCAACTGAGCTAATCACCCTTGCTGTGGGTGTGTATTATATACATTTACACATGGCTGTCAAATATTATTTTAGGTATTTTTAAAATTATGGCTAATAAACTTACTTACCGCTCAAACTAAGCTGTAAGTAGGGTGATGATAGACTATATAGCCGCTATATTGCTGGCTATTGCGTGCTTGCTAAAAGTCACTATACTGATAATGCTTTTTGCATCTAACGAACAAGACGTCTACTTATAGGGCGTCTACTTAATAGAACAGCGGGCTAATAACTAATAAATAGATGAATGATTTGAGTGATATAGGGTCATGGAGGTGAGCATAGATAATTTTAATATAGAAGCTCTGTCTATTGAAGACTACTTTACTACCTGGTCGGTAGGAGACTTTGCTGGATTGGGTCTGATATTGCACGTGATTTTGATGATCGTCATGACCCTGCGTATCGTCTCGGTGCAGCGCAATATTGGGGTATCGATTGCTTGGGTTGCTGTGCTTTATACTTTGCCTTTGGTTGGTTTTATCGCTTATATCTTATTGGGTGAGCCAATGATTGGGCGGCGTTATCGTGCGCGTATGAATCAGGCGCGGCTACTGATGAATGATATGGCCAAGCGTGAGCAAATGGTGTTTGATGAAGGACAAGAGCTGCTACCCGATAATTATCGCGGTGTCAGTAAAATAGGCACACGTTGGACAGGGTTTGGAGTGTTTCCTGATCATCAAATGCAATTATTGACCACGCCGAGTGTTATCTTTGGGCGCTTGATTGAAGATATTAATGCCGCTCAGCGCATTATCCTGATGGAGTTCTATATCATTTATCCAAAAGGTCAGATACTCGACGTCATGGACGCGTTGATGACAGCGGCGCGGCGCGGTGTCGAGTGTCATATTTTGGCGGATAGTGTGGGCAGTTTTAGTTTTTTTAATAGCAAACAGCATCGCATGTTAGAAGAGGCTGGGGTTTTTGTACACCAGTCGCTACCGGTGGGATTATTTAAAACTTTGTTTAAGCGCTCCGATTTGCGTAATCATCGCAAGATTATCGTCATTGACGAACATATAGGCTATATCGGTAGCTTTAACTTGGTTGATCCAAAGTTTTTTAAACAAAACAAAAATGTCGGTCAATGGATTGATGTGGCGATACGTAGCGTCAGCCAACAACCGATAAATATTGCCACGGCGATGGCAAAAGTGGTGGTCACCGATATTGGCGCGGAAAATAAAGACAATCTCGATGCGCTCAATCACCGCGTGAATAACTATACGCGTAAGCTTTATGTCATGAATCCGACTATTAATGATATCAATAGTCGCGTTAAAGTGTTAGACGAGATTAGCGATACAGATGAGCTACCCGAGATTGGGTCGACATCGATTGTGATACCGCGTATGCCAGTCGTTGAGAATGTGTTAGCGCAGCTGATACCTTCGGCGCCGCAAGTGACGGCGCACGTGATTTATAATACCTTGGTGACGGTGATTCATCGCGCCAATAAACGTATTCGCATTACCACGCCGTATTTTGTTCCCGATGAAGCGTTATCAGGGGCGCTGACGACTGCTGCCAAACGCGGGGTTGAGGTGACGATTATTGTGCCCGAAAAGGTAGATTCATTTTTGGTGCAACACGCCTCACAAGCGTACTATCAAGAGCTACTTGAAGCCGGGGTGACCATTGCTTTATTTAAAGGTGGACTGCTGCATGCTAAAACCGTGGTTATTGACGATGATTATTGTCTGTTTGGTACGGTAAATATCGATATGCGCAGTTTTTATTTAAATATGGAGGTCAGCTTAGCGATTTATACGCCAGAAATGGTCGCGCAGGTTGCGGATTGCCAAGAGGTTTACTTGCAGAGTTGTCGGTTTTTACGTTTAGAAGAATGGCAAGAGCGCCACGGGGCAGAGCGCTTATTTGATAATGTGGTGCGCTTATTTAGTCCTTTATTGTAGCGCTTTTGATTTTAGGTTAAGGTAAACTACTTATTTTTATTACCATCTTATTTTTATTATTATTTGAAATGTTGGTTTTCAAAACGCTCAATTTTTAAAGGATAGGCTCGCCTTATGTCTGCATCGCCCTTAACGCCCCTTGATTATATCGCAGCAGGCTATTGGCAAGATTTTTTAGCCGGCCGTTTTGTTGCCGGCGGCATGGCTTATGAAGCGGAATTGCATCGATGCACACTCGATGAATCGCTGGCAAGTTTACAGCGCGTAGATACTTTGCTGTCGCAGATACGCCGTGACATGGTTAAGTCGGGCAGCTGGGATGAAGCGGCGCTATTAATAGATGAGCGCTATCGTAATTTTATGGTATTTTTGGCATTTTATGCTGGGCGCGTATTAGCACAGCAATGGCAGTATACGCCGCATTGGTTCGGAGAGTTTGAGCTACGTAAGCGCTATCCTACCTTGCCGCTACTGACCGATGACTTTTATCAGCATATGGCCGTGGTTTATCGCGATGATAGTGAGGTTAATAATCAGTTTAATACGACTGAGTCGCTATTTTTTGCTTTAGAGCCGATAGGAATGCGGCTGTTTGGTCATATTGATAGACCGTTTCAAGCAGTGCAAGGCGGTCAGGTGGCAAGTGGACTATACCAAGCAGTAACTGCAAGAGTGCCAAACGCCATTAATAATAGTTATACATTACCCTTAGATGACGCGCAATCTTTCGATAAAAAATTGACTGAAGTAGGTGTGACGCAGCATAGCAGACAAGATATTCAGACAGACAATATTGATAATAGTTATTCTCATCATGAGCTGCAATCAACACCTGAACCTGTTAAAGCAGATACTGTATTAGCAAAAGCTAATTTATCGACGGCTTCATTAGAAAGCTCTACTGCACAAACTATAACGGCAGAAACTGCGTCAGTATTATCTTCACAAGCAGCGTTAAAAGAAGTTGCAGTAAAACCAACAACAAAGCCAGCACCAACTCCAGAACTTTTTACTCAATTGCTGATAGAGCTTGATGAAATAGACGTCGCCCAAAGCGCTGGCAAAACAGAGTATGAGCAAGCCCGTAAAGTCTTGGATCAATTTGAGCAGTATATTGCTAAGCAAGAGAAACCGCGCGCGCAAGTTGCCTTTTCACAGCAGCATTTGGCAGCAAAGCAGCAAGCTCTAGCAAGATTGCAAGACGCTGCCCATGCAGGTAATAGCGCGGCGATGCTACGTTTGGCAATGTATGAGCTGCTTGGTGAAGGAGTAAATACGGATAAAGTAGCTGGTATGGAAGCAGGCGTTGAATGGGTGAAGCAAGCAGCGAGCAAAGATGACAGCCGTGCCCAGCGTTTATTAAGTAAGCTCTACTATCAAGGCTTTGGCGTACCGCAAGATATGACCAATGGCAAATATTGGCTTGAGCAAGCGGCCGAAAACGGTCATGTAGAAGCGGCCAGTTTGGTCAGTCAATGGCAGCAAGCGCAGGCGTTGATTAGCACACAAAAGCAAGAGCAGCATAGCCTCAAACGTTATCAGTTATTGTTTGCGGTAATTATTGTCGTCGCTATATTAATCTTCATTATTGTCTAAATGCTTATTTTAAATTCTAGCTCTTAAATCCTCGTTTTTAAATCTTTGTTTCTGATAGCGAGTGCTTTAAAACTATTGTTTAGCGTTAAATTCAGGTAGAATTGGCGCGTTTTTTATTGGCATCTCTTATTGTCATTTTATAACGTCACTTCCTATCGTCCGATCCATTACTAATCTGGGCTTCTTCATGCCATCTTCTGATAATTCCTTACCTTCTTTTGATAAGTCGACTCAGCCAAGCCGAGCCGTTTATAAACCACCTATTTATTATCAGGTGACGATTGGTTTGCTAAAACCGCTCTATCGTCTGCAAGTATGGCGCCGCTCGCATAAGCGTGATAATTATCAGCAAGAAGTGCAGCAGCGTTTTGGTAAGCGCTATCCTGCGCCGCCTGTATCTAATGCCAAAGTTAAACCTAATGCGACTGCCAACGAAAATGGCAATCTTAAAGAGAGCGATGGCAAAAAGCTCATCTGGTGCCATGCGGTGTCTTTAGGCGAGACCAATACTGTCGCGCCTTTGCTGGATGCGCTATTGGCAAAAGGCTATCAGATATGGTTGACCAATACCACGCAGACAGGATATGCGCGCGGTGCCAGCCGCTTTGCCGATGATATTGCCCAAGGTCGCTTAAGCCATAGTTACGTTCCAGTCGACAGTCCTGCGGTTATCGAGACATTTTTAGGACATGTACAACCCGTCGCCGCCCTGTTTGTAGAAACCGAGCTTTGGGCCAATATCTTAACCAAATTGTCCGAACATCATATCCCAAGTGTTTTGGTCAATGGACGGCTGTCGGCGTCTTCTTTTAAAAGCTATCAAAAAATTGGCGCTGTCAGTGCCAGTATGATGAAGAATTTGAGTTTGATTATTGCGCAGGATAACGAATCGGCAAAACGCTTTCGGCAATTGGGCGCTCATAGCGCGCAAATCCGGGTGGCAGGTTCGCTAAAATGGGTAATCAATACGCCAAAGCCAAAAAATGACAATGATGATGTTAAAAAAGCTGACATAGGAAGCGATGGCGCAGACTTGGACTTAGATTCAGGCATAGCAGATCGTCCGATTTGGGTGGCAGCAAGCACGCATAGCGGTGAGGAAGAGATCGTATTATCATGGCAGCAGCAAATCCTATCTAACCCTTTGTTAGCCAATACCTTACTGATTATCGTGCCAAGACATCCAGAGCGTTTTGATGAAGTGGCAGAACTGATTGAAAAATCTGGCTTGGGCATGGCGCGGCGTAGTGCTGAAGATGCCATTAGCGCA
>ENA-ORXC01000650-ORXC01000650.1-marine-metagenome-genome-assembly--contig:-NODE-650-length-23506-cov-4.110931_pt1 | contig 23506 bp, 17 predicted proteins | sample MGYA00237865_ERZ511478 | MGnify/ENA metagenome assembly ERZ511478
TGGCCGAGGCGTTCTTCGCCTCCTGCGCCGCCGAGGGCCTGCCCCGGAACGAGGATTTCAACGGCGCGCGGCAGGAGGGGGCCGGGTACTTCCAGACCACCTCGCGCCGGGGCGTGCGGGTCAGCGCGGCCAAGGCGTATCTGAAACCGGCCAAGGGGCGCGCCGCCCTGCGCATCGAGACGGGGGCGCAGGCGACCCGCATCCTGTTCGACGGCACGCAGGCGACCGGGGTGGCCTATCGGCAGAACGGCGAGGACCGCGTCGCGACGGCGCGGCGCGAGGTGATCCTCAGCGGCGGGGCGATCAACTCGCCACAACTGCTGGAGCTGTCGGGCATCGGGGACGGCGCGCGGTTGCAAGCGCTGGGGATCGGGACGCTGGTGCATGCGCCGAAGGTGGGCGAGAACCTGCAGGATCACTTTCAGGCCCGCCTCGTCATGCGCGCCAGACGCCCCGTCACCCTGAACGATACCTACCGCAACCCCCTGCGCCGGGTCGGGATGGGGGTGGATTACCTGCTGCGGCGGCGCGGGTACCTGACCATCAGCGCCGGGCTGGCATCGGCCTTCTTCCGCACGCGGCCGGAACTGGCGACGCCGGATATCCAGGTGCATTTCGTCCCCTTCAGCACCGACCGCATGGGCGAGGCGCTGCACCCCTATTCCGGCTTTACCGCCTCCGTCTGCCAGTTGCGGCCCGAGAGCCGGGGGCATGTACATGCCGTCTCGCCCGATCCGTTCGCGGCACCGGAGATACGGGCGAACTACCTGTCGGCGGAGGAGGACCGGCGCACGGTCGTCACGGGGCTGCACCGGTTGCGCCGGTACCTGGCCGCCGAACCGCTGCGCTCGCACTGGTCCGACGAGACGATACCGGGGGCGGACGTGGCCGACGATGCCGCCCTGCTCGCCTATGCCCGCGCGTTCGGCACGACGATCTATCACCCGACCTGCACCTGCGCGATGGGACCGGGGGCGGATGCGGTGGTGTCGCCACGGCTGACGGTCAACGGGGTCGAGGGGCTGCGGGTCGTGGACGGCTCGATCATGCCCGCGCTGGTATCGGGCAACACCAACGGCCCGATCATCATGATCGGGGAGAAGGGGGCGGACATGATCCTGGAGGATGCGGGTTGACCTTGCCCTGCCCCGCACCGGATGCGGGGCCTGTCCGCATTGGAGAGAGGCCCCGCATCGAGTGCGGGGCAGGGAAAGCGACCGTTTCGGCGCGCCTGTACCGGATCACCCTTTCGCGACCGGCCTCCGAAGCGTCCCCCTGTCCATGCTGTAGCTGCACGACATCGCGTACCCGACCTGCTTCGGGATCTCGATCAGCGGTTCGTCGTCCAGCGCGCGGGTGTCGGGCATGGGCGGTTCGGTGCGGGCGACCGGGGCCGGGGCAGGAACCGCTTCCACCACCGGCGCTGCCCCGGAAGCGGGATGGCGGAACGCCCGTCCCACGATCTGCAGGATTCGGCGGCGCATCCAGATCATCATCAGGCCCGCAAACAGAAAGAAACTCGCCGCCCCCGCCGCCAGAATCGCGATCTTGCGGCTGGGCGAGACGGGTTTCGGGTTGGCGATCGGCACCTCGACGACCTGGGCCAGGGGATAGGCGGCGAACTGGTCCGCCTTGCTCGTATCCGCCTTGGCCAGGGCGGAGGCGAAGACGGCGAGCGCGACCTGGTGCTCGCGGACGAGGTGGTCGAGTTCCGCCGCCGGTCCCGTCAGCCGCATCACATCCTCCTTCGCCCGCACCAACTGGCCCCGCAGCGATGTCAACTGGGCCATCAGCCCATCGCGCGCGGCGGATTGCTCGACCACCCTGCCCAGCATCAACTCGCGCTGGCCATGGGTGGCCAGATCGGCGATGGCGCGAAATCCCTCCTCGTCGTTGCGGGTGATGACGCGGCCCCGGTCCACCATCGCGTCGGTGATCGAGGCGTAGGCGCGGCGCACCTTGAGATATTCCGGATGCTTGTCGCCATAGGCCATGCGCGCCCGCTCGAACGCGATCTTGGCCGTCGCCATTTCCTCCAGCAGTGCCTGAAAGATCGGGTCGGCGCGCAGTTTCAGGGCCTGTGCCGCATCCATCGCATCCACGCCCAGCGCCGTCTCCAGCGTGCGCACCTCGCTTTCGTGGCTTTCGAGTTCGGTCTGCACGTCGCGGATGCGCTTGGCGGTGCGTTCGATCGACAGGATGCGCTCGTTGAACTGGTCCTCGGAGGTCAGGCCCGTGCGCGCCTGAAACGCGACCACCGCCTCGCGCGCCGCCTCGACCGTGCGCTGATACTCGCGGATCGCGGCCCGGTTCGGCTCCTCGCGCTCATAGGCGTAATTCGCGCGCAGCAGTTCCAGTTCGTGGTGGAACGAATCGATCAGGGCCTGTGCATTGCGCTGGGCATCCCGGGGCGACGTGCCGTTGATCGTGATGGTGATGAAGTTCGTCTGGTCGATCAGCTTGATCTTCGGACGCGGGAAGTCATCGGGCAGCGTCCCCCGGATCGCCGAAGCCCCCCGGTGCACCGTTTCGGTCAGGAACAGCTTGCGATACGCCTCGACCGGGCTGAGCCGACTGCTGGCCCAGGGGGAGGATGCGGAAGACGTCGCCTGACCGACCCGGTCCAGATTGACGCTCGCCTTCGACCCCTCGCCCGGCAGGATCATGAAGACATCGGTGGCGTAGGTTTTGGGCGTGTGGGTCACATACCAGTAGGCCATGCCCCAGACCGGCGCGATCAGCAGCACCGCCACCACCGCCCGGCGCAGGAACATCCCTATGAGACCCCGGCGGCTCACTCAGAACAGGCCGAACAAGGCCAGCGGCACGCCCAGATTCTCGAAGGAGGACAGCACGTCCCGCACATTGGTCACCGTACTGTCATAGCACCCGATGGAATCCCCCGGCATCAGGATCGGGTTGTGGTCGTCGCGGTCGGATCGCCGGATCAGATCCTCGATCCCGCGCCGAATTACTTCCATTTCGCCCGTGACCGGATTCTTCGAGACCAGCACTGCATTGCGGTTGGCATTGGTCGCGGCGACCCCGCCGACGCAGTTCATCTTGAACACCGCCTGCAGCAGCGTCGTGCCGTAGGTCATCTCCCGCACGTCGTCGTCGATGGCCGAAGCGGAGTTGTGGAAGGCCGGGGATGTCAGGTTCGAGAGGTTCGTCTTGATCCCGGGCCGCGTGATCGGGCCGTTGCGGGCGAGGCCGGGCTGGAAGCACCCCATGCCCGGCACCTCCACCTCGTCATCGGCCAGCATGTAGGGATCGTGAAAGCTGCGCCCCGTCGCCGCCGGTTTCATGTCGATGCGATAGGTCTTGCCGTTCCGCCGGAGGAGGATGCGCTGGATATCCGCATCGGGCCGCACCCCCGCCGCCCCGCGCAGGGCCGCGCTGAGGGTGCGGACATTGGGCAGGTCGCCGCTGGCGGTCTGGCGAAGCTTGTCGGTGTTCTCGGCGAAGCGCAGGTTGATCTCGGCCACCCCCGGCTCGAACACCGCGCCCGAGACATGCACGCGGATCGGGGCGCGTTCGATGATCTTGATCGAGACGGGCGGCCCGTCGCCGCGATAGAGGCTCTGCTCGACCAACCCCTTGCGGATGCGCCGCTCCAGCGTTTCGGCGGTGACGCCATGGGCCAGATAGGCGGGCATCTGCGGCAGGCGGATCAACCCCTCGCCCTCCACTTCGAAATCGCCGGACAGCAGGTCGTCGTCGAGCACGAGCACCCGCAGCAGATCCCCCTTCGAGATCGGACCCTCGGCGCGGCCCGGTTCCAGTACGGGCAAGCGGTCGTATTGCGTATTCGCCCGGCACCGCGTCAGGTCCAGATCGGCACGCAGGGCGGTCGCGAGGAAGGCCGGGTCGGTCGCGGCCCGGCTGCCGGTGCCGAAATCGCGCATCGTGGCCTGATAGCCCGCCCCGCTGTCCAGCGCCGCCCGGTTGCGCGGTTCCTCCAGCGCCATACACCCCGTCAGCACCAGCGCCGCGACACAGGATACGCGCGCGCCGACCCGGGACAGGGCGGCCCCGAACGGCCCTCGATGATGTCTTTCGCGCACGAACCGTTCTCCGCAACAGGGCAAGTTGCGGGAAGTGTATGACTCCAGATACCAAGTACCTGTTAATATTAGCGCAAGTCGGTCGAATGGATCGCCGCAGGACGGGGGCGACCGTCAGGGAAATGCCGCACCGCGCCGGATCGACTGAGCCACCTGCCCCGCACCGCATGCGCGGCCTGATCCAGCGAAGAAAGACCGGATCAAGTCCGGGGCAGGAAAAAGGGAGGCGTTTACCCCTCCCCTATCGCGTCGGAACCGTGCAGCCCGTCGTCAGGCATTGCTGCACACGCGCCTGCACCGAACCGTCGGGATCGGAGAAGATGTCGCCCGGGCAGGCACCGGAATACAGTTCCAGCGTCTGGTCCGGCAGTTGCTTCAGCGCCATGATCCCCGACGTTCCCGCACCCGGAAACCTGCCGCACCACGGCCCCGCACACCCGACCCGGACCCAGATGGTATGGTCGATCGGCACCGTCTGCTGGGCGTACACCACCTCGCCCCGGATCTGGTAGACGCCGCGCAGGTTGGTGGTATCGACGGGACCGCGACTCGCATCGGAGACCGAGGGAACCGGCGGCAGGGGCGCAACCGGCGTCAGCGTGCCGGAGACGATGTAGTAGCGCTCGGGCGCATCGCTCCATTGCTGGAAACTGCCCTCGATGGAGGGGCGCACGCAACTGAGCGCGAACGCGCTGCCTGCCACGAGCAGGGTCGTGGTCACCGTCGCCGCCGCCGTCATCCATTTCACGAATGTCATGGGTCGTTCCTCCACTGTTCTTTACGCATACACCGGGGCGCAGGAATGCCCCGCTCAGAACCATACGCTCGAAACGGCGATTCCCGGCACTTTTTCCGTATGTCGCCCATAATCAGCGATCACGGCCACGTGGCTACGGGGGGCATCGACATCAGGACCGCCTCGATATTATGCCCGGTTTCCAGCCCGAACTTCGTCCCCCGGTCGTAGACGAGGTTGAATTCGGCATAGTAGCCCCGCCGCACCAGTTGATGCGCGCGCTCCTCCTCGGTCCACGGCTTGTGCATGTGCTTTTCGACCAGCGGGGGATAGGCGTCGAGGAACGCGGCCCCGACATCGTGGGTCAGCGCGAAATCCGCCTCCCAGTCGCCGGTATTGTGATCGTCGTAGAAGATGCCGCCCACGCCCCGCGCGAACCCGCGATGCCTGATCATGAAGTATTCGTCCGCCCACTCCTTGTAGCGGGGGTAATACTGCGGGTCGTGCCGGTCGCAGGCATCCTTGTAGGCGGCGTGGAAGAACGCGGTATCGCCGTCGACCGGCACCATCGGGTTCAGGTCGCCCCCGCCGCCGAACCACCACGCGGCGGGGGTCCAGAAATGACGGGTATTCATGTGGACCGCCGGTACCTTGGGCGAGCGCATATGCGCGACCAGCGAGATGCCCGACGCCCAGAATCGCGGATCGCCCTCCACGCCGGGGATGCCGCGCGAGGCCATCATCGCCTGGGCGCGCGGGGCCAGCACGCCGTGGACGGTCGAGATATTGACGCCCACCTTCTCGAACACGCGCCCCCCGCGCATGACCGACATCTCGCCGCCCCCCGCATCCTCGCCCGCTGCCCCCTCGCGGTGCGTCTCCGTGCGGACGAATCGCCCGGCGGGGAGGTCGGAGAACGGTCCACCCGCATGGGGGCCGGAATCGTACGCCTCCTCGATCCCCTCGAACCGGGCGCAGATCGCATCGCGCAACTCGCGGAACCAGGCGGCAGCGCGCGCTTTTCTCGCCTCGGCATCGTCCAGCACGCCGCTTACGCTCCCGGTCGTTCGATCCGTCATCCGTCATCCTTTCGTTCCAGCAGCCAGACCGCCCGATCCGCCGCGCATCTGCCCTTCAACCCGCCCTGCACCGCCGACCGCGCCAGCAGCGTCAGGTCGTATTCCGCCCCGTAGAATCGCCGCACCTGCGCCGCATCCACCGAAAAGGGCGGGCCGTCCATCGCCGTCCGGTCGTATTCGAAGCACACCAGCAACTGCGGGGCCACCCCCGTCATCGCCTTGAGATGCGCGGCATAGCGCCCCCGCATCCCCTCCGGCAAGGCCACGAGCGCGGCACGGTCGTAGATCGCCTCGACGGGGCCGAGCGCGTCCCGGTCCAGATCGAAGATATCGCCCACCGCGATGTCGATACCCGGGGCGCCGTACCAGACCAGCGCGCCCCGCTCCGACCGCTGCGGCACCACGTCCAGCTCCTCGAACAATGCCCGCACCGCCAGTTCGCTCAGTTCGACCCCGCAGACCCGGAACCCCTGTCCCGCCAGCCAGCCGATATCCCGGGTCTTGCCGCAGAGCGGCACGAAGACCCGCGCGCCCGGTGCCAGCCCGAGGCGGTCGACATACTTGATGAGGGCGCGATTCGGTTCGGCATTGTGAAAGCCGGTCACCCCCGTTTCCCACTTGTCGATCCAGAAGTCCCTGTCCATCCCCCGCGCCCTCCCCGCCATGATTCCCCGTCGAACCCGATACCTATCAGCTTCGGAAAACGAGGCAATCGCGGCATTGACAGCCTGCCCGCGCGCCACCTATACACGCGCTCTCGTGAGACGGGGCATCCCGACCATCGCGACGACCCCTTTTCAGCCGTTCCCGAGGAGCGAGACCCGTGAAACGTACTTTCCAGCCATCCAACCGCGTTCGCAAGAACCGCCACGGCTTCCGCGCCCGCATGGCGACGAAGAACGGCCGCAAGATCATCAACCGCCGCCGCCGCCAGGGCCGCAACAAGCTGACGGCCTGAGGGTCGGGGGTTTCCGGTTGCGGCTGGAGACACTGAAGAATCGCCGCGACTTCCTCGCCGCCGCCCGGGCGAGGAAAGCGGTCACGACCGGGATGATCGTCCAGCGCCGGGACCGGCGCGCGGGCGAGACGGATATGCCCGTCACCCGCGTCGGCTACACCGCCTCCAAGAAAGTCGGCAATGCCGTCCTCCGCAATCGCGCCAAGCGGCGGATGCGGGAAGCCGCGCGCAAGATCCTGGCCGATGCTGAGTTCGCGCATACCGACTTCGTCCTGATCGCACGGTCCGGCAAGACGGTACAGCGACCTTTCGACGCCCTGTGCCACGATCTTGCCGATGCCCTGCGCAAGCTGGACAAGCCCCGATGATCCGGCGCATCGCCATTCTCGCCCTGCAGGCCCCCTTCCACGTCTATCGCTATGCCGTTTCGCCGATGCTGGCCGCGAATTGCCGGTTTCAGCCGACCTGTTCCGCCTATGCGTTGCAGGCCATCGAGGTCCACGGCCCGGTCAGGGGCCTCGCGCTCACGATCCGCCGCGTGGCGCGCTGCCGTCCGGGGGGCGGGTCGGGCCACGATCCTGTGCCGGAACGTGACACGGCGCGGTAAAATGGCCGAAAGGTCTTGACCTCGCAAGCGCCGGGCGGTTGAACCTGCGGTTCCGATCCCGCCGATCCTCACCACGCCGGAGCCACGCCGCATGGGCGACCAGAAGAACCTGATCCTCGCCGCTGTCCTCAGCTTTCTCGTCATCGGGTTGTGGGAGACGTTCATCATCGCACCCCAGCGGGCGGAGATGGAGCGCAACGCCCAGATACAGTCGCAAGTCGCCCGGGAACAGGGGATCGACGGCGTCCCGGTGCCGATCACCGAGGGGAACGTCGCGCCGAACATCACCGCCCTGCTGAATCGCGACGAGGCGCTGGCGAAGTCGGACCGGGTCATCATCGACGCCCCGCGCGTCGACGGCTCGATCTCGTTGCAGGGCGGCCGGATCGACGACCTGAACCTCAAGGACTACCACGTCACCATCGACGAGGGCGCGCCCGAGGTCACGGTGCTGTCCCCGCGCGAATCGGCCAACGGCTACTATGCCCTGTTCGGCTGGGCGGGCGGCAAGGACGTGCCGGGGCCAAAGACCGAATGGACGCTGGCCGAAGGCGACACCCTCGATCTGGGCAAGCCTGTCACGCTGACCTGGGAGAACGGCGCGGGGCTGGTCTTTACCCAACGCTACGATATCGACGAGAATTTCCTCTTCACCGTCACCCAGACCGTCACGAACAATTCGGGCGAGGCGACGACCCTCAGCCCCTACGGCGTGATCGCGCGCCACGGCGAGCCGGAGACCGAGGGCTTCTATCTGCTGCACGAGGGGGCCATCGGCGGCTTCGACGGGGTGACCCACAGCATCGATTACGGCGATTTCGAAGACTTCGAAATGAATCCCGCCGAACGCGCGCGGGTCGAGAAATTCACCGCCGAGGACAATGGCTGGCTGGGCATCACCGACAAGTACTGGATGACCGCGCTGATCCCCAAGACACATCAGCCCTTCACCGGGGCCTTCAAGCTGGCGGGCCGCGAGGGCGCGCCGATCTTCAGCGCCGATGTGCGCATGCCCCCCGCCGCCATCGCGCCGGGCGCGACCGAAACCGCCGTGATCCAGTTGTTCGCCGGGGCCAAGCAGGCCGACGTGCTGAAGATGTACGAGAAGACGCTGGAGGCCGAAAGCTTCTACGACGCCATCGACTGGGGCTGGTTCTTCTTCCTGACCAAGCCGTTCTTCTGGCTGCTGAATACCATCTACAAGATCGTCGGCAATTTCGGCGTCGCCATCATCATCCTGACCCTGCTGGTCAAGACCGTGATGTTCCCGCTGGCCTACAAGTCCTACGTCTCCATGGGCCGGATGAAGAAGCTGCAACCCCAGACCGAAAAGCTGCGCGAGAAGCACAAGGACGACCCGCAGGCGATGCAGCGCGCGATGCTGGATCTGTACAAGAAGGAAAAGGTGAACCCGGCCTCCGGCTGCGTGCCGATCCTGTTCCAGATCCCCGTGTTCTTCGCCCTCTACAAGGTTTTGTTCGTCACGATCGAGATGCGGCACGCGCCGTTCTTCGGCTGGATCAGGGATCTGGCGGCCCCGGACCCCACCAGCATGTTCACGCTGTTCGGCCTGATCGACTGGAACCCGCCGACCTTCCTGATGATCGGCATCTGGCCGCTGATCATGGGCGTGACGATGTGGTTGCAGATGCAGTTGAACCCCGCCCCGCCGGACCCGATCCAGAAGAAGATCTTCGCCTGGATGCCCGTATTGTTCACCTTCCTGCTCGGCAGTTTCCCGGCGGGCCTCGTGATCTACTGGACCGCGAACAACATCCTGACGATCATCCAGCAATCGACGATCATGAAGTCCCAGGGCGCGAAGATCGAGTTATGGGACAACCTGAAGGGCATGTTCACGCGCGGGAAGAAACCCGAAAGCTGACCCCATGGCCACCGGTCCCGACCCCGCGAATCGCACGCCCCTGCCCGCCGCCCCGGGCATGGCGTTCCTGCGCCCCCATGCCGAGGGGCGCGCGCATGTCGAGATCGGGGAATACACGTATTTCGACTCGGACGGCGATGCGGAACGCTTCTTCGAGGACAATGTCCTCTATCACTACGAGTTCACCGGCGACCGGCTGATCCTGGGCCGGTTCTGCATGATCGCGCGGGGCGTGCGGTTCGTGATGAACGGCGGCACGCACGCGATGGGCGGTTTCTCGACCTATCCCTTCAACGTGTTCGGCGGCGGATGGGAGGCGGGGTTCGACCCCGCGACCTGGGCGGCGGAGAATCGCGGCGATACCGTCATCGGCCACGATGTCTGGTTCGGGCGGGATGCCACCATCATGCCCGGCATCACCATCGGCTCCGGCGCGATCATCGCCACGAATGCGGTGGTGACGAAGGACGTCCCCGCCTACGGTATCGTCGCGGGCAACCCCGCCCGGCTGATCCGCCGGCGATTCGAGGGGGGGACCGTCGAGGCGCTGCTGGATATCGCGTGGTGGGACTGGGACGCGGAGAAGATCACCCGCAATCTCGATGCCATCCGAGGGGCCGATCTCGACGCCCTGCGCACCGCGCGGTGACGTCCCCCTTGCGCCCGCGCCCCGTTTCGCCCAAAGAAACGGCATGACCGAGGAAAATCCCTATACCGAGACCGGACGCCTGCTTTTTGCGCGCGAGGTCGATTTCGTGCTCGGCGCGGCGCAACTGACGCAACTGCCCGAGGCGGATCGCCCCGAGATCTGCTTTGCCGGACGCTCGAATGCGGGGAAATCCTCGCTGATCAATGCGCTGACGGGGCGCAAGGATCTGGCCCGCACGTCGAACACGCCGGGGCGCACGCAACAGCTCAACTATTTCTCGACCGCCCATCCCGATACCGGGCCGCTCTACATCGTCGACCTGCCCGGCTACGGCTTCGCCAAGGCTCCCGTCGCCGAGGTGGAGCGGTGGCAGGGCGTGCTGCGCGCTTACTTGCGGGGCCGCGCCACCCTGCGGCGGGCCTATGTGCTGGTCGATTCTCGGCACGGGATCAAGGCGGTGGACGAGGAAATCCTCAAGATGCTGGATGTCGCGGCGGTCAGCTACCAGATCGTGCTGACCAAGGCCGACAAGCCGAAGGCCCCCGCCCTGGACGCCGTGATCGCGGCCACCCGCGCCGCCATCGCCAAGCGCCCGGCGGCGTTTCCCGATCTGATCGTCACCTCCTCCGAAAGCGGCGACGGCATCCCCGAACTGCGCGCCGCCATCGCCCGGGTGATCCTGGAAGGCTGAAACGGCGCGCGCGCGATATTGCGCCGCACCGCGTCAGGCGTTAACACCCCCGCATGACCGAAAAAGCCACCACCCGCGACATGATCGCCACCGCGCGCACCCTGTCCGTCGCCCTGCCCTACCTGCAAAAGCATGACGGCAATGCCGTCGTCGTGAAGCTGGGCGGGCATGCCATGGGCGACCCGGAATCGCTGTCCGCCTTTGCCCGCGATATCGCGCTGATGAAGCAATGCGGCGTGCACCCCATCGTCGTGCATGGCGGCGGGCCGCAGATCGGGGCGATGCTCAAGCGGCTGGATATCGGCAGCGACTTCATCGACGGCCTGCGCGTGACCGACAAGGCGACCGTCGAGGTGGTCGAGATGGTGCTCGCCGGGCGGATCAACAAGGAAATCGCGGCGGCCATCAACCGCCAGGGCGGGCGGGCGGTCGGCCTGTCGGGCAAGGACGCCAACCTGATCCTGTGCGAGAAGCTGCTGCACCGCATGATCGACCGGGAGACGGGGGCCGAGACCGACGCCGATCTCGGCTTCGTCGGCAGGCCCGTCTCGGTCAATGTCGACCTGCTCCAGACCCTGATCGATTCGGACATCATCCCCGTCATCGCCCCCATCGGCGCGGGCCGCAGCGGCGAGACCTTCAATATCAACGGCGACACGGCGGCGGGGGCGATTGCCGGGGCCATGCGCGCCGCGCGCCTGCTGCTGCTGACGGATGTGGCGGGGGTCAAGGACGGCGACGGACAGGTGCTGGAAGAGATGACGCTCGACCAGGCCAATGGCCTGATCGAGCGCGGGGTCATTCAGGGCGGGATGCTGCCGAAGGTCGGCACCGCCATGGATGCGCTACAGCAGGGCGTGGATGCGGTGGTCATCCTCGACGGACGCGCGCCCCATGCCGTACTGCTGGAACTGTTCACCGAGCATGGTGCGGGAACGCTGATCCGTAGATGATCGCAGGCTGGGCGTAGGCCACGTCGTACGAGCCGTAGGATGCCTGCTGATAGGTCGGAACCGGGACATAGGCCTGCCGATCGTCGTAGATCGGGGTCATGCCGCCATACTGCACGCCGGTATGGATATAGGTCGGCTGGGCGGGCTGATACGTCGCGGGCTGGTAGTAGGTCTGGGCGACCGGCATCGGGGCGATGGCCATCTGAGCAACGGGCACCGGGGCGAGGGATACAGGCGTCGCATGTCCCCACACACTTCCGACATTGATATAGGTGGGCTGGGCAGCCGGCTCGACATAGGCGACGGTCTGGTAGGCCGGGGCGGCAGGCCGGGCGCTCTGGTACGGCAGGTACTGCGGCTGCACCGGGGCGGCGGAGGCATAGGCCATGGAGGCGGAGACGGCACCGCCGCAGGCGGCGGGGTTCGCGCTGCACACCGACTTCACGTTGTCGATCCAGCGGCGATGGGCGGCGATGGGCGTGAAGTACATCTCGTAATTGCCGAGCATGCATTCGTCACCCGCATGATTCTCGGTCCCCGGCTGGATACCCGACAGCACCCCGGCGAGGCGCTTGCCGTAGCGCCCGTTCGACAGGATCGGCCCGCCGCTCTCGCCCCGGCACAATCCGCCCGTCGGGCTGGATGCATTCGTGACGGTGATGTAGCTGCGCAGATCGACGTCATGCACCTGCAGATGCGTCCGGTTCAGAAAGCGGTCCCCGGCGCGCATGCCGGTCACCGGCCAACCACGGCCCAGACCCAGATCCCCCCGTCCGAGGGACGGCGTCCGCTCGAAATCCATCGCGAGGGGCCGGACACGGGCGGGGAACGGATTGTCGACGCGCAGCAGCGCGATATCGTTTTCGAGGGTCTTGTAGCGGAACCCGGCATGGCAGACGGCCTCGCGGGTAATGCGCTTGATCGCGTTGCCCCCGTCCAGATGGTCGTCCCCGGCGATGATCTCGACCCGGTCCCAGGACAGGTCGGCGGCGACGCAATGCCCGGCGGTCACGACCCAGTTGCTGTCGATGACGGTGCCGCCGCAATGGTCGATCTCGATCCGGTCGCCCATCTCGTAGATGATGCGCAGCTTCACGGTCGAGGCGGCGTCGCGCGGGGCGGCGAATGCGGCGGCACCGCGATAATATTCCGGCGTCCAGTTCTGACGGGCGCTCGTGCTGGTCAGACCGTTGCCCTGCCCTGCACAGGAAAAGGCGTTCAGGGCGGAAAGCCCGGCAGCATTGGCCGGCGAGGCAAGGCCGAGAAGTGCGGTCGCGAGGGCAAGGAGCTTAGGTCTGAATGCCATGGGACTTCTTCCAATCTGCGGTGGCGATCCACGTGGCCGCCTTCGAGATCAGAATGCCCTGACAGGTGTTAACAACTGACTTGTACAGAGTATTTTTCTCGTCTCTTCATTCTCCTTATGATTGCATTAAGTGTATACTGCCCTGAAGTGGAAACAAAAAAAGGGCGCTGACCGAGATCAGCGCCCCTTACCGTCTTTACCACTTCAATCGATTACTCGGCGGCATCCTGGGTGGAATCGACCGGTGCGGGAGCTTCGAGCGCGCCGATCGGCTTGCTGTCTTCCATCGCCTCGGCGGCCTTGCGGCGGGCAGCGATGATTTCGCGGTCGCGGTCTGCGGCGATCCGTTTCATCTTCGCGGCCATGCCGCCCGTACCCGCCGGGATCAGACGCCCGACGATCACGTTTTCCTTCAGCCCGATCAGTTTGTCGCGCTTGCCCTGGACGGACGCCTCGGTCAGCACGCGCGTCGTCTCCTGGAACGATGCGGCGGAGATGAACGAGCGGGTCTGCAGCGATGCCTTGGTGATCCCGAGCAGGATCGACTTGCCGACGGCAGGACGACGCTTCTCGTTCTCGGCCTTGCGGTTGATCTCGTCGAACTCGCCCCGGTCGACCGTCTCGCCCGCCAGCAGCGTGGTATCGCCGGAGGACTGGATCTCGATCTTCTGCAGCATCTGCCGGACGATGACCTCGATATGCTTGTCCGCGATCTTCACGCCCTGGAGGCGATACACGTCCTGCACCTCGTCGATCAGGTAGTTGGCCAGCGCCTCGATCCCCATGACGTGCAGGATATCGTGCGGCGCGGGCTTGCCGTCGATCAGGTATTCGCCCTTCTGGATGAAGTCGCCCTCGCCCACCTCGATATGCTTGCCCTTGGCGATCAGGTATTCCACCGGATCCCCCTCGCCTTCGGCCGGCTCGATCGAGATGCGGCGTTTGTTCTTGTAATCACGACCGAAGCGGACATAGCCGTCGATCTCGGCGATGATGGCGTGATCCTTCGGACGGCGCGCCTCGAACAGTTCCGCCACGCGGGGCAGACCCCCGGTGATGTCCTTGGTCTTGGCACCCTCGCGCGGGATACGCGCCAGAATATCGCCCTCGGCCACCTCGGCCCCGTCTTCCACCGACAGGATCGCGTCGACGGCCAGCGTGTAGAGCGCCGGGTTGCCGTTATCCAGCAGCACGGCCTCGCCATCCTCGCCCAGAACGGTGACGGCAGGTTTCAGGTCCATGCCCTTGGGCGCGGCCCGCCAGTCGGTGACGATGCGCTGGGCGATGCCCGTCGCCTCGTCGGTGTCCTCCTTGACCGAGAAGCCGGGGACAAGGTCGATGAACTTCGCCTTGCCCGCCTTCTCCGACAGGATCGGCACCGTGTAGGGGTCCCACTCCGCCAGCTTGTCGCCCCGCGCGATGGTGTCGCCCGCCGCGACCCGCAGCTTCGAGCCGTAGGTCAGCTTGTGCGTCGCCCGCTCCACGCCGTTCTGGTCCATGATGGCCAGCTGCATGTTGCGGCCCATCACGATGGTATCGCCGACCGAGTTCACGAGGATGTTCTCATTGCGGATTTCCAGCGTGCCCTCCTGGGTCGATTCCACGAAGGATTTCTCGTCCACCGTCGCCGTCCCGCCGATGTGGAAGGTGCGCATGGTCAGCTGGGTGCCCGGCTCGCCGATGGACTGCGCCGCGATGATGCCGACGGCCTCGCCCTGGTTCACGAACTCGCCCCGCGCCAGATCGCGGCCATAGCACATGGCGCAGATGCCGGATTCCGCCTCGCAGGTCAGCGGCGAGCGGATCTTCACCGTCTGCACGTCCGCCTTTTCGATGATCGTGTCCTCGCCCTCCACGACCACGTGGTTGCGCTTGAACATGACCTCGCCGGTCGCCGGATTAAGCACATCCTCGCCCAGGGTGCGGCCCAGCAGACGCTCGGACAGCGAGGCGACGACCTCGCCGCCGTCGATGGCCGCCGAACAACTGATCACCATGTCGGTGCCGCAATCCTGCTCCTCGATGATGCAGTCCTGCGCCACGTCGACCAGACGGCGGGTCAGATAGCCCGAGTTCGCCGTCTTCAGCGCCGTATCCGCCAGACCCTTACGCGCGCCGTGGGTGGAGTTGAAGTACTCCAGGACGGTCAGGCCTTCCTTGAAGTTCGAGATGATCGGCGTCTCGATGATCTCGCCCGACGGCTTGGCCATCAGGCCGCGCATCCCGCCGAGCTGCTTCATCTGCGTGACCGACCCGCGCGCCCCGGAATGGGCCATCATGTAGACCGAGTTCGGCTCCAGCGTGCGGCCGTTCTCGTCGAAACGCTCCGCCGAGATGGTGTTCATCATCGCGTCGGTGACCTTGTCGTTACACTTGGCCCAGGCATCGACGACCTTGTTGTACTTCTCGCCCTGGGTGATCAGGCCGTCATGGTACTGCTTCTCGAAGGCCTTCACCTGATCCTTGGTGTCGTCGACATGGCCCCATTTGGTATCGGGGATCTCCATGTCGTCCTTGCCGAAGGAAATGCCCGCCTTGCACGCCTCGGTGAAGCCCAGCTTCATCAGATGGTCACAGAAGATCACCGTCGCCTTCTGGCCGCACAGACGGTACACCGTGTCGATCAGGTCGCCGACCTCGCGCTTGCGCAGCAGCTTGTTGACGATCTGGAAATCGACCTGCTCGTCGTCGGGCAGCAGCGCGCCCAGCATCATGCGGCCCGGCGTCGTCTCGACCCGCTTGCGCACGCGCTCGCCGGTTTCCTCGTCGAAGGTCCAGACGCGAGCCTGGATCTTCGAGTGCAGCGTAACCGACTTGTTCGACAGGGCGTATTCGATCTCCTCCATGTCCGAGAAAACCATGCCGTCGCCGATCTGCTTCTCGCGCATCAGCGACATGTAGTAGAGGCCCAGCACAATATCCTGCGACGGCACGATGATCGGCTTGCCGTTCGCGGGGCTGAGGATGTTGTTGGTCGACATCATCAGGACGCGCGCTTCGAGCTGTGCCTCCAGCGACAGGGGCACGTGCACGGCCATCTGGTCGCCGTCGAAATCGGCGTTGAAGGCGGCGCAGACCAGCGGGTGAAGCTGGATCGCCTTACCCTCGATCAGGACCGGCTCGAACGCCTGGATGCCGAGGCGGTGCAGCGTGGGCGCACGGTTGAGCATGACGGGGTGTTCGCGGATCACCTCATCGAGGATATCCCAGACTTCCGGGCGCTCCTTCTCGACCAGTTTCTTCGCCTGCTTGACGGTGCTGGAAAGCCCCTGCGCGTCCAGCTTGGAGTAGATGAACGGCTTGAAGAGTTCGAGCGCCATCTTCTTCGGCAGGCCGCATTGATGCAGCTTGAGTTCCGGTCCCGTCACGATGACGGAACGGCCCGAGAAGTCGACGCGCTTTCCGAGCAGGTTCTGGCGGAAGCGGCCCTGCTTGCCCTTGAGCATGTCGGCCAGCGACTTCAGCGGGCGCTTGTTGGCGCCCGTGATCGTGCGGCCCCGGCGGCCGTTGTCGAACAGCGCGTCGACGGCTTCCTGCAACATCCGCTTCTCGTTGCGGATGATGATGTCGGGCGCGCGCAGTTCGATCAGCCGCTTGAGACGGTTGTTGCGGTTGATGACGCGGCGGTAGAGATCGTTGAGGTCCGACGTCGCGAAACGACCCCCGTCGAGCGGCACGAGCGGGCGCAATTCGGGCGGAATCACCGGCACGACGGTCAGGATCATCCACTCGGGACGGTTGCCCGATTCAATGAAGCTTTCCACGACCTTGAGCCGCTTGATGATCTTCTTGGGCTTCAACTCGCCGGTGGCTTCGGCCAGATCCTCGCGCAGCGTGACGGCTTCCTGCTCCAGATCGATGCTGGCCAGCATGTCGCGCACGGCCTCCGCGCCGATCCCTGCCTCGAAGCTTTCGGCCCCGAACTGGTCCTGCGCGTCGAGAAACTCCTCCTCGTTCATCAACTGGCCGGCAGTCAGTTCGGTCATGCCGGGATTCGTGACGACGTAGTTCTCGAAATACAGCACCCGCTCCAGATCGCGCAGCGTCATGTCGAGCATCAGGCCGATGCGGGACGGCAGCGATTTGAGGAACCAGATATGCGCGACGGGCGAGGCAAGGTCGATATGCCCCATGCGCTCGCGGCGCACCTTGGACAGCGTCACCTCGACGCCGCATTTCTCGCAGGTGATGCCCTTGTACTTCATGCGCTTGTACTTGCCGCACAGGCATTCGTAGTCCTTCACGGGGCCGAAGATGCGCGCGCAGAACAGGCCGTCACGCTCGGGCTTGAACGTGCGATAGTTGATGGTCTCGGGCTTCTTGATCTCGCCGAAGGACCAGCTCAGGATCTTCTCCGGGCTGGCCAGCGAAATGCGGATTTCATCGAAGCTGTCAGCCGGTGCGGACGGGCTGAAGATATTGGTGACTTCCTGGTTCATGCAGAGTCTCCGTCAGTTTCCGGCGCGTCCGCCAGATTGACCACTAGGGCCAGAAAAAATGCGTTGAGCGGACCACGGGGGCCGGACCCCGAAAAGCCCGCTCAATCGTTTCGGTAGGCAAGAGAAAAGCGGGCATCCGCTACTCCTCTTCCTCCGCGTCAAGCAACTCGATGTTCAGGCCGAGGGAGCGAATTTCCTTCACGAGAACGTTGAAGCTCTCCGGAATACCCGCTTCGAAATTGTCCTCGCCCTTGACGATGCTCTCGTACACCTTGGTCCGGCCCGCCACGTCATCCGACTTGACGGTCAGCATTTCCTGCAACGTGTACGCCGCACCGTAGGCCTCCAGCGCCCAGACCTCCATCTCGCCGAACCGCTGTCCGCCGAACTGGGCCTTGCCGCCCAGCGGCTGCTGCGTGACCAGCGAGTAGGGACCGGTCGAGCGCGCGTGGATCTTGTCGTCGACCAGGTGATGCAACTTCAGGAGGTACTTGTACCCGACAGTTACCTTTCGTGCAAACGCTTCGCCGGTGCGCCCGTCATAGAGGGTGACCTGCCCGCTCTCGTCCAGCCCCGCCTTCTTCAGGTTGTCGACGATATCGGCTTCCTTGGCCCCGTCGAAGACCGGCGTGCCGAAGGGCACCCCGCGCGTCACGTTGTCGGCGGCCTCGATGAACTCGTCATCGGTCATCGGCGTGAAGGCGTCGTCGTAGACATCCGCGCCGTAGGCATCCTTCATGGCACCCTTCACGGGGGTCATGTCGCCGTCATGGCGGTAGGCTTCCAGCGCGTCCTGAATGGTGCGCCCGAGGTTGGCAGAAGCCCAGCTCAGGTGCGTCTCCAGGATCTGGCCCACGTTCATGCGCGACGGCACACCCAGAGGGTTCAGCACGAAATCGACCGGGGTGCCGTTGTCGAGGAACGGCATGTCCTCCTGCGGCACGACTTTCGAAATCACACCCTTGTTGCCGTGACGACCGGCCATCTTGTCACCGGGTTGCAGCTTGCGCTTCACCGCGACGAAGATCTTCACGGTCTTCATCACGCCGGGGGGAAGGTCGTCGCCGCGACGCACCTTCTCGACCTTGTCGTCGAAGCGGCGGTCCAGCGTCTTCTTCTGGTTGTCGTACTGCTCCTTCAGCGCCTCCATCTCGCGCATGATCGCCTCGTCCTCGACGACGATCTTCCAGCGGTCGGCGCGCATGATCTGGCCCATGGATTCGGCATCCACGGTCGCGCCGGAACGCAGCTCCTTAGGCCCCTTCGAGACAGTATGTCCCTCCAGCAGGCCGAGCAGGCGCTGGTCGATATTGCGGTCCAGAATGGCCCGCTCGTCGTCGCGGTCGCGCATCAGGCGCTCGATCTCGTCGCGCTCGATCTGCTGCGCGCGCTCATCCTTCTCCACGCCGTAGCGGTTGAAGACGCGCACTTCCACGACCGTGCCGAAATCGCCCGGGGGCATGCGCATGGACGTGTCGCGCACGTCCGACGCCTTCTCGCCGAAGATGGCGCGCAGGAGTTTTTCCTCCGGCGTCATCGGGCTTTCGCCTTTGGGCGTGATCTTGCCGCAGAGGATGTCGCCCGGCGCGACTTCCGCCCCGATATAGACGATGCCCGCCTCGTCGAGGTTGCGCAGGGCTTCCTCGCCGACATTGGGGATGTCGCGCGTGATCTCTTCCGGTCCCAGTTTGGTATCGCGGGCGGAAACCTCGTATTCCTCGATATGGATCGAGGTAAAGACGTCGTCCTTCGCGATCCGCTCCGAAATCAGGATCGAATCCTCGAAGTTGTAGCCGTTCCACGGCATGAACGCGACGAGCACGTTCTTGCCCAGCGCCAACTCGCCCAGATCGGTGGACGGACCGTCCGCGATGACGTCGTTCATCTGCACCCGGTCGCCCACCTTGATCAGGGGACGCTGGTTGATGCAGGTGTTCTGGTTCGACCGCTGGAACTTGCGCAGGCGATAGATGTCGACGCCGGGGTCGCCGGGGGCCAGATCGTCGGTGACGCGCACCACGATGCGCATCGCATCGACCTGATCCACCACACCGCCGCGACGGGCGACGATGGACGCGCCGGAATCACGCGCGACGCGCTCCTCCATGCCCGTGCCGATAAGCGGAGCCTCGGCCTTGACCAGCGGCACGGCCTGACGCTGCATGTTCGATCCCATGAGCGCGCGGTTGGCGTCGTCGTTCTCCAGGAAAGGTATGAGCGAGGCGGCGACGGAGACGAGCTGCTTTGGCGACACGTCGATCAGATCCACGTTCTCGCGCGGGTTCATCATGAAGTCGCCGGATTTGCGGGTCGAGACGATCTCGTCCTCGAAACCGCCCTCCCCCGTCAGCTTGGCATTCGCCTGCGCGACGGTGTGCTTCATCTCCTCCATGGCGGAGAGATAGACCACGTCGTCGGTCAGCTTGCCTTCGATGACCTTGCGGTACGGGCTTTCGATGAAGCCGTACTTGTTGACGCGCGCGAAGGTCGCCAGCGAGTTGATCAGGCCGATATTCGGACCTTCGGGCGTCTCGATCGGGCAGATGCGACCGTAATGGGTCGGATGCACGTCGCGCACCTCGAAGCCTGCACGCTCGCGGGTCAGACCGCCGGGGCCGAGCGCCGAAAGGCGACGCTTGTGGGTGACTTCGGACAGCGGGTTCGTCTGGTCCATGAACTGCGAAAGCTGGCTCGACCCGAAGAATTCGCGCACGGCGGCAGCCGCCGGTTTGGCGTTGATGAGATCCTGCGGCATGACCGTATCGATATCGACAGAGGACATGCGCTCGCGGATCGCGCGTTCGGTACGCAGCAGGCCGACGCGGTACTGGTTCTCCATCAACTCGCCGACCGAGCGCACCCGGCGGTTGCCGAGGTTGTCGATATCGTCGATATCGCCGCGCCCGTCGCGCAGGTTTACGAGGGTCTGAACGACCGCGAGGATGTCTTCCTTGCGCAGCGTGCGCAGCGTGTCGGGCGCATCCAGATCGAGGCGCATGTTCATCTTCACGCGACCCACGGCGGAGAGATCGTACCGCTCCGAATCGAAGAACAGCGATTCGAACAGGGCCTCCGCCGCTTCCAGGGTCGGCGGCTCGCCGGGGCGCATCACGCGATAGATATCGAGCAACGCGGTATCGCGGCTGATATTCTTGTCCACCGCCATCGTGTTGCGGATATACGCGCCCACTTCCACGTGGTCGATATCGAGGATCGGGAAGGTCGTGTGGCCCAGATCGAGCAGGGTTTCGAGCACTTCTTCCGTGATCTCGCCGCCCGCCTCGCAGTAGATCAGGCCGGTTTCCTCGTTGATGGTGTCCTTCGCCATGAACTTGCCGATGATCGATTCATGCGGCATCAGCACACGTTCGACCCCGGCCTCGGCCAGTTTCTTCAGCTTGCGCGGGGTGATCTTGACATTGGCCTCGGCGATGACCTCGCCGGAACTCGCATCGACCAGATCGAAGGCCTGCTTGGACCCCTTCAGGCGATCCGGATTGAACGGAACCGACCAGCCTTCGGCGGCCTTCTCGTACTCGACGGTATTGTAGAAGGCATCCATGATGCCCTCCTGGTCCAGACCCAGCGAGTACAGCAGCGTCGTGGCGGGCAGCTTGCGGCGGCGGTCGATGCGGACGAAAACGATGTCCTTGGGGTCGAATTCCAGATCGAGCCACGAGCCGCGATAGGGGATCACGCGCGCGGCGAACAGCAGCTTGCCGGAGGCATGGGTCTTGCCCTTGTCATGGTCGAAGAAGACGCCCGGCGAGCGGTGCATCTGGCTGACGATCACGCGCTCGGTGCCGTTGATGACGAACGTGCCGTTATGGGTCATGAGCGGCATGTCGCCCATGTAGACATCCTGCTCCTTGATGTCCTTGACCGACTTCGCGCCGGTCTCCTCGTCCACGTCGAACACGATCAGGCGCAACGTTACCTTAAGAGGTGCCGCGTATGTCATGTCGCGCGCCTGGCATTCCTCTACGTCGAACTTGGGAGGTTCCAGCTCGTAGCGCACGAATTCGAGGGTGGAGGTATCGTTGAAGTCCTTGATCGGGAACACGGAATTGAACACACCGGCGATGCCGGTATCGGATGCCGGCTCCGGCCCGTCACCGCTGCTGAGGAAGAGATCGTAGGAGCTGCGCTGCACTTCGATCAGGTTGGGCATGTCCGCGACTTCGCGAATCTTGCCGAACATCTTCCGAATCCGCTTGCGACCGATATAGGACTGGGCCATCGTTGCTCTCGCCTCCATTGCAGGGCACCGCGCGCCACTCGCGGTCTGCCTGCTTTCGCGCCCGTCGACCCGTATCGGGCCGTGGTCCGCTGCGCCTGTCCGTCCCCGCCAATACAGGGGCCGAACCGGCCAAACATTCTCTCGCCGTCCTAAAATCCTGCAGGGGCATCGCCCCCTGAAATCTCGTCAACCATGTCGTTTTTCGATGACTCGCCTCAGAGACGAGGACGGGCCGATGCCGATTTCGGGGTGAAATCGGCATCGGCCCAGTTTGCTGCTGCACGGGCGGACGGCCCGCGCATCGTACACGCGAAGATCAGGTCAGCTCGACTTCCGCACCGGCGGCTTCGAGTTTCGCCTTGATGTCCTCGGCTTCGGCTTTCGGGATGTCTGCCTTCACCTCCTTGGGTGCGCCTTCGACCAGATCCTTCGCCTCTTTCAGTCCGAGGCCGGTGATGGCGCGGACTTCCTTGATGACGTTGATCTTCTTGTCGCCAGCACCTTTGAGCATGACCGTGAATTCGGTCTTCTCTTCGGCGGCACCGCCCCCGTCGGCGGGACCGGCCATCATCACGGCGCCGCCGGCGGCGGGTTCGATGCCATACTCGTCCTTGAGGATGGTTTTCAGTTCACCCGCTTCGAGCAGGGTGAGACCGACGATTTCTTCTGCGAGTTTCTTGAGATCAGCCATATCGTTTCTTCCGTTCGGTTTTTCAAGTGGTCTGGCGCGTCTTGCGCATCACACGAGGGTTTTCGTTCGCTGCGGTATCAGGCGGCGTCGCGCTCTTCGAGCGTCGACAGGATGCCCGCGATATTGCTCGCGGGCGCGCCGATCGCGGAGGCCAGGTTGGAAGCGGGCGCGCCGAGCATGGCGGCGATCGTTGCCAACATTTCCTCGCGGGAAGGCATCGCGGCCAGGGCTTTCACCCCGTTCACGTCCATGACCTCCTCGCCCATCGCGCCGCCGAGGATAACGAGCTTGTCGTTAGCCTTGGCGAACGCATCCGCGACCTTGGCCGGAGCCACGGGGTCTTCGGAATAGGCGAGGACGGTCTGGCCGGTCAGGAACTGGGTCAGTCCCTGGCTCGGCTTGCCTTCCAGTGCGATCTTTGCGAGCCTGTTCTTGGCGACGCGGACCGAAGCGCCAGCTTCACTCATCTTGGCGCGCAGATCCGTCATCTCAGCGACCGTCAGTCCCTTGTAGTGACACACTACGATGGCACCAGAGTCCGAGAAAATGTGGCCGAGTTCCTCGACCACTTGCGCTTTCTGGGCTCTTTCCACGGTTTTCTCCAACAGTCATGGCGGGTCGGGGTGTCCCCCTATCCACCGGCTCAAGGGTGCCGAAAATGGGAGAATTCCCCTTTTCGACGTCGTGTCCCATCCGGGTTACCGCGCCAGGACCGCCCATATGGTCGGTTGATCCTTGGACATCGTTCCCAGTCTATGGCGGGAGATTAAGGCTCGTGGAGAAAGTTGCCCCCGCTCGCCACCCACCGTCTCGGACGGGATGCGGAAGGCCCCGAGGAGCACTCCGCATTGTCCCCGGCGAGCCGAAACCCGCCGGAACTCGTATCAGCTCAGCATCTCGGACGTGTCCACGGTGACGCTGGGTCCCATGGTCGAGGTGAGCGAAACCTTCTGCATGTAGCTGCCCTTCGCGCCGGACGGCTTGGCCTTCAGGACCGCATCCACGAGCGCGCGGACGTTCTCGGCGATCTGTTCCTCGCCGAAGCTGGCCTTGCCGACGCCGACATGGACGATCCCGGCCTTTTCGGCGCGGAACTGGACCTGACCGCCCTTGGCGTCGTTGATCGCCTTGGCGACATCCATGGTCACGGTGCCGACCTTGGGATTGGGCATCATGCCGCGCGGGCCGAGTACCTTGCCCAGACG
>ENA-ORXC01000652-ORXC01000652.1-marine-metagenome-genome-assembly--contig:-NODE-652-length-23487-cov-3.426185_pt1 | contig 23487 bp, 23 predicted proteins | sample MGYA00237865_ERZ511478 | MGnify/ENA metagenome assembly ERZ511478
CGAAGCAGACGAAATGCTTAACATGGGCTTCATTGAAGACATCGAGAAAATTCTTAAAGGTGTTCCAAATGAACGTCAAACGCTTCTATTCTCTGCTACAATGCCTAAGCGTATTGCTCTTCTTGCAGAGAAATTTATGAGCAAACCTGAAACAGTTAGAACGAAATCAAAAGAAATGACTGTTCCATCAATTGAACAGCATTACTATGAAGTTCGTGATTCTAAGAAATTCGATATTCTTTGTCGCCTTCTTGATACTCAGTCTCCTGAGCTTGCGATTGTTTTTGCAAGAACAAAGAAACGCGTTGATGAAGTATCTGAAGGACTTAAGAAACGCGGCTATATGGCTGAAGGAATTCACGGTGACCTTCCACAAGGTAAACGTGATCAAGTTATTAAACAGTTTAAAGACAGCACAATTGACATCATGGTAGCTACAGACGTTGCTGCACGTGGTCTTGACATTAGTGGTGTAACACACGTTTATAACTTTGACATTCCTCAAGATCCTGAAAGCTATGTTCACAGAATCGGTCGTACTGGCCGTGCTGGTAAATCAGGTCTTGCTTCAACGTTCATCACTCCACGTGAGTATGATCACTTGAAAGTGATTGAGAAGATCACGAAGAAAGACATGCAGAAGCGTACGATTCCTAGTTTTGCTGAAGCAATGGAAGGCCAGCAGCAAATGGCGATTCAACAGCTTCAAAGCACAATTGAAGAGCAGGATCACTCAGTATACCGTTCATCAGCTGAACAACTTCTTGATGATCACGATTCTGTAACGCTTCTTTCAGCAGCACTTAAGTTGCTTACAAAAGAGCCGGATACGACTCCGGTTAAAATTACTGAAATTGCACCACTTCGTGCTAAAAAAGCTCATGGCCGTGGCGGCAGTGGCGGTGGAAACCGCAACCGTAACCGCAGTAATGATCGCGGAGGCCGTAAAGGTGGAAGCGGTGGCGGATATCGCGGAGATCGTAGTAACAGCGGAGGCGCTAGCAAGCGTCGTAAGTTTAACGACAAAGGAAATAAATAAGACATGCCAAAAAGTCGGGAGAAATCCCGGCTTTTTTTATTTGTCATGATCAATAAGTGTGAAAAACCCAATCAAATTCATTTCTGGTTTCATTGATGATAAGAGAGAATATTTTTAGACATTACTGGGAAAATGTCACTGAAAGCGTTATTCTTAGAGAGACACTATTTACGGAAAGGCAGCGGGATATTATGAAGCATGATTACCAGTCACAGACGAAAGTAAAAGAAGACGTCCTGCTAGAACGTCTTGCTCTCATCCAAACAGAGTTAGCGCATGCAGAAGCATCGAAAATGAAACAATTAAGCGATAAATTGATGAGTGGTGAACAGCACTTTCTTTTCTCAGGGCATTTTTCTGCAGGAAAGTCATCATTAATTAATGCGTTATTTGAAACCAATTTACTGCCATCAAGTCCTATTCCTGCAAGTGCAAATACGGTTCGTATCCGGTCTGGACAATCAGGTGCTTCTGTTCATTTTATCAATGGCAAAAAAATGATTTTTAAAGCGCCATATGATATCGATCAAGTAAAAGGTTACTGCCTGAATGGAGAGGAAGTAGAGCGCGTGGAATTATCTGCGCCATCTAAGATCGAAAAAGACGTTATTTTCATTGATACACCTGGAATCGATTCAACTGACGAGGCTCATAGGCTTTCGACCGAGTCATCCATGTATTTAGCAGATGTCGTTTTCTATGTGATGGATTATAACCATGTTCAATCGGAAGTAAACTATCAGTTTATTCGCGAGTTATATCGTCAAAATAAGAAAATCATACTAATTGTGAACCAAATTGACAAACATAACGAAGCTGAGATTTCATTCAAATCCTTCAAGAAATCAGTTGTGGAGTCTTTTGAGACGTGGGGGATGTCACTTGAATCGTTTTTCTTTATCTCTCTGCGTGATCAAAACCATCCTCAAAACCAATTTCATCAGTTGAAAACCTACATCGAAGGTCTTTCCAAGAAAACACCCGAGGATAAAGTTAAGCGAGTTTACGATGCGGCGATCGAACTTATTGAAAACATAGACACGGTTGATGAGGATAATGAGGTGATCCAAGCTTATGAGGAGATGGAAACCAAACTCTCTTTTTCAAAGGAGCGCATCAAGCTGATTGAAGAGGAGTTTCAATCTGAAGCTTCAACGATCCAGAAAAGCGCGATTCTAATGCCTTATGAAGTAAGGGAGGCAGGGCGTGCCTATCTAGAATCTTTACAATCTGGATTTAAGGTTGGGCTAATTTTTCGTGACAAAAAAACACAGCAGGAACGTTCGAACCGCTACGAGGCATTTGTATCAGGTTTAGAGGAGCAAGTGAAGTCACAGCTTGAATGGCATTTTAAGGAGCTACTTCAGGAGCTAAAATCGACTGCAGCCTTAACGAAAGTCGACCCTCCAGTTTTAGATGATTCATTCCACGTCGATTTCACCGTTATTCAAGAAGAAGCAAAAAAGGGGAACGGTGCAACGGGTGAAGCGGTGCTTCATTATACCGAAAATGTCGCGCATAGCATGAAGACTCAGATCAAGCAGCAAGCAGAAAAACGAAAGAATTTGCTCATTGATCAGGTGAATGTAGAGCATAACCAAATCGCGATGGATGTCCAAAAAGCTTTTGAAACTCAAGTTGGAGAAAAAGATTCCGAAGTCTTCTTAGCAAAGATGGAATTGGTGAGTGAGAAAGCTAACGGCCTATGGGCGATCCTTGAAGGAAGTCGTGATGAAGAAGCAAGACGCATAGCGAACAGTGAAGATCGACAAGAGGAACGCCAGCAGGTCATTATTGTGGAGTCCGTCGAAAAAACAAACAATGAAATTCACAGCGAAAATGAGGGCTCTTTAGTAGAGGAAGTTGTTAAAAAGAATGATGATGACCTTCCTACTTCTGAAACGACTGTACAGGCGCTTCAAAATATCGCGACTGAACTAACCGATCTTCCAGGTTTCGATCATACGAAGCAAAATTTAATAAAAAAAGCGAGTAAGCTTGGGGATCAATCTTACACAGTTGCGTTGTTTGGTGCATTTAGTGCTGGCAAATCATCTTTCGCGAATGCTTTGATAGGTGAGAAGATCTTACCATCTTCGCCGAATCCAACGACGGCAACGCTTAACCGCATTTGTCCTGTTACAACGGAGCACACACATAAAACGGCAATGATTCATTACAAGACGGAAGAGGAGCTTCTTGAAGACTTAAATCATTCTCTTTCTTATTTTGGAGAACAGGCTTTTTCGCTTCGAGACAGTTTGCAAATTATATCAGCTGGTAAGCTGTTCAAGCGGGAGTCGGCCGAAACAAAACCTCACGCGTTATTTTTACGTGCGGTCGTTAAGGGAGAAGGAGAGCTTTCGTACCTTGGAATGGACCGAGAAGTAACGTTAACAGAATATGAAGATATGGTTGTAAACGAATCAAAAGCAGCTTTTATCGCTTCCATTTCTTTATATTACGATTGTCCTCTAACGAGAGAAGGTATAACGCTTGTGGACACGCCTGGAGCGGATTCGATCAACGCTCGACATACGGGCGTCGCTTTTCAATATATGAAAGCCGCTGACGCAATTTTGTATGTGACCTATTACAATCACGCCTTCTCAAAAGCAGATCGCGAATTCTTAATTCAGCTTGGGCGGGTGAAAGATGTGTTTGAGATGGATAAGATGTTCTTTCTTCTAAATGCTTCTGATCTTGCAGAAAATGACGGGGAACTTCGCACTGTACTCGATCACGTGAATAAACAGCTGCAGCAGTATGGGATTCGCTATCCATCCCTTTATCCGGTTTCAAGCCTTGCGGGAATGCTTTCATCAGAAACGCTAAGTGAGGATGATGAAGCGTTTCTTTCAAAGTTACCAAAACAAATCAGAAATAAAGGTGGACTTGCTTCTTTTGAAGAACGCTTTTATCACTTTATTCGAACAGATCTATCGAAAATGGCCGTTGAAGCAAGCCTAAGTGAAATAACCCGTATCAGAGAAGAAATCGCCCATTGGATCGAGCATTTTGAATTGAATGCCAATGAAAAAGAAGAGCACCTGAAGCGCTTGTACCTTCAAAGTGATGAGGCGATTGAAGAAGTGGAGCAATATGCTGTTTCAACCTCCTTACAACAAATTGAACAGGAGTTAACAGAACTTGTGCACTACATGCCGCAACGCCTTTTCTACCGTTTTAATGACTTCTTTAAGGAAGCATTTAACCCTTCTATCATTCAAAGCCGTGATGGATTAAATGCTGCATCGCGTTCACTTCTAGAAGATATTGAACAAGATCTTCTTCATGAGTTGAGAGCGGCGTCACTCCGGATCGATCGGTTTATTAAGCGAGAGCTTCAAAAGAATGAGAAAGACATGCAGATGACAATTCGTAACCACTTAACAGATTTCCGCTATGTGTCTAACGAATCAAGGGACATGGCGACACCTACATTTTCAGCTTCACTCTCAACCTGGATCAGCAGTGAAGCACTTGTAAAATTAGCGCGGAATTCTTTTAAATCTTCAAAACAATTTTTTGAACAAAATGGTAGAGATAACTTACACGATGTGCTGAAAAAGGAATTTCAACAGCCTGTTAGTGACTATTTAGCTACGGAACAACAGGTGATTGCGTCAATGGCGACGAATTTTTATGAAGAAAACCTTGATGAAATCAAGCACGAGATCCAAAACGAAATAAGGGAGTACATTGAAACGAGAACAACCATGTTAAATAGTAATTTATCAAAAGGCTTCTTACAAACGAAACAGTCAAATGTAGCAAGAATTCAAACGAACTTATTGGGGGAATAGGCGATGAAAAATCTTGTTTCTGTTGAATGGCTCGCAAATCATTTATACGATGAACATCTTGTGATTGTTGATTGTCAGTTTGAATTAGGCAAGCCTGAAAGTGGCTATGCTGCTTATGTAGAAGGTCATATCCCTGGGGCTCTATATGCAGATCTTGAAAAGGATTTATCGGGTGAAGTCGGAGAGCACGGTGGGAGACACCCGTTACCAGATCAAGAACAGCTTCAGGAGCTCGTTGAAAGGTTAGGGATCCAGCAGGATTCAAAAGTGATTGCATATGACCATGAATATGGGGCAATGGCTGCAAGATTATGGTTTTTACTTGGTTTTGCTGGTCATAAGGAGCGAGCTGTACTTGATGGAGGACTGAAAGCGTGGAGAGGGGAGGGGCATAAGCTTGAGACGAAGGTTCCGGAAGTTAGCCGCTCTGAATATCCAATTAGCCTTGATAAATCAATGATTGTTTCGATGAACGATGTGAAGCAGGCGCAACAAGAAGGGAGAACGATTATTGATTCTCGTGCTCCAGAGCGTTTTAATGGAGAAAAAGAGCCGATTGATCAAAAAGCGGGCCATATCCCTGGGGCAATCAACTATTTTTGGAAAGATAACTTGAACGAAGAGCATAAATGGAAAGAGCCTGAAGAGAGAGTAGGGATAAACGAGCACGGTCAGGAGCCAATTGTATACTGTGGGTCTGGGGTAACAGCTTGTGTGAATTTGCTCGCTCTACAGGAAGCAGGGGTTCATGCGAAGCTTTACCCAGGTAGCTATAGTGATTGGGTATCTTATAAAAACAATCCGATTGATTCAAACTAAATGAAAGCCAGCCCGAAACACATGTAGGGCTGGCTTTTTTCTGTGCACTTATATGGTTTTAAAGAGTAGAAAGGAAACGTTCTAGTCGATCCATCCCTTCTTTTAACACATCGAGATTATACGCGAATGAAATTCGAACATATCCTTCTCCCAATGTGGAAAAAGCGCTACCTGGAACAACGGCAAGATTGCCTTCTTTTGCGAGTTTCATAGCAAAATCAAAAGAGGTTAAGCCAAATTGTTTAATAGAAGGAAGGATATAGAATGCACCGTCAGGCTTGATTGGTGATAGCCCCATTCCGACTAATCGATCAAATACATAGTTCATTCTTTTCGAGTATTCCGTTCTCATTTCAATGGGATCATCAAGTCCGTTATCCAACGCTTCGAGAGCAGCATACTGAGAGACAGAAGAAGCGCAGGAAACATTGTATTGGTGCACTTTCAAAATGTGTTTTGCGAGCGCTTCTGGAGCAAATAAAAATCCAATTCGCCATCCTGTCATTGCGTGGGACTTGGAAAGTCCATTGATGACGATTGTCTTTTCTCGCATGCTAGCAAATTGAGCGATGGAAGCGTGATCGCCTGAGAAGGTTAGTTCTGAATATATTTCGTCAGAGAGAACAAAAATGTTTTTATCTTCCAATAGAGCCGCAAGATCCTCAAGTTCAGTTGCAGACATGGCGACGCCTGTTGGGTTGGATGGTGATGGAAGAATGATGCACTTTGTTCGTTCTGTCAGCGCTGATTCAACTAATGAGCGTGACAGCTTAAAGCCATTTTCCGTCGTATCAACGTGAACAGGAACAGCCCCACATAGCGTAATGATTGGTTCGTATCCAGGATATACTGGTCCAGGTAATATAACCTCATCGCCTTCAGTAAGAAGAGTACGAAGTGTTACATCAATTGCCTGGCTAGCGCCTGAAGTAGTGATGACCTCTGTTTCTGGCTTGTATGTTAGGTTGTACTTTGTTTTTAGAAAATGGGATGCCGCTTTTCGGAGTTCAAGTATGCCAGCATTGTGTGTATACGTCGTCTTATTTTGATCAATGGCCGTTTGAGCCGCTTCCTTAATGTGACCGGGGGTTTCAAAATCTGGCTGACCGATTGTTAACGAAATCATGTTTTCATAATCTGCCACCATATTAAAAAAAGTACGGATACCTGATATTTCAATGTTGTTTACTCGAGGGTTTAATAAATGTTCCATAGGGCTGTCTTCCTTTCCGTCTCAACTTCTCATAAACATCATTGTAGCATAATTTTTAAACTATCGTCGAAATGAAGTTCTTTTGCGGATAAGTTCCAAAATGGATTAAGAATGTAGGTGTTGATAACTCGGCTAAGTACTGGTAGTATTGGTTTTCCGAGACTTATCAACAGAAGAAAGTATATACCCACACCCGGTATTTTCATTTCGCTCGGGGGTATGGTAGGGGGATATAGGTTACCCACAAAATTCTGTGGATAACCAATATTCAGATAATTTAGGGCGGATCACCAAATTCTTTAATGATACACAAAAGACCAGATTCCAGGGTAGTGGAATCTGGTCTTTTTAGTTTGATGACAAAATACTGTCTGTCAAATAAGCCAGTAAAGCGAATTGAACGTGGATGCGCTGTTCATAAGAGTAAATATCAATTCCCATTAGTTTTTCTAATTGTTTTATTCGATAATTTAGCGTATGCCTGTGTATGAAAAGTTTATCCGCTGTGCGATTAATCACAAGGTTATTTTCCAAAAAAGCTTCAAGCGTTCTCATTAGTTGAGATTGGTGTTTCTGATCATACGAGACAATCGGTGATAAAAGAGGTTCATAATAAGCCGTAAGATCCTCTCCATTTTCTTTTAAGCGAATGAATACCTGGTAAGCTCCTAAGGATTTAAATTGAATGAGAGATTCTTTTCGATACCGGGCAAAATGATGAGCAACTAACGCTTCTTTAAGAGCAGATTCAAGCTCCCGAATTCCTGTAGCTGTGCTCACACCTCCCGTAGATAAAGACGACTCTTGCTCGTCTATAAAAGGTTCAAAATCACCGCATAAAAGAACGACAACGTGATCCATTTTCTTTTTTATTAAGCCTTTTGTTCTTGTTGAAATCAACGTTTGCTGACACTGCAGTTCGAGTTCAGATAAGTTGGAGGAAGAAAGAACAGCTACGCAGTTAAGACCGGTTAAATCATAGCCCATTTCTTTGCTTTTCTTGAGAATCGTTTTCTCATCTTCATATGAATGCGAAAAGAGGATATCAAGAAAATCCGCTTCCATTTGCGATCGTGTATCTTCAATAATTCGTAACTTAAGAAATTCAATCGCAAAGATATTCGCTGCTTGTTTAAGCGCAAGCTGATCAAGTGACGTGAGAGGAGTCTGTTTTTGAATGAAGATCGTTCCGATCGTTTGCCCTTCTGTCACAATCGGATAAGCGTGTTCGATTGGATATTGTCGGTTAGTTATATATGATCCTGCTAAAAGAGCTTGATTTGATTCATAGAGGGATACATTGCAGTGAAGTAATTTTGAAAGCGCATCTGTTAACGATGAAAAGCCGGTATTTTTAATAACTAGAGCTGTTAATTCATCTTGAATGCGCTGTGCTTGCGTGAGCATACTAAGCTGCTTATTAACAAGTTGTTCGAGTATACTTCTAGTAACGGTAGAAAAATTCATCGTTCTTGGAATTTCAAGGAGCGGTAACCCCGTTCGATTTGCGGCTTCAATCATCGCTAATGGCACAACATCCAAGTAAAATCCCGTATGGATTGCGACCGCGGAAAGCTGCCGGTTTGAAAGTGCGTGGATGAGCATTGAGTAAGAATCGGATTTTTCATGCCAACCATATGCGGTAGTAATTAAGAATTCACCTTCATGAAGACGTGTGACGTCCTCCATAACTTCCACAATCGTTAACCACTTAATATCGCGATCGATTCCTTGTTTTCCAGCAATTAATTTGATTTCCCTCATTTCGGATAGTTGTAACGCCTCTCTAACGGATAGTCCCATCGATGTGTCCCCCAATCCTCTTATCCAAATCGTACAACAAAGTCTGAATTTTTTGTAGATGGTGTGGAATAGAATTTTCTCGGTATCCCACATAGGCTAGAGATATAGACAAAAAAAGTGAGGTGACCAATCCGAAATGACGAAAAGAACCCACTTGATCAAACCTTTGCTTGGGATGGATTATGCTGTTATTTCTCACGGAAAAGGAATTTATTTATACGATGAACAAGGTCATACCTTTATTGATGGATGCTCAGGGGCTGTCACTGCGAACATCGGGCATGCCGTTCCAGAAATTAAAGAAGCGATGGTGGCGCAAGTAGATCAGGTATCATTTGTGTATCGTTCCCAGTTTACAAGCACTTCAGCTGAGCAACTCGCAGAACGTCTTTGTCAGTCTGCACCGGGTGACCTTGACTGGGTGTTTTTTGTGAACAGTGGATCTGAAGCGATGGAAACGGCTTTAAAAATAGCTGTGCAGTACTGGCAGGAAATAGGTCGTCCAACGAAGAACAGAATCATATCACGGTGGATGAGCTACCATGGAATTACAATGGGAGCGCTATCGATGTCAGGTCATGTGATTCGTAGAAGTCGTTTTAATGCGATGCTTGAACACTATCCAGCGCTATCGCCTCCTTATTGTTACCGATGCTCTTTTCATGATCATTGCCCAAATTGTTCGAAACAATATGCGTTTGAATTTGAACAAACCATTCAACGGCTCGGTGCCGAAACAATCGCAGCCTTTGTTTGTGAGCCTGTGATTGGTGCAGCTGGAGGAGCTGTGGTACCACCTGATCGTTATTTTCAAGAAATGAAAGCCGTTTGTGAACGCTATGATATTCTCTTTATCGCGGATGAAGTTATGACAGGTATAGGTCGAACAGGGAAGATGTATGCGATGGAACACTGGGGAGTTGCCCCGGATATTTTAGCACTGGGTAAAGGAATGAGTGCCGGTTACACACCGATGGCAGCAACGCTAGTATCGGATCGAATCATTCAAGTAATTGAACGAGGATCCAAGGTCGTCTTAAGCGGGCATACGTTTAGTGCAAACCCATTATCATCCGCTATTTGTCTTGCTGTTCTCGACTATATCGATAAAAACGATGTTGTTCAAAATGCTTCCAAAAGTGGGGCCGTTCTTATAAAAGGATTAAAAGAGTTACAAGCACAATATCCCATTATCGGAGATGTGAGAGGGCTCGGTTTACTAACGGCCATTGAATTTGTTCAAGATCAAGTGACAAAAGAGCCGTTTTCGCTTCAACATGAAGTGACAAATCGTTTTATTCGGAAATGTTATGAAGCTGGTCTTCTAGTATATACAGCTGCAGGTGGCCTAAACGGGATGGCTGGTGACGCTGTCATTGTGGCGCCTCCTCTTGTGATTAAAGAACATGAAGTTCAGCTACTCTTATCCAAGCTGAACGTAGGGTTGATTGAATTGGAGAAGGAACTTGAAGCAGAAGGACTCTACCAAAAGCGCTCGATAAGCTGATGATCGGAGGAAACTCAATATGCGAAGTAAGACATGCGACTTGTCAGAACTAGATATTTTGAAAGATAACATGACCATTATGTGCGGTGGTTTTGGGGGAGTCGGTTCACCGCCATCGCTTATTGAATGGATACTAGATTCCGGCATTAAAAACATCACCCTGATTTGTAACGATGCTGGATTCCCTTGGATAGGACCGGGCAAGCTTGTAACGGAAAAAAGGGTTTCAACACTCATTGCCTCGCATATTGGATCTAATCCTGAAGCGGGGAAACAAATGCATCGAGGAGAACTCAATGTTCAATTTTATCCCCAGGGTACGCTTGCAGAGAAAATTCGTGCAGGTGGAATGGGACTTGGTGGGATATTAGTCGATGTAGGGCTTGGAACATCCGTTGAAGAGGGAAAAGAAAAGGCAGTTGTCCAGGGTAAGGAATATATGATTGAACCTGCTTTAACGGCAGATCTATCGATTGTGGCCTGTAAGCAAGCTGATTTATACGGGAACCTGCTTTATGATCAAAGCGCACGGAACACGAATCCGCTTGTGGCACAGGCAGGTGATCTAACGATAGCGGAAGCGACTGAAATTGTCCAAATAGGTGAGCTTGATCCTGAACAAATTGTAACGCAAGGTGTTTTCGTTGATCACGTGATCAAAAGCAAAGGGGTTGATTGGAAATGGGTATGGGAGCTGAAACGAGAAGGTTGATCGCAGAAAGAGCTGCACGCGAAGTAACGTATGGCATGATGGTTAACCTTGGAATCGGTATTCCTACGCTAGTAGCCGACTATATTCCAGCTTCCCTGGACGTTATGCTTCATACGGAGAACGGCATTCTTGGCATGGGGGGTAGCCCGGAGCCTGGTCATGAGGACGGCAACCTTTCAAACGCCGGGGGTTATCCTGTCACAATTCAACCAGGTGCGTCTTTTTTTGATAGTGCAGAAGCATTTGGAATGGTGAGAAGGGGATATCTCGATTTAACGATTCTCGGTGCTCTTGAGGTAAGTGGCAAAGGAGACATTGCCAATTGGATTGTTCCGGGGAAAAGGGTTCCCGGGATGGGGGGAGCGATTGATCTTGCCCAAAAAGCTAAGAAAGTGATTGTTTTAATGAGCCATACAACAAAGGAAGGTCATCCTAAAATTGTACAAGAATGCTCCTTACCTTTAACGGTTAAAGAGGGCGCCGATATGATTATGACTGAGCGAGCAGTGATGAAGGTGAAGGAGGGTAAACTTTATTTGTTAGAAGTGATGCCAGGATACTCCTTGGGCGACGTGTTAAACGCTACAGAAGCGCACGTAAATGTTGATCATGTAAGGAGGCAAACGTATTGAAGAGTAAAATCAAAAGTTGGATGGACGATCATCAAAACAGCGGCATAAACCTGCTTCAACGATTTGTGCAGTGTGATAGTGTACAGGGGAATGAAGTAGAAGTGCAGCGTCTTGTGGAAGCTGAGCTCAAACAATTAGAAATGAAAGTCGATCGCTTCTTTCCAGGTCCAGAAACGATCAATCATCCTGCTTTTTGTGCAAACCGAACTGATTTTTCGGAAAGTCCTAATATCATCGGCGTTTGGAGGGGCAGTGGTGGGGGTCGATCCCTCCTATTAAATGGCCACATTGACGTAGTACCACCGGGGAATAGGAGTGATTGGGAAGAGGATCCCTATAGTGGCGTCGTGAAGGATGGTCGGCTTTTTGGAAGAGGCGCCACGGATATGAAAGGCGGGAATACATCTATGCTCCTTGCCTTAAAGTGCATAAAGGAATTAGGAATTGTATTAAAAGGCGATGTTATTTTTGAAAGCGTTGTCGAAGAAGAAAGTGGCGGAACAGGTACGCTTGCGGCAATTGAGCGCGGGTATCAAGCGGATGCCGCGCTTATTCCCGAGCCTACTAAAATGAAAATTTTTCCGAAACAACAGGGGTCAATGTGGTTTCGCTTAAACGTAAGCGGTCGAGGCGCGCATGGGGGAACACGGTATGAAGGGGTTTCAGCGATTGAGAAAACGATGTTAGTCCTTACTGCAATCCAGGAGCTCGAGCAAAAGCGAAATGACGCGATTACGGATCCCCTTTATCAAAATATACCAATCCCCGTCCCGATTAATATTGGAAAAATTTCTGGTGGGGACTGGCCATCTTCAGTGCCTGATCAAGTAGTTGTCGAAGGGAGAATGGGGGTTATTCCTGGTGAAGAGTTAGATCATGCAAAAGAAGAAATGACGCGTGCGTTAAAGGAAGTGGACGACGCCTGGTTATCGGAAAACCCAGTTGGAATCGAATGGTTTGGAGCGAGATGGCTTCCTGGTGAAGTAGCTGAAGATCATCCACTCGTTACAATTATTCGTCATAGATACAAGGAAATAACGGGAGAAGAAGTGGTTGTTGAAGCGTCTCCGTGGGGGACGGACGGAGGCTTGTTGCAAGAAGTAGGAAAGACGCCTTCCATTGTGTTTGGTCCTGGCGAGACGGCTGTTGCTCATTTTCCTAATGAATACATCGAGGTTGAGAAGATGATGCTAGCGGCAGAACTTTATGTTCATATCATAATGGAATGGTGCGGATTCAACGAATAAGAGCGGCTGCGCTCTTTTTTCTTTTTTAGAGGAGTTCCTTCTAAGAAAGAAGAAATACTGTTTAGGAAGTGTGGGAGGGATTGCGGGTGAATCAAAAACAATTAGAAGCAGTGGAACAAGTGTATCGTGATGGGGACTATACGTTTACTTGTACGCTTGATCGCTTTAATGAGCGAATTCGTGTGGATCATTATGATGGTAATCTTCGTTCAATTGCCGCTCATATTCAGAGTATCTTTACGAATGAGTATACAAAATGCATCGTGAAAGGACTGCGTGAACACGTTCCGTTCTTTCTTTCCGAGTGCTACGCTTATGAAGGTGTCATTCAATCCTATTTTTCAGGTAGTGATGCCCATCTGATGACGTTATATAACGGAGCCTGGCGTCGTAATAGCCAAACGTGGTTTGAAGAGGATCAGCTACTAGCTGCTGTTCGTCGGAAGCAAGTCTCTCCACTTAAGGAAAAGCCTCTTATGCGAAAAGGGACGGAAGCAGATGCAGAGAAACTTGCAGCTCTCTACCAAAAGGTGTTTGCCGTTTACCCAACCCCGATGGATAACCCAAACTATATTAAGAAAGTGATGAGAAGTGGTACGATTTTCTTTCTGATCGAAGAAAATGACCGGATTGTGAGCGCTGCTTCAGCAGAAGTGAACGGCACGTATAAAAACGCGGAAATGACGGATTGCGCCACTCTTCCAGAATACAGAAAAGGAGGTACGATGCGTCACTTAATTATGGCATTAGAACAAGAATTGCTTCGAGAAAATATTTATTACGCATACTCGATTGCGAGAAGCCGATCGTTTGGCATGAACGCTGTTTTACATCAGCTTGATTATCAATACGGAGGAAGGCTTGTCAATAATGTGAAAATTTTTCAAGATTGGGAGAATATGAATCTTTGGAGTAAGCTTCTTGTTAAAAGTGCTGAATAATGGGCACTAATAGATGAATTTCTGGCATTAAGGAGGACGTCTATGAGGAATACGTTAACTGAAGGCATGTTTGAAGCCATTTTAGAAAGTATCGATGAGGGCATTCACGTTGTAGATAATCAAGGTGTCACGATATACTACAATGAAATTGCGGCAAAACACGATGGATTACTTGTAGAAGATGTGTTAGGTAAGCATTATTTAGAAGCGTTTCCTTCTCTTTCAAAAGAAACGAGTACGCTCTCACACGTTCTGATGAGGAGAAAAGCGATTTTTAATAAAGATCAAACGTATCGAAACATGAAAGGGAAACTTATCTCAACAATTAATACAACATTGCCTATTGTCGTTAAAGGTCATTTAGAAGGTGCTGTAGAAATTGCTCGTGACATTTCCCGTATTAAAACGTTATCGGATAAAGTAATGGAGTTACAATCAAAAATGAACAATAAAACAGCGAAAGAATTTGATGAGGGGACCAGTTATACATTTGATCATATTCGAACAAATGATCCAGTGTTTATGCAGGTAAAGGAGCGGGCAATGAAAGCTTCAGCTCTAAACTCTCCTATTCTTGTTTATGGTGAAACAGGTACTGGAAAGGAGCTAATTGTGCAGTCAATTCACAATGCTTCAAAACGACCAGGACCATTTATCGCTCAAAACTGTGCCGCCTTACCGGCATCGATTCTTGAGTCAATTCTTTTTGGAACGGCAAAAGGGAGTTTTACTGGTGCGGAGGAACGAGAGGGTTTGTTTGAGCTTGCTAATGGGGGAACGCTTTTTCTTGATGAAATCAATTCGATGCCAATTGATGTTCAAGCAAAACTACTTCGCGTATTAGAAGATGGGGTGATCCGACGAGTAGGCGCAGGCAAAACAAGAAAAGTAGATGTCCGTATCATTGCAGCGATCAATGAAGAACCGGAAGTAGCCCTTGAAGACAGGCGCTTACGTGTTGATTTGTTTTATCGTCTAAATGTGATTTACCTTCGAATACCTCCGCTTCGTGCGCGACGTGGAGACATTCCTGATTTAATTGCCCATTTTATCGAAAAGTATAATAAGAAGTTCCAGAAGCACATTGTTTCTATTGATGAGAAAGCAGAGTTCCGATTGTATCATCGAAGTTGGCAGGGAAACGTACGAGAGCTAGAGCATGTGATTCAATCAGCGATGAATTTTGCAGAAGGCGACATATTAGTTGAAAAGGACTTTCCGATGTTACTTTCAGAACCGATGCGAGAAATGGTGCAGTCACTTCCGGAGATCTTACTTAAGACAGAGGCAGATCTTATCCAGCAAGCGATGAAAAATTGTCTTGGGAATGTGAAAAAAGCAGCAGAGCAGCTCGGCATTCCTAGACAAACGCTCCAATATAAACTTTCCAAACATCAAAGTCAGAGTGCCGAATAATGAGCACCTCTGACTTTTTTTATTGCACGTTACACCCCTAAAGCGTGGTACTCTGCTTTCTTGAAAGAAATAATGGAGCTGGCACGCTACTTGCATAGTATAGAAGTAGATTACATGAAGGGGGAATGTATGATGCTAATGCAACTTTATAAGCCTGGTCGTCATTGGAAAGACATTGAACTGTGGAAGGATGTTACCGAAGATCAGTGGAATGATTGGATCTGGCAGCTTACGAATACGATTCGAACGCTAGATGATTTAAAGAAAGTCGTTAATTTAACACCGGACGAAGAAGAAGGTGTCAAGATTGCGACAAAAACCATTCCATTAAACATAACACCTTACTATGCTTCATTAATGAATCCTGATGATCCTCGTTGCCCGGTACGCATGCAGTCAGTGCCAATTTCTCAAGAGATGTATAAAACAAGGTATGACCTTGAAGACCCTCTTCATGAAGATGAAGATTCGCCTGTTCCAGGGTTAACGCATCGTTACCCGGATCGTGTTCTTTTTCTAGTAACAAATCAGTGTTCTATGTACTGCCGTTATTGTACGAGAAGGCGCTTTTCTGGGCAAATTGGAATGGGCGTTCCAAAAAAACAGCTGGATGAAGCGATTCAGTACATTTCGAATACGCCTGAAGTGAGGGATGTTCTCATTTCTGGTGGAGATGGGTTATTGATTAATGATAAAATTCTTGAGTACGTTTTGAAAAATTTACGAGCAATTCCACACGTTGAAATTATTCGAATCGGAACGAGAGCGCCTGTCGTCTTTCCACAGCGGATAACGGAAGATTTATGTAATATTCTTAAAAAGTATCATCCTGTTTGGTTAAATACCCACTTTAATACAAGTATTGAAATTACCGAGGAATCCAAAAAAGCATGTGAAATGCTGGCAGATGCGGGTGTTCCAGTCGGAAATCAAGCAGTTATTCTTGCAGGTATTAATGATAGCGTCCCTATCATGAAGAAGCTGATGCATGATCTCGTGAAAATAAGAGTAAGGCCATACTATATTTATCAATGTGACTTATCAGAAGGAATCGGCCATTTTCGTGCTCCAGTTTCCAAGGGATTGGAAATTATTGAAGGATTGCGAGGACATACGTCGGGTTATGCCGTGCCGACCTTTGTCGTAGATGCACCTGGTGGTGGTGGGAAGATCGCTCTACAGCCGAATTACATGATTTCCCAAAGTGCAGATAAAGTTATTTTACGAAACTTTGAGGGAGTTATTACCTCTTATCCAGAGCCTGAAAATTATACCCCGGGCACAGCCGATACGTATTTTAATCAGGTTTATGAAATGAAGAAAAAACCTGCAATTGGGATCCATTCCTTGATGACGGATGAACGATTTAATCTTGTTCCAGAGGGGATACAGCGGTTTGATCGAAGGTCGAAGTATGAACAAGATGCGGCGCACAGCTCATTAAAAGATAAACGTGATAAGCGAGACTTAATGAAGGAAAAGAAATTTAATTCAGAGCAGCAGAAATACAAAGGCAGTGAGAAAGGAGAAGAAAGCGTATGATCTGCAAATGGTGCGAGCAACAGGGCGCATTTGAAACGCTTGATAAAGGGTATTGGGAGCTCCCAGACGGATCTAGAGCTGTAGAAATAAGTGATTTGCCGTCGATTCAATGTAGTGACTGTGGGATGTGTTACCAAACGGACGAATTAGTTGGTGATGTGGAGGAACAGCTTATGCTAATTGATACATCGAAATTACCTCCTTCTTTTTCCTACAAAGAATTAATGAGTCAGGAGAGACTTTTAAAGAAAAACTATTTTGACATTAATCGTTATCCGCTTTAAAAAGGACTTTCAAAGACAAAAATATGCATTAAAAAAAGTTATATCGGAATATTCTGAAAAATATTGATATTTTGACGATTCCCTCGTATAATAGAAAAAAGAGCTTCAGAGGGGGGAGAGCTAGCATGAACAATCATCATAAGTCGTATAAAGACAATATGAAACAACGTGCTATGAAAAAGAAACAAGAACAGGAAACGTTTGAGTTGGAATTGTACGCCCAATTAATCCTTGATGAAGCCGTCTTTACTTTCCAGGAAGAACGTTATCAGCAAACCATTGATCAAGCTCTAGACCGACGAGACGAGAAGGCATTTGAAGAAGCGTCAAGACAGTATGTTGCGTTTCTCCGTTCTTACAAACAGGAGCTTCATTTCGACTGAATAGAATGAGACCTAACTGACACAAACTAGAGAAGAATTACTTTCTAAAGGAGTGTCACGATGGGTAGACAGAAAAAAGGCAATCCAAATGCACAGCGTAATAATAATGCAAAACAGCAAAAAGCGAAACAAATGCCATCCTATGCAGAGATGGAAGCAGAAAAGCTCAAAAATCCGCAGTAAAGAAAGAAGCCTCCAATTCATTTTGGAGGCTTCTTCTTTTGCGCTCAAAACTTACTTTCTGAATCTATGTTACCATTACAAAAGAAAATAGGTTTTTTGAGCGAAGGGAAGATCAGAAACATGGGAAGACTAATCTTAATTGATGGGTTTAATTTATTAAGTAGGGGTTATTTTGCTACCGCATATGGAAAGTCAGAAGAGCAGCTTTCAAAAACCTCTGAAGGACTTTTCACAAATGCTTTAAGAGTGAAGCTACAAAAAATAATGTCTCTTATCAATGATTATGAACCAACTCATTTTGTTGTCACATGGGACGTAAAACGAAATGAAGTAAAGCGTAAAGCGCTATATGAAGACTATAAAGGTACAAGAGATGATCTACCAGCTCCTCTGATTCAGCAATATGAAACAGCAGTGAATTTGTTTAATGCAACAGGAATTCCCCAGATGAGTGTAGAAGGATTTGAAGCGGACGATGTTATCGGCACACTTTCAGAAAGATGGACAAAAGAGGGGCATGGCGATTGTTACATCTACAGTAACGATAAGGACTTGCTTCAGCTTTTAAATCCTGCCGTCTCACAAATCATCGCGGTTCGAAAAGAAGGAGACCGGGTATATACAGAAGATCATTTTAAAACGGAGTATGGCATTACTCCTAGTCAGTGGATTGATGTGAAAGCTCTCTTAGGTGATAAGAGTGATAATATCCCTGGTGTTGCAGGTGTAGGGGACAAAGCAGCGTTACCACTTATTCAGCAATATGGATCGGTTCAAGGTGTGTATGAAAGTATTGGTGTACTAGACAGCAAATATAATCGCTATCGAAAAAAACTGACTGAGGGTGAGGAATTGGCGAAATTAAGTTTAGAGCTCGTTACAATTGAGCGCGCGATTCCTGAACTTGATCTTTATTCTTTTGCGGAGTGCAAGTTAGATCTTGATATTAACCAAATGAAATTCGAGCTCGATAAGCTAGGGTTACGCATCCGTATGTAAAGAAAAAGAACATAAAACAGCGCCTTTGCATATAAAGGCGCTCGTTTTGTTCGGTTAAAAGATTATTGTTCTTTCTGTTCATTTTGTTGAATTGCTTTTCGAGCGAGTTCGTCTGCCATTTTATTTTTGGAACTAGGAATCCACTTAATAAAACAGAGGTCAAACTGATCCACTAATTCAAGGCATCGAGTTAAATAGGGTAGATAAACTTTATTTTTGACGTACCTTCCATCTACAGCGCTGCTGACGAGCTGTGAGTCTGTTCGAATGGATAGTGTACGGTACTGATTACCTTTGCAGATTGAGAGCGCGTGAATTAATGCTTCAAATTCTGCTTCATGGTTTGAGAGCATGCCAAGCGGAAGAGCAGATTTAATAACGCTACCTTCAGCTTTAATAAAAACACCGGCGCCGGAAGGGCCTGGATTACCTGCGCTTGCTCCATCTACATAGACTTCAATCATATGGTGCTCCTCTCTGTGGACTGGTCTTGCTGTATTTTATCATAATCATGTTCGTAGAGAGAAGACATACATTTAAGATAAAAGGAGAAAGCTGTATAGAAGGGACTGTGTGTAGGAGTGAAAAGTATGAAGAAAAAAGAAGTGATGATGGAAGTTGGATTAATCCTTGATACATATTGTCAGGATTGCTTATTAAAACGAGTCAACCAGCATGATTACGGTAAGTGTCACGCCCAGCGTTTTTGCATTACCGAATGCACGGTTGGAGATGAATTAAAACAATTAGGCAAACATTTGACATAAGGAGGACCAATGATGGATGTAATTGTAAAATGGAAATACAAAACGCCTAGAGGCATTTCCTCCTGGATGACGTCTGATGAAATGCCGTTTAATGAAGCGATGTTAATGGCGCGTGATATTGCTAAAACGGGTCGCTCCATTGATTTATACTTTTTAGATAACAGAGGCACAAAATGGTCAGTGAAAGAATTAGAAACCTATATGACAAAAAAACAAGAACGCCCTGCTTCTATTGAAATTATTTTTGATGGTAGCTTTGATAAACAGACAAAGAAGGCTGGGTGTGGCGCAGTCATTTATTACTATGAGGGAAGAAAACGAAAACGGATTCGTATCAATAAAGCGCTGGACTATCTTGAGAACAATAATGAAGCTGAATATGCTGCTTTATGGCTAGGACTTCAGGAAATTAAAACGATTGATGTAGAAGATACGGAAATCCTGATTAAAGGGGATTCTCAAGTTGTCATCAATCAACTGGCAGGCGAGTGGGCTGTCTATGAACCGCTCTTTACGAGATGGATGGATCGAATTGAAGATACGCTCCAACAACTTAGACTGCAACCGGTGTACAAGCATATTTCTCGCGATGAAAATAAAGAGTCTCATCGCTTAGCGAAGCAAGCGTTGAATGGAACAGAAATTAGTAGCTCGATTGAGCTGGAAAACGAATAAGAGAAGCAGCAATTAGGCTGCTTCTCTTATTCGTTCGCTTCTCTTAATTGAGTTTCGCATTTTTCAATCAATTCACTTGAGAATTCATAAAATTGTTCATTAGTACCGGATTTGTGTGAAAGTGCCTGCTGAAATTGCTCTTTGGCCTGGTTAATCGCGTCCTGAGCCGCTTTCAATTGATTCCCATTCATACTTTTTGTAGCCTGACCAACCAGATGCTGTGCTGATTTAATGGACATTTCAATTTGTTGTAAATCAGAATATGGTTCTGACATGTCATCCCACCTTTATCAATCATTCAAGCATAGTATGGCCACAACTAATGGGAATTAACCGAAAAAAGACGCAAAAAAAGGAACTGATGTAGGCATCAGTTCCTTTGAGGTTTATAATTAAAGTTTGTTAACGTTAGCAGCTTGAGGTCCGCGGTTTCCTTCTACGATTTCGAAAGAAACTTCTTGGCCTTCTTCTAGTGTTTTGAAACCTTCGTCATTGATTGCTGAGAAGTGTACGAATACATCGTCAGCTCCTTCGATTTCGATGAAACCGAATCCTTTTTCTGCATTAAACCATTTTACTTTACCGTTTTGCATGTTTGTTCCTCCTAAAAGCTTAGCACAATCCTAGTGCACTTTAAATTTCAACCATTTACCGGATGTTGAAGAAGAGATATTCGATGTGTACGAGAAGTGCACAAAAAATCGAATTCAAATTCTCAATCAAATATCCTATGTGATAAATGGTTAATTTAACTATAACGTCTCACTATAAAAATGTCAACACTACATAGAGAATAGCACATAATCCTTAACGTAGGGAATAAAGTTGGGTAAGATGGAATTGGAGTTATGCAATTTAATTTATGGAGGGGTTTTATGAAGCCGGGACTAACATATAAGAGTGATATCGAAATTGCACAAGAATCGAAAATGACGCGAATTAAATCGATCGCTGCACAATTAGGGTTACATGAAGATGAATGGGAGCCATATGGTCATTATAAAGCGAAAATTTCATTGAATACAATGAAACGTTTGAATACTCACCCTTCTGGTAAAGTTGTGCTTGTTACTGCAATCAACCCGACCCCTGCAGGAGAAGGGAAAAGTACGGTAACAGTCGGTCTTGCTCAAGCATTAAATCGAATCGGTGAAAAAGCTATTGTCGCAATGAGAGAACCTTCACTAGGGCCAAGCATGGGTATTAAAGGTGGTGCAGCTGGGGGAGGATATTCTCAAGTTATGCCAATGGAAGACATTAATCTCCATTTTACAGGAGATCTACATGCCATAACGTCTGCTCACAATGCTCTTTCTGCTCTTATTGATAATCACATTCATCAAGGAAATGAAGTCGGATTTGATACTAGACGCGTGACGTGGAAGCGAGTTGTGGATCTGAACGACCGGGCGTTACGAAACGTTATTGTTGGTTTAGGCGGTCCAACGCAAGGAGTGCCCCGTGAAGATGGATTTGATATCACAGTAGCGTCAGAGATCATGGCCATTCTTTGTCTAGCATCCGACTTATCAGATTTGAAGAAGCGGATTGCTTCAATTGTGATCGGATATCGCTCAACAAAAGAGCCGATTACAGCTGGCGACTTAGGTGTAGAAGGGGCGATTACACTTCTATTAAAAGATGCCATGAACCCAAATCTCGTTCAGACGTTAGAAAATACACCTGCGCTCATTCATGGGGGCCCATTCGCAAACATTGCTCATGGGTGCAATAGCGTCGTTGCAACGAAAATGGCTCAAAAGCTTTCTGATTATGTGATCACAGAAGCTGGTTTTGGAGCTGATTTGGGCGCTGAGAAGTTCTTCGATATTAAAACGAGAGCAGGAGAAATTGAACCAGCAGCAACCGTTATCGTTGCCACTATTCGTGCTCTTAAAATGCACGGCGGCGTAGCGAAAGATCAGCTTCAAAAAGAAGATGTTGGTGCATTACAAGCAGGGCTCGTTAATCTTGAGCATCATGTATCTTCCGTTAAAAAATTTGGCGTTCCTTTTGTAGTGGCGATTAACCGGTTTGTCACTGATACCGAACTTGAAGTAAATGCATTGCTTAAATGGTGCAAAGAAAAGGACATACCAGTGGCTTTAACAGACGTATGGGCAAATGGTGGAGAAGGTGGCGTAGAACTTGCTAAAACGTTATTAAACGAAATGGAACAAAATGAGAACCATTTCAAACCTCTCTATGACCTTGAAAGCACCATTGAAGAAAAGTTGGAAAAAATCGCAACAGAAATTTATGGAGCTGAAGGCGTCGATTTATCCGCTAAAGCAAAAAAGCAAATGCAAGAATTTGAGGAAAATGGGTGGGGTCATCTACCAATTTGTATGGCAAAAACACAGTATTCACTTTCGGACGATCCTTCACTACTCGGACGGCCATCTGGCTTTCGAATAACGATCCGTGAATTTCGCCCTTCCATTGGAGCCGGATTTATCGTAGCATTAACCGGTAACGTGATGACCATGCCAGGATTACCTAAAAAACCAGCAGCTCTTAATATGGATGTTTCAGAAGATGGAACCGCAATTGGGCTTTTCTAGAAAGTGTGGCTAAAAAATGTCGAATACCGCTTTATCAAAGAAATTAATACGTGATTCTAGAACGACAAAATCGAGCTTTGTTTTACCCTCAGACACGAATACACACGGAACACTATTTGGTGGTAAACTAATGTCTTACATAGATGACATTGCGGCGATTGCAGCGTCAAAGCACGCTAGATCCGCTGTTGTCACTGCATCAGCGGACTCCATTGATTTTCTAAGTCCGATTCGTGAAGGAGAAGTCGTTAGCTTAGAAGCCTATGTAAGCTGGACGCATAATACATCAATGGAAGTGTTTGTGAAAATCTTTGCGGAAAATGTGATTTCGAGTAAAAAGAAAGTATGTGCTACATCCTTTTTAACGTTTGTGGCGCTAGATGAAGAAAGCGTTCCGGCAAGGGTGCCAGAAGCCATTCCTGAAACGGAAGAAGAGAAGTTCGTGCACGATGGTGGTTACGAACGTATGAAAGCGAGAAAGGCTAGAAGGAAACATTCACAGACGTTAGCAAGTGAATTTGGCGTTTTTTCATAAGCTTCTCCACAAAAAAAGATCTGCTGTTAGCAGATCTCACGTTTCAAATCCGAGAATGAAATTATTCTGTCGATCCTGAATTTGCTGTTGCGCTCTGTTAAGCGCGTCACGCTGTTCAGGATTTGCACTGTGAATCATTTTATCAAGTTCAACAGACATACGTTCAAGCAATTGTTGGGTTTCTGTATAACCCTTATCATTGACCGCTGATTGCTGCTTTGTAGCTAATTGAAGCTGCTCGTCAGCATATTCAGTTAGCTCATGAGCGTTTTTTAACATTTCTTCTACTTTACGGTATGTGGACATGAGGAACCTCTCCTTTTGTATTGATTCATGATTAGTATTGACAGGAAAGATACTTTTATGAGAACGAAGGGGAAATAACAGAAGTGAAAGTGATATACTAAGATGAGAAACAAG
>ENA-ORXC01000653-ORXC01000653.1-marine-metagenome-genome-assembly--contig:-NODE-653-length-23474-cov-7.301705_pt1 | contig 23474 bp, 22 predicted proteins | sample MGYA00237865_ERZ511478 | MGnify/ENA metagenome assembly ERZ511478
AGTTGGCTGAAGAGGCGCCCCTGCTAAGGGTGTAGGTCGCGAGAGCGGCGCGAGGGTTCGAATCCCTCCGTTTCCGTACTTTAGTAAAAATCAGTGAAAATCTGATTAACACTATTTCCGAAGAACGTTGTTAAATCAACGTTCTTTTTTATTTTGGTGAAAATCTGTTACAATCTGTTTTGAATTAAAATGTCAACGAATTCGACAACATTTAAATTTTCATTCAATATTGTCGGTTTGGTTGTCGGCTTAGACTTCAAAAGCCTAGAATGGTCTAAATCCATTCCAGGTTTATTTTTGTTTACAAATAAGCCTTTATAATAAAAATAGAAATTCAGTAATCATAAGATTTACTTTATATTTAGCATTGTTTTAGTGAACATTTATTTTTTAGACCAAGTATTTGTTATTGCAGTCTTATAAGAGGTGGTATTATTAGACAAAAACATATTTATCTCATATTAATTATATTAGTAGGGGTTGCCCTAATTTGTATTCCTTGGATAGATACCTATGAAATAATAAGACGATATTTAATGTTGTCATTAGCTATACTAATACCATTATATTTTTTAGCACCAACTAAGAAAGATAAAGAAAAAAATAAATAATAAATAAGCTAGACTATTCAGTTAGTCTAGCTTATTTATTTAATAATTATAAAATTATTAGTATTAATTTTCCTTTTGATACCTGGCTTTAATCTATTAAATTTGATTAGTTATTTCAACTCAATCAATCCTAAACAAAATGAGTCTAAATTTAATCATTTAAAATACACTACTAAGTTATATTACTTCCTATATTCTTCTTTAACGTATTGTTTAACTAAAAACTCAAGAATGAGTTCAGTCATCAATTCATTTTCTTCATATTCTTTGCGTAGCTCTTTTACTTTTTCAATCAATTTATCTTCAGGTGTCTGCAAATTCAATTCTCCTTTTGCTTAAATAATTTGTTTTGATATATTAAAATCACAACAGCCAAGTTAATTTATTTAATAAAATTGAATCCATTTTTTCCAACTATAACTCATCATTACAGCTATGTTCATCACAATATGTATAACTTCAAACTCATAACCGCTTACATAACCTCGTGTAATCTTTAAAGTGAATATTGATCCAAGCATGACAGAAATATAAAAAACATTAACATAAGGCGTTAAGATACCAAATATTAAAAAAACTCCACCAATGACTTCACCAATAGACATTAAAATAGCAATTGTAGGTGTTAGCCCCAATGAACCTAAGAAATGAATAGTTCCATTTAAATCATGGAATTTTAGTGTTCCATGTACTAAGAAAGACACTGCCAACATCCATCTAATTAATAATATGCCAATTCTCATTGATACATGACCTCCAACAATAAAGATTTAAAATTAAACTTTATAAGTTTACTAATCTAACATGTATATTAATAAGGAAACTCTAGATATAGTTATAAATATTATTACTTATAAAATTTATTTTATTATATATTGATTTTTATTTCTTGTCACTTAGTATTCATTTGGTAAGGTAGTTTAAAATAATTCAGAGATACGCAGAAACATGTACTATAAATCATATTAAATTCGTAAATATACCATAAATGTGTTATTCTTAGTTTGTAAAATTATTGCAAATGCAATAAAAAGAGGTGTAGAATTTGCAAGATATTTTAAGAGATATAGGAATAATAGCAAGAGCATTAGATTCAATCAGTAATATTGAATTTAAAGATTTGAAACTTTCAAAAGGTCAATTTATCTATTTAGTAAGAATTTGTGAAAATCCAGGTATGATACAAGAGCAACTTGTAGATATGTTGAAAATTGATAGAGCTACAGCATCAAGATCAATTAAAAATTTGGAAAAGAACAATTTTATATATAAAACCTATAATGAAAATAATAAAAAGAACAAATTGTTATATCCTACTGAAAAAGGGCAGAATTTATATCCATTTATTATAAGGGAAAACAATCATTCCAATGAAGTGGCATTAGAGGGATTCAATAATAAAGAAATTGATGAATTATCAAAAATGTTGAATAGAGTTAAACATAATATATCTGAGGATTGGAAAAATGTTAAAAATGGTAACAAGCGAATATATTAAAAAGGGGTTATTACTATGTTAATAAGACAATGTAATGAAGAGGACTTAGAAAAATTAAAAAATATTGAGTATAAGACTTTTAATGAAACATTTAGACCACAAAATAAAGATGAAAATATTGATAATTATTTGAAACAAACTTTCACTGATAATAATGTGCTTAAAGAATTGCAAAATGAAGATTCATTTATATATTTTATTTATGTTGAAGATCAATTGGCTGGGTATTTAAAACTCAATATTAACAAGGCACAAACCGAAGATTTTGGTAATGAATATATTGAAATTGAACGAATTTACGTACTTAACCATTTTCAAAAAATGGGTGTTGGAAGAGAACTTTATAATCATGCTTTAAAGGTTGCAAGAGAACATGGATACAACAAAATATGGTTAGGCGTTTGGGAACACAATCTAAAAGCAATTCAATTTTATAAAAAACTTGGCTTTGAAAAAATAGGGGAACATGCTTTTTATATGGGAAAAGATAAACAAATTGATGAAATAATGTCTATTGCTATATAAAAGGGAGGAGAATTATATGTATATTCCAAAGCAATATCAAATCCATGATTATGAAATGATTAAATCATTTATGAATGAACATAATTTTGTCACGATAGTTACTTATAATGGAACGACACCAATTGCTACTCATTTACCAGTAAATATTGAAGAAAAACATAATGAATTATACATTTCGGGTCACTTTGCTAAAGGTAATGAACAATGGAAAACGATCGATCAGAATCAGCAAGTATTAATCATTTTTCAAGGGTCTCATGGATATATATCTTCAACTTGGTATGATACTGAAGATGTGCCGACTTGGGATTACCAAAGCGTTCATGCATATGGAACAGGACAATTATTAACAACTGAAGAATTAGAAAGTGAATTAATGAAAATGCTTGATAAATATGAAAATCATCGACCTAATGGTGCAACTTGGAATAATTTATCTAAGGAATCAAAACAACAAATTAAAGGTATTGTTGGATTTAAAGTTAAAATTAACAAACTTGAAGCAGCATTTAAAATGAGTCAAAATAGAACTCAATCTGAAAAGGAAAATATTATCTTACATCTTAATCAAAGCGATCAATTAAATGATAAAGATTTAGCTCGTGAACTTAAAAAATTATAGTAAAGCAAAAAGTCAGCCCATTTAGGACTGACTTTTTCACATAACTCAAATATTTATTTTCCACCGTTTGATTTACCTGAAATTAAATTGCGGATAGCTTTTACAATGTAACCTGTAATAACTATTCTAATTGCGCGTTTAATAATATTCATCATTAAAAAATCTCCCTTTATTTTTGTTCTATTTAAGTTATATATACCCAAATTTCAACATTTTAAATGTAAGATATGATTTTTATATGAATATTATAATCATTTTTTACCTTTCGAATACAATATATCCATCTTTATCAGCTTTTTTAGTAAATGCAACGATAATAGCGTGTACAATTGCAACAATACTAGGAATTCCTGTCCAAAAGAAAACGAGATGTAGTACGCCTTGACCAACTTTATCGGCATAAAATTTATGGACACCCACTCCGCCTAAAAAGATTGCTACAAGTATATAAATAAGTTTGTTCACTTTCATGATTGACTGCCTCCTTAATTTTTATTTTAAACAATTAAGGGTTAGTTATTCAATTAAACTGTAATTATAGGTATGTGTTATATATTATGATATCAACAAAGACATTTTTAAAATGAGTCATGATAACTATTGGAAATTAGATGATGACTTTCGTTTATATCGTAGCTTAGTTTTTATATAATTAAATTAAGACACTTAATAAAGGAAGGGTATTTGATGATTAGACAAGCGCATCCTAGTGATAATAAAAGAATAGCTGAATTATGTTATATGATATGGGAAGACATGGAATTAGATATGGTGAAGCAAATAAGTAAAGAACGAATTATTCATATTTTAGAATTGAGTGTGGTCAATGTTAAATATCGTAGTTATTATGAGAACGTTTGGGTTTATGAGGAAGATGGTGAAGTAGCAGGTTGTTTAATTGCATATGATGGTGAAAATGAACTTGAATATGAAAAGAAATGGCTTGAACTTCCACTCGATGAAGATATCAGAGCATTTGGTACACCATTACCTATTAAAGAAGCAGAAGATGATGAAATGTATATCGAAACAGTTGCTACCTTCCCGGAATATAGAGGTAAAGGAATAGCCACAAGTTTATTAAAGTATGTGATTGAAAATCATTCCGATAAAAAATGGAGTTTAAATTGCGATTATGGTAATACTAGAGCACAAAGATTATACGAAAAACTAGGTTTTAAAACAGTTAGTGATATTGATCTATACGGTCATATATATCAACATATGATTAAACAATAAAAAATCGACAATGAACATGTTCATTGTCGACTATCTATATATTTAATTAAATTGCGCCAAGTAATGCACTAATATAAATGCCTAATGCATATAAAATACCGAAAATAGTATTTGTTTTTCCTGTAGCAGCCATTGCTGGCATCATTGTTTCTGGTGTGTCGTTTTTATTAAATCTTCTAACAGCTTTAATTGGCATTGGGAATGACAATAATACTAATAAATAGAAGAGTGATCCACCAGATTTAAATAATGCAGTGAAAATGACAATTAAATACGCAACGATATACATAGTTGCCATAAAGATAACAGATGCTCGTTTACCAAGTAAAATTGGTAAAGTTTTACGTCCGCTTGCTTTATCTTTAACACGGTCTCTAATGTTGTTAGCCATGTTAATAAGACCAATTGTAATAACGATAGGAATACTTAACCATACAATTAATCCTTGTACATTTCCAGTTTGAATAAAGAATGATAAAAGAATAATAATCATACCCATAAACAAGCCGGAGAATAATTCACCAAATGGTGTCCAAGAAATTGGAATTGGACCGCCAGTATATAAATAACCAATCGCCATACATATAATCCCAATAGGAATAATCCAAAATGAACTTTGGAAAGCGAGGAATATACCTAGTAAAGCGGCAATAATGTAAAAGGCAATTGCGATGTTCATAACTAATTTAGGGCTCATACCATTACGTACAATAGCGCCACCAATACCTACGGATGTATGATCATCTAGACCTTTTTTAAAATCATAATATTCATTAAACATGTTGGTAGCTGCTTGAATTAACAAACAAGCAAGTAACATTGCTAAGAATAAACTAAATTTTAGATGATCTTCGCTTCCTAGAAGATATAGTTTAGCCGATGCAGTACCCACTAACACGGGAACAACTGCAGCAGTTAAAGTATGAGGTCTCATTAATTGCCAATATTTTTTCACAGTTGAATATTGTTGATATTGATCTGCCATAATTTATAACCTCTTATTTTTTTATAGTTTTAACATTAATATTTTAAAGTAATTATTAATAAAGGTCAATTCACGTGAAAAATTGCATTACTTTATTAAGCAATTCCACTAAAATTAAGTTTGAAAAATGATACAATATACTAATGAGTAAATATAGAAGAAAGAAGTGAAATGAATGGCTGTTAACGTTAAAGAAGATGAGATTGTCAATAAGTTATATGGAAGCTCTAAAGATTGGGTCTCAGTAGAAGTTGAAATCAACCAAAGTATAGATCCAAGTACGTTATTTCATTTAACTGAATCACAAGCAGGTGATCGTTTTTATTTACGTCTAAACGATAATCAATCTTCATATTTCGGATATCATGCAATTCGAAAGTTCAAAAATAATTTCGAAAATAAACAGTCTATCTTTAAAGAATGGGAAGCCTTAAAAAAAGATATAGAATTAATACATCCAGATAGTGAAAAACACCATTTACGTTTATGTGGTGGTTTTCAATTTTCAAAACATAAATCAGATGATGAGTGGAGAGAATACGGTTTAAATCATTTTGTATTACCTGAAGTTTTAATCTCAACAGAGGGACAACGTCATTTTATCACTTACACAACAGAAAGAGATAAATTTGATATAGATGCTTTTAAAACATTAGTTAGTCAATTTGAGCAGGCCAATGTAGATTCATACGATGAGCATATAGGTAATGTGACAAGAATGGAAGATATTTATTTAGACGAATGGCGTGACTTGGTTAAAGAAGCCATCGAAAGTATAGATTATTCTAAGAAAATTGTCTTAGCACGTAGACGTTTAATTAAATTTGATGAAGAAATCAGCATTCCATATGTTTTATCTAAAGCTTTAAAAAATGAAAAAAACAGTTATATCTTTTTACTTGAATCAAATCAATCTGTCTTCTTTTCACAAACACCAGAACAATTAATCAAAGTTGAGAATCAAGTTCTATCTACTAAAGCTGTTGCTGGAACAATTAAACGATCTCATGATGAACAGGAAGATCAAGCGAATATAAATGCTTTTCTAAATGACAAAAAGAATTTAGGTGAACATCAATTTGTCGTTGAAAGTATCTTAAATGATATTCAACCTTATGTTGAAGATGTAGACTACAATGAAACACCTAATATTTTAAAAAATGACCATTTATATCACTTATATACACAAATAGAAGGTAAGTTAAATGATCATTCATATATTAGTTTAATCGATCGTTTGCATCCTACACCTGCATTAGGTGGATACCCTAAAGATGAAGCATTAGAATTTATTGAGAAAAAAGAATTTGGAACACGTGGTTTATATGGGTCACCAGTAGGTATTATTGATGTATATGATGATTGTGAATTTATAGTAGCTATTCGTTCGATGTTAATTAAAGGCGATCAAGCAACATTATTTGCAGGTTGTGGAATAGTGAAAGACTCTGATCCAGATAGTGAAATTGCTGAAACAGCAGTAAAATTTTCACCAATGATGAATGCATTAGGAGTAGATGAAAATGAGTAATTATAATGAAGCATTAACAACTCAAGTATTTACATTTGCATCAGAATTATATGCTTATGGCGTAAGAGAAGTTGTAATTAGTCCGGGATCTCGTTCGACCCCATTAGCTATCGCATTAGAAGCGCATCCAAACATTAAAACTTGGATTCATCCAGATGAACGAAGCGCTGCCTTTTTTGCATTAGGTTTAATAAAAGGTAGCGAGAGACCTGTAGCTATATTATGTACTTCTGGCACAGCAGCGGCTAATTATACACCTGCAATTGCTGAAAGTCAGATTAGTCGTATACCACTTATTGTCTTAACTAGTGATCGTCCTCATGAATTAAGAAGTGTAGGAGCGCCACAAGCAATTAATCAAGTGAATATGTTTAGTAACTATGTGAATTTCCAATTTGATATGCCAATTGCTGATGGAACACCTAACATGCTAGATACTATTCATTATCAAATGCAAATTGCTAGTCAATATTTATTTGGACCACACAAAGGACCAATTCACTTTAATTTACCATTTAGAGAACCTTTAACACCTAATTTAGATAGAACAGAATTATTAAAATCAGAATCTAAGACACTACCACATTATCAAAAAATGATTGATGTTATGCCAATCAAAGAAAAAATAGAAAAAGATAAAGGTTTAATCATAGTAGGTGATATGCAACACCAAGAAGTTGACCAAATATTATCTTATGCAACTGAAAATGATTTACCTGTGTTAGCCGATCCGCTAAGTCAGTTAAGACGTAATAACCATCCTAATATTATTACTACTTATGATTTATTGTATCGAGCTGGTATGGATTGGGAAGTCGATTTTGTAATTAGAGTTGGTAAACCTGTTATATCTAAAAAGTTAAATCAATGGTTGAAGAATACATCAGCGTTTCAAATATTAGTTCAAAATAATGATAAAATTGATGTATTTCCAGTACCGACTGATGTTTCTTATGAAATATCTGCGAATGACTTTTTCAGATCTTTAAAGAATAACCAACCTATTAATAGAAAAGCATGGATAGAGAAATGGCAAACATTAGAAAAGCAAGCTCGTATTGAAATAAATGATTATCTACAACATGCTACTGATGAAGCGGCTTATGTAGGAGAATTGATTTCAAAACTAACTAAACAAGATGCATTATTTGTAAGTAATAGTATGCCAGTAAGAGATGTTGATAATCTATTATTTAATAGTGAAGCTGAAATCTATGCCAATCGTGGTGCCAATGGTATTGATGGTGTTGTATCTACAGCATTAGGTATGGCAGTTCATAAACATGTTACTTTATTAATTGGAGATTTAGCTTTTTACCACGATATGAATGGACTACTCATGTCAAAATTAAATAACATACACTTAAATGTAATTTTATTGAATAATGATGGGGGAGGTATCTTTTCATATTTACCTCAAAAATCATCTGCATCAGAATACTTTGAGCGTTTATTTGGTACACCAACTGGGTTGGATTTTGAACATGCCGCATTATTATATGAATTTAATTTCAAACGTTTTAATACTTTATCTGAATTTAAAGATATGACGCTTTCACAATCCGGCGCTATCGTATATGAAATCATTACTGATAGAGAAGACAATTTACAGCAACATCAAATTTTATATAAGAAATTGAGTGAAATAATTAATGCTACATCATAAATTTTATTCATCCAACAAACCATCCAATCAATTGTTGATTATGTTACATGGCTTTATTAGTGATGGATCAACATTTGATAGTCATATAGATACGTTGACTAAACAAGTTAATGTATTGACTGTTGATTTGCCAGGACATGGTAATGATGATTCACCTATGGACCAAGAATGGAACTTTTCATATATAAGTCAACAATTAGACCAAATATTAAGTGAATATCATCAATATCATCAATATTTATTAGGTTATTCTATGGGTGGTAGAGTATCACTTTACTATGCATTACATGGTACTAATGAATTGTCAGGTTTAATATTAGAAAGCACGTCGCCCGGTATACAAAAAGAAGAAGATCAGATAGAACGACAACAAGTTGATAATGCTAGAGCGAAAGTATTAGAAATTGCTGGACTGGAAATATTTGTTAACGATTGGGAAAGATTACCGTTATTTGCATCCCAATATGATTTAGATAAATCAGTTAAAAAACAAATTCGTCAAAACAGAATGAATCAAGATCCTAGTAAGTTAGCAAAAGCTTTGAGAGATTATGGTACAGGACAAATGCCAAATTTATGGCCATCACTTATTAACATTCAAATACCGACAATTATATTAGCTGGTCAAAAAGATGAGAAATTTGTAAATATTGCCCAAAAGATGAATGAACAAATTATTAATAGTAGAAAAACAATAGTTTCTGAAGTAGGTCATACAATTCACGTGGAAGATAGCGCGGAATTTGATACAATAATATTAGGTTTTTTAAAGGAGGAGCAAAATGACTAGACAGTGGGAAACACTTAGAGAATATGATGAAATTAAATATGAATTTTACGATGGAATTGCAAAGGTAACAATTAATCGTCCAGAAGTACGTAATGCATTTACACCTAAGACAGTAGCTGAAATGATTGATGCCTTTTCACGTGCGCGTGATGATCAAAAAATATCAGTTATTATTTTAACTGGTGAAGGAGATAAAGCATTCTGTTCTGGTGGAGATCAGAAGAAACGTGGACACGGTGGTTATGTTGGCGAAGATGACATTCCTCGTTTAAATGTATTAGATTTACAACGTTTAATCAGAGTTATTCCAAAACCAGTTATCGCAATGGTACGTGGTTATGCTATTGGTGGAGGTAACGTATTAAACGTAGTATGTGACTTAACTATTGCAGCAGACAATGCTATTTTCGGACAAACTGGTCCTAAAGTAGGTTCATTTGATGCTGGTTATGGTTCTGGTTATTTAGCAAGAATTGTTGGACATAAGAAAGCAAGAGAAATTTGGTATTTATGTCGTCAATATAATGCACAAGAAGCATTAGACATGGGATTAGTTAATACTGTCGTTCCATTAGATCAAATAGAAGACGAAACAGTTGCTTGGTGTCAAGATATCATGAAACATTCACCAACAGCACTACGTTTCTTAAAAGCAGCTATGAATGCAGATACAGATGGCTTAGCAGGTTTACAACAAATGGCTGGAGATGCAACTTTACTTTATTATACAACTGATGAAGCTAAAGAAGGTCGTGACGCATTTAAAGAAAAACGTGACCCTGATTTTGACCAATTCCCTAAATTCCCATAAGATTTGATATAAACGAACCCCTTAAAGTATGGTGTTAAAGCCATCATACTTTAAGGGGTTTTTTACTGTGTTTATGATTTATTTATTAGTTGGAAATTGTTCCGGATATTGCTCTTTTAAATAATCTTCTAAACGTGACATACCTTCTTTGAGTAATGACATATCATAAGCATAAGAAATTCTTACATGGCCTTTCCCAATATCTGTAAAGGACGAACCAGGTACCATAGCAACGTGAGCTTTTTCTAACACATCAACACAAAAATTAAAATCATCATCTGTATAATTTTTTATACTTGGGAAAATGTAAAATGCGCCTTCAGGTACAGCATTTAATTCGAAACCAAGGTCTTGAAGTTTTTCGATTAAATAGTCACGACGCTCAATATAAGCTTTATTCATATATTTTGGCGCTTCTAAACCTTCATTTAATGCAGCGATACATGCATGTTGAGCTGGAACATTTGTACAAATGCAATTATATGCATGCATGAAAGTTAATTTTTCAATTAAATATTCTGGTCCAATTAAAAATCCAACACGGATACCAGTTGCTGAATGTGATTTACTTAAACCACTGATGAGTATTAATTGATCTCTAATCTCATCGAATTCAGCGAAAGAAGTATGAACACCATTAAACGTGTTTTCTGCATAGATTTCATCACTAATGATAAATACATTATATTTAGACAATGTATTTACAATATCGCTGACTTCTTCACGATTTAATGTCACGCCTGTAGGATTTGTAGGATAATTAAGTAAAACAGCTTTTGTATTTTCATTAATATATTGATTCAACAATTCTGGTGTGATTTTGAAAGATGTTTCGGTAGTATCAATAAATTTTGGCACAGCACCTAAAGTTTGAATTAAAGGGATATAGCCCGCATATGTTGGACTTGGAATGATAATTTCATCTCCTGGATTGATAATACTACGCAATGTAGTATCTAAAGCTTCACTAGCACCATTAGTCATAATTATTTCATCAACACTATATTCGAAACCATATTTATTTTGATAATAATTACTTATAGCCTGTCTAGCTTCTATGATCCCTTTATTGTGAGAATAACTTGTTTGGTCATTTTTAATGGCTTTGATGTAAGCGTCTTTTACCACTTCTGGCATATGAAAATCAGGCTGCCCAATTGTTAAATTGATACAATCATCAATATCTTTCATACGGTTTGAAAATTGTCGAATACTAGGTGCTTTTAAAAATTTTGACTGCTCATTTAATTGTAATTTCATAAATCATTACTCCTCTAAAAAATACCAAAATATAGTACTTTTAATGTTTGAAATGTCGTATAATTCTTTCAAATTATTACAATCATAACATATTTTAAGCACTACATTTTGGTATACGAATTAATTTTATAATAAACATTACCCTTTGAATTTAGAAGGGGATTTTAAGTTTATGATTGGATTTGTCCATTTACATATCCACCGGTTCGATAAGATATAAACTATAATGCCAGATGTAATAAATAAAAATAGATAAGTAAATACAGAAATTGGCGATTTAAATGGATAGAGTTCAAATCCACGAATAATACCAATAATTAAACCATGTAATAAATAGACATACATTGTCCTACTACCAATATAGGTATAAAAACGTAATTTTTGAGATGTTAAATTTAAGAATGCAAACATCGAAACTAATATAACTACATACAATAGTAAACGTTTCAGTGGACTATATACGTCTTCGGCATTTTGTTCTAATGAAGTGTAAGGTGTGCTACCCAATAACCAATCAGAATTAATTGGATGTAAATAATAACCTACAAAGTAAAGGATAAATACAAGAATGGAGATAGGCACCCATTTTTTACTTCTTAACACCATACTTTGGTTTTTAGTAAATAAATGACCTAAATAGAAAATTGGGAAGAATACAATGGTACGAGAAATACTCATGTATTCATCAATGTTAGCCGAATAACCGGCAAATACTGAAAAAACAATGGAAATAGTAAGAACAATCCATGGATTATATCTTCTTACAATAACTAAAACGACATGGAAGAAGAATAACGTTAATAAAAACCATAATGCAAATACAGGGTTGAATGGATCTAATTGTAAACTATCGCTTTTTCCAGTTAAAAAATAATACACCGAGTAAAATGCGAAAAATATGAAATACGGTAATAATAATTTTTTAGCAATATTTTCTAAATAATAAGGTTTGTCTAAATTTTTAGCAAAGTAACCTGATATAAATAAAAATGTTGGCATGTGGAAACTATAAATAACTAGATATAGTGCTGATAAATTTTTATCTTCTGAAGTATACGGCTGTAATAGATGTCCAAACACTACTAAAAATATAAGTATCGCTCGGGCATTATCAAAAAAATAATCCCTGTCCTTAATGGAAGGCATAAATATGTCTCCTTTTTATTGTTTAACTGTACTTAATTTATTATATTTTATGGCGATAATGCAACGATTTTGACTACAATATAAAATTCTATTGTATATCTTATAAAAAAAGCATATAATATTATCAACTAAATAAAGTGGAGTAGAAACAGCATGTATAAACAACTTGAAAAACTTATTACACTTACTAACAACGATTTGAATATAGTTAACCGACGCTTTGGACAAAGAACAGACATTACATCAGAACAATTAGAGTTATTACGAATACTGTATAATTACGACCGTTTATCACAATATGATTTAACAATGAAGATTAGTCGAGAACAATCGATTGTGTCACGATGGATTAAAAAACTTGTATTGAAAGGATATATTACAAGTCAGCAGTCACATGAAGATTTAAGATGTAAGGAATTAATTCTTACAGAGGAAGCACGAGCATTAATTAAGCAGATAAATACTGCTCGATGTGAATTAATAGAGGCTAGATGTCAATGCTTATCAGAAAACGAAATCGAAAGTTTAAATCAATTATTAAACAAGTTAAATAGTCGCCATAGTTTTCATTAATGAATGATAAAGATATTAAAAATGTCGTGAGTCAATGATTTATAGATTTAATAAATATAAAGAAAGCAATTTCTATTGAAATAAGATAGAAATTGCTTTCTTTATTTATATCGGAATAATATTAACAAGAAAATTTCCTTTTAAAGGTTATAGGATCATAGAAAAGAGAAGGGGGACGTAATAAAAATCGACTAACAAGAATTATCTTGTTAGTCGAAATAAGAATTATTTAAATGTAGGAATATCAAAGAATTTACCAACTTCTCCGATTTGATCATATAATCCTTTTAATACTTGTGCATTTGAATCTGCCCAATTAATATCTGTTGCATATTGATGTGTACCTGGGTGTGTAGGATTCCAACGCATTTTGTATAACGTGTTTTGTCCAGCTTTCACATATGAATTACCTATGAATTTAGCTCCACCGATAATCGCTTTTGAAACTGAATTCCAACCAGACGCTTTAGCAAAGTTTAATCCTTCGCCTAGAGCATTATAGTCATAAGCACCAATACCAAATACATTATGATATTTAGTTGCAGAACGAGTATTTACTACACCGTTTGTAATGTTAGCACCTTTAGCTAATTGAGATTGTCCATTTCCAGTTTCTAATAAAGCATGTGAAATTAAGTAAATTTCATTTAAGCCATATTTTTTAGCCGCTTGACTAAATGCTGCACCTTGGTTTTCAAGTACGCCTTTACCTTTAAGTAATTTATTTAAAGTAGCTTCAGATAAATACTGTGGTTGATCTAAACGTAAAAATTGATATTTAGATATAGGATTTTTAGCTAATTTATTAGAATCCATAGCATTTTTTGTTTCATAGTAAGTTGCATTTGACCATACGCCAGGAGTTCTTTGAACTTGTGGGCCATAGCTTAAATTACTTTGAATAGAAGCCATTTGGTTTAATGTACGTCCTGTATTTGAATACTTAACCAATTCTTTTGTTAAATCGTTTGCTTTAACCCAAGCATATTTACCATTAGTTAATTTACCGTAATACCAAGTAACACCATTTTGTTGTTTTTGTTTAATGACTACAAATGGTTTTTCATAATAAGTTTTTAATGAATAACCGTTCTTTGCAGCAGGATCATCATAATAATAACCATTATTATTTTTGATAACGAAAGTATAATTATATGGCGTTGCAGGATTATTAGTATTAGATTGTTCTAAGTCTTTTGCTGCAATCCAACCAGTGCGATTGTTAACTGTACCATATAAATATTTTTCGTTACCTACATATATAGCTTTTGAAGCGTTAAAAGTTTGATTTACTAATTGACTTGTAGGTAATAATTGTTGGTTTTTAGTTCCCCATGCAATTGAATAAAGCCCATTATTATTGCTATTCACTTTATATTTACCTGTTTCTTTAGCTTCATTTCCTAGGTTTTGAACATTAATATCATTAATGTTAACCCAGCCTAATGGTGTGTTTGATACTGTGTTTTGTAATAACACATAAGTTTGATTACCTTCAGTTCTTTGTTTAGAAATTGTGAAAGTACGATTTGCGTATTTAGCACCATTTTTAGCTGTTTTATCATATACAGAACTACGAATACCAGAGTTGTTAAGTTTTACTTGACCAATTTTTTTAGTAGTTTGAGTAATGTTAGTTTTAGCCGTAGTTTGAGTTTTAGGTGTTTCTTCGTTTGTTACAGCATATGATTTAAAAGCCATTTTAGGTTTAGCAACAGTTGATTTAGTTGAAGTTGGTTCAGATAAATAATACTTACTAATCCAACCAGTGATACCATTTACAGTTCCATATAGATAAGTAGCTTTATCAATTTGTTGCTGTTTAGTAGCTTTAAATGTTTGGTTACCGTTACCTGAAACTGTTCCTGCTTCTTGTTTATAAGTACCCCAAGGAACTGTATAAGCTTTTGTACCAGGTTTAACGCTATATGAATGATTTACAGAAGTAGGTGATTTAGCCGTATTATAGACTACATCTCCTTGTTTAACCCAACCATAAGTTTTGCCAGTATTATAATCTTGAACTAAGTAAAATTTATCATTACCTAATGTAGCTGTTTTAGAAACTGCTAATGTTTTTTGTACTTCTTTTGTTGTTTTACCAGATTTATCGTAAACAGTTGTATATAAACCACTATTTTTAGAATTGATTTGAGCTACGCCATTATTTGCTGCAACTGTTAATTTATTATTAGTAGTTGTAGGCTTAGTTGTTGGTTTTGTAGCTGGTTTAGTAGTGTTAGTAGGTGTAGTTAAATAAGCTTTACTAATCCATCCAGTTAAACCGTTAACTGTACCATATAAATATGTTGATTTATCAATTTGTTGTTGTTTAGTAGCTTTAAAAGTTTGATTTCCTTTTCCTGAAACTGTACCAGCTACTTGTTTACTAGTACCCCAAGGTACTGTATAAGCTTTAGTACCAGATTTAACATTATAAGATTGATTAACTTTTACTGGTGATTTAGCTGTATTATAAATTACTTCATTTTGTTTAACCCAACCAAATTTTTCCCCAGTATTATAATCCTGTACAAGGTAAAATTTATCATTACCTAATGTTGCAGTTTTAGTTACTGATAATGCTTTTTGTACTTCTTTAGTAGAGTGACCTTTTTTGTCATAAACAGTTGTGTATAGTCCACTATTTTTTGTGTTAATTTGAGCCATACCACTATTTGCAGCAACTGTTAATTTACTATTACTAGTTGAAGGTTTAGTAGTAGGTTTAGTTGTTGTACTTCCACTAGAAGGTTTAGTTGTACTTGTTGAAGTAGTACCCCAAGGTGCAACTTGTCCCATTTTAATTTGATATTTTTCATTGATTAAATCGTATAATTCATTATAACTATAATTATGTTGTTTAAAGTAACCATGTGGGTCAGCATGGTCTGTACCACCTAACCATCTACTAATTGCTGAATGTGTCCAAACAGTACCGCTACCATCGTTTTCAGCGCTATTAGGTTTTAAACCATAATATTGTAATTGTGTTGCAGCGTAATCAGCATAGTTGTTCATTGAACGTGCAAATGAATCATAGTCATGTGTATGAACAATTTCAACGTTTATATAACGTTCATTACCGTATGGACCAGCTCCCCATGATAAGTAATCAGTAGGGGCAGTTTCGATGATTCTGTTGCCGTCTACAAACGCATGTACGAAAGCTGAGTTGTAATTGTTCTTCATGTAATTGATTTCGCCCGTAATTGTTGAATTTTCATTAGCTGTATCATGGACAACAATTCCTTCAGGTTTACCTACACCATTTCTGTATCCATATTTAGGGAAGTAAGATGAATAATCTTCTTCAATCTGAGGTGCTTTAAAATTCTTTTTACGAATATAGTCATTTATTGAAGATTTCACTGCTGGTTTGTATTTTGGTAAAGAAGATGTTGCTTTTTTAGCAGTTGCATACATCATTCTTGGTTTAGCTACGGATCTAAAAGTAGACACTTGATTATTTGATGAATCGTTCACTTGTGCTGATTCAACTTTAGCTGATTCCTTAGTATCATTTTTAGTGTTTGTTGTATTAGTGTTTGTTGATTTTGTAGTTTGATTAGAGATAGCTGATTTATCTGTTTTATTACTTTCAGATTGTGCAGTTGTTACTGTTTGTTTAGTAGTGTCATTTGAATTGTTATCTGACACATTTTCACTCTCAACATCATCTTCATCATCAATTAAACTATAACCACCATTATTTTTAACTGTTTGCTTAGTTGATTGGTTAGTAGATTCAGTGTTTTCATTTTGACTAGTTTCTTGGCTAGTTTTATTTTTTACATTATTATCTGTATTTTGAGTTTGCTGTTGAGCTTGAGCATTAGTGTTATTGTCAGTTTGTTCTTTAACAGCTTCATTATTCTCGTTAGTTGATTTATCAGAGTCAACGTTAGTTGTTGATTGATTATCAGTAGCATCAGTACTCACATCTTTTTGATTGTCAGTATCATTTTGTTTAGATTCTTTATCAGAATTTGTACTATCACTTGTTGTATTAGTAATATTTGTTACATCTGCAGTATCATTTTGTTTAGATGTATCATTATCTTCTGTAGAAGTAGTCTGTACAGGTTTTACTTTAGTTGGATCTTGATAAGTTTGAGTACCAGAAATATTTTGTGTTGGGTTACTCACTTCTTTTTTAGCATTGTTAGCTTGTTTTAAGGTTGTTTGGTCATCCAGTACATTCTTGTTTTTAGTTTGGTCTTGAGTAGATTCAGCTGCATCTGCATGGTGAGCCGTAAATGCTGTTCCAAATAAAGTTAGTGCAACCATTGACGGTAATTTGTAATTGAATTTTTTCGCCATTATTATAATTACTCCTTGTATGTTATGAATTTGTATTAATTATAATATGCGAAAATAAAAGTGTATTGTTTTTAACAGATTTGTAATAGAACTTTAACCTATAATTTTTTAAATTTATTACGATGTAAGGGGTTTAAACATTGATAGTACGCAAGTAATTTCATATAAAAAATTAATTTGTGGTTAATGAAATATTACAAAGTATGACAAAGAAAATAATTTGAGAATACTATATGTTACAAATGTTTTTCCATAACGATATGCTTAATATTTTCTTCATCAAATGGTTCGCCTACAACGTTGTAACCTAATTTTTCATAAAAGGAGATTGCGTAGTGTTGAGCATTCATTGTTAAAAATGTTAATTGATTTTCATTAGCTGTTTGTTCAACAAAATTCAATAATTTTAATCCTAAGCCTCGACCTCTATAATCTTTTAAAATTGCTACGCGTTCGACTTTTCCGGTAGTTTCATTCAATAAGCGTATTCGTGCTGTTGCAATAGGGTGGTTATCATTGTCATAGCCAATGACATGAATTGCATTCTCATCATATTCATCAATTTCATGATCTTCTGGCACATTTTGCTCTTTAACAAACACTTCTTTTCTAATTTCAAAACACGCTTCTAACATTTCTTTATTCGTAACTTTATAGAACATATTTAGTCTCCTTTATTATAAAAAAGGAAGAAGCCTGGTTATTTGATGACTTCTTCCTTAAGTGATATTTAATATTTTATAATGCTTCTTTTCTTATAATTGCAGTGTATTGCCAAAAAATTCTCATTTGAGCGATATTCCAATTATTCATTCCCATTGTATAACCAGATGGTTTAAATAGATTTACATCAGTTACTTCAAGTGCAGCAGCAATTAAATATTGTAACGGTACGCTAATACTTTTCATTTCTTCAGTAATACCATTTTCATCATATACCCAAGTAAATGGTAAATCAGATTCGAAAATATCTACTTTATTAAATATTTCTGGTAGGGCTACAATATAACACGCTCCATCTACAACAGGATTATTTGCACTTTCTTTATAATAAATGAGTAAAGCCTCGTAGTTTTCTCTATGTTCATGGTTTACATAAAAGAATTCATTTCTAAATAAAGCCATGTCTTTACTATGAATAATTTGTTGTTCTAAAACGTTAAACATACCATTTATATTAGCAATTTTTTCATACGTTTTTCGTGACATTTAAGCAGCTCCTCTCATTAAATAATATATTAAAATTAATAAGCAGTAGTATCTTGTTGTTGTTGGTAATTTTGATTATTAACGGTATTATCTTGTTGCGTGTACATACCGTTGTTTTGATTATCCATTTGTTGATTGTTTTGAGTTTGATCGTTAGTTCCACTGTTTTGTTGATCATCATTATTACTGTCATTACTGCTATCATTATTATCTTTATCTTTTTTGTCATCAGTTGTATCATTTTGACCTTTTCTTAAAAGAGAATCATCTAGTTCAGTTAATGGTACTAGAGAGCCATAATGATCAATAACTCTTTGATTTAAGAAATCATCTTTATCAGTAATTTTAGATAATCCTAAATCAGTACGCAAGATGTTTGAATATTTCTGGATACTACTAATGCTAGGATTGTAATAATAAACGCCATCTAACATATCATCATCACCTTCTAGTTGTGATTTTTTCATTTTAACACTGTCAGATAGGTACATTCTAGATAATGATTTAATCTCAGATTTAGTTAAATTATGCTTAGCATTTTTACCTACAATATTAATAACTTCATCTAATTTATCAAATGAATCAAGTGTTTGTGCTTTTTTGAATAATATTTTAATTAAGTCCATTTGACGTTGTCCACGTTTTAAGTCTGAGTCATGGTGGCGCGTTCTAGCAACTGCTAATGCTTCATCACCATTTAATTTTTGATAGCCTTTTTTAATTTTAATTCTACCTGTATCATCACTATTTGGTTCGTTTAAATTATATGGAACATCATAGTAAATGCCACCAAGTTCATCGACAGCTTCAACGAATGCTTTCATATTAACACGTGCATAGTAATCAACTGGCACATTCATTGTTGCTTCAACGGAATCCATTGCAGCAATTGGGCCACCGTATGCATGGGCATGAGTGATTTTGTCATAATAACCTACTTTAGGAATGTAACTTATCGTATCACGGGGGATACTCAACATTCTAATTTGATGTTTTTTTTGATTAAAAGTAGATAAAATCATCGCGTCAGATCTTGAATGTTCCAAGCTTTGTCCGTTTTTTTCTCGTCCTTCATTATCATCAATTCCTAAAAATAATATAGAAATTGGATCTTTTTCAGGGTTGACCTTTGAACTTCTTAGATTTGATTGACGATCTGCGTTACTTTTATCTTGAGAAGATTCAAACGCTTTTTCTGAAGATTTGAATAGGTTACTAGCAAAAACAACAGGAATAGCAATAAGAGCGAAAGTCAGTAGAATTAAAAAGTATTTAAAGAATTTATTCATATTTGTTGCTCCTAAACATTATTAACTTATTTTTAAATATATGATTAAAATTTATGTAGTTTCTTCGTATTGTTGTCTATAATTTTTCACACTATAGCCCTAAATTGTATTACTTTATAGTAAAAATTACAACTCATATATCAATAAATAGTATTGAATTCTAAAATTTTATTTATATCTTATAGTATAAATGATTGATGGTAAGAAATGTGAGTATTTGATTACATTTATTGTGACACTTTAATAACCAATATAACAATTCAAATTTAACAATTATTATTATGCATATTTATACTTATGCTAATTTATGTTGAAACTATTTGCTATTATGATCTTATCTAAACAATTCATTTCCATTTTTATTAAATTGACTGGCGTTAAAATACTGTGTTGTCAGTTTCATAAAATTTTTTAAGATATTATTATTTATGGTACTAAAGTACTATGTAATCTTTCTGTTAAAGGTGTACTATATAATTAAAGTGATTTTATGCATAAAATGATTTATAATTATGCATATCATATTTATTGAGTAACATCGTAGTAATCACAATAGCTTTATAATTTTTTAAGATCTTTATAGAGGTAATTAATAAAAAAAGGGAGGATTAAATTTAAAGTAAGATAATAGAAATTAAATTGATAGATACGTTCAAGACAAAATAAAAGACAAATAGATATATTTTTCAGCGAGTATTATGGATATAAAAGTAAGACCTTGATATCTAATGTTTATATTTCTAAGAAAAATATTGATATTATTATGTGAGGCAAATTTCGAAATGAAACTAAACAAGATTAAGATTGTGTTTTTCATCATTGTGTTAATTATACTAATCATATTAATGATAATTTTTGGAAAAAAATGGAACGAATATCTGCACATGGATAGTCGGTACTTCCAAAAAAATGATAATGCTACATATATTATTAAAAAAGATAAACATGAGAAAGCACCTAAAAAGCTAAAAACCGTTGTTAATAAGAAAAAACCTATATATAAAGAAATTGATAACTATTTAAAAGATACAAATTTTAATGGTACTGCTGCTATATTTGAAAATGGTAAGATTAAGTTGAATAAAGGTTATGGCTTTCAAAACTTTGAATCTGGTAAAAAGAATACAGCTAATACAATGTATCTTATCGGTTCATCACAAAAATTCACTACTGGATTAATGTTAAAACAACTTGAATTAGAAAATAAAGTGAATATCAATGATCCAGTAACCAAATATTTACCTTGGTTTAAAACAAGTAAAGAAATCACATTAAAAGATTTGATGTTACATCGAAGTGGGTTATACAAATATAAAGCATCAACAAATATTAAAAATTTAGATCAAGCAGTCAAAACAATTCAACAAAGAGGTATAGATGAAAATTATTACCATAAAGATCATTACAATGATGGGAATTATTTAGTGCTTGCGAAAGTTATCGAGCAGGTTACAAATAAGCCTTATGTTGCCAATTATTACAATAGATTAGGTAATCCATATCAATTACAACATACAGCTTTCTTTGATGAAAAATTATATCGTAAAAATATGGCAAATGGATACAAATTGACTCATAATAAATTTTCTTTGATGCATCCTAAAATATTAAACCAATATTATGGCGCTGGTAATTTATATATGGCTCCATATGATATGGGCAAATTAGTCAATGCACTGCAACAGTATAAGATATTTAATGCAGATACAGCTAATCCATTTTTACATGAATTTGGTACTAAAGAATATCCAATTGAATATAGATATGGTTTCTACGTTACTCCTACAATGAATAGGATTAATGGCGTGTTCTTCGGACAAATATTTACTGTTTACTATAATGATAAATATACTGTTGTTTTAGCAAGTAATTTAATTACAGAAAATGAAAAAGCGAATGAAAACAAAATGAAACATATTTTCTATAATATGCTTCATCAAAAAAAGGAATATAACGTTCCTGGTGTTAAAGTAAAATAATAATAAATTAAACAACTGAACGCACATATATTGTCTGTTGAGACACTAAATATGTGCGTTCTATTTTTATTTACAATATGAAAGGGCGTTTAAAAATAAATCTTGATAGTGTGTTGAAATAGGGGAATGTACTACCTTACAATTTGGTTCTAGCGACTCAAAATCAACAACAGTGGCACCCTTAGTTAATAAACCATGAAGCTCAATCTGTACATTGGCATCATAAACGTTAAATATATCTGGATTAATTAAATATAAAATTGTAAATACATCATATAACTTTATACCTTCGTGAACATTTTCAGTTCTGTAATGTTGTAATAAATGATATAACATATTTCCTGTTTGATTAACTTGTTTAATTTCTTTTATAAAATCATGTGAGAACATAGCTTTTCTTGCTAAATCTAATCCAATCATCACAACTGGTATTTGTGCATTAAAAACAATGTTTGCTGCTTCTGGATCACAATATATATTAAATTCTGCTAAAGGTGTGACATTGCCTCTACCGCTACTACCACCCATAATAACAATTTGTTTGATATTCGATTTTACTTCAGGATAAGTAGCTAAAAGTAATGCAATATTTGTTAATGGTCCAATAGCAACAATAGTTATTGGATAAGAACTCTTCATAATTTCATCTTTGATTGCTTCTATTGAATTTGTTTGTGGAATATGATGATTTTCAAATGATTCAAAATCATAGCCGTCCATTCCTGACTCGCCATGTACTTCGGCTGCATCAACAGGATCGGAAATTAAAGGACGAGCTGCACCTTTATAAACTGGGACTTTACTATCGAAAAAATGAACTAATTTAAGTGCATTGTTCGTTGTTTTATCAACATTCACATTTCCATTAACAGTAGAAATCATTTTAACTTCTATATTAGGATGACTCAATGCCAAGCTGATGGCAGCTGCATCATCAATACCTGGATCAGTATCTATAATAATAGGTATGACCACTGATACCAACTCCTCTCATTTATCATTAGTTCTATTTTGACGTAAAAAAGACCTACTAGCAATGCTAGTAGGTCTAAAAGTATGAACTTTATACTTTTTATAAGTGGTGTGAGTGACCACCTTGCATAACCCAATAAGTACCGATAACAGTAATTAGAGTTATGATAATTGCAAAGATAACTTTAAACATTTGGACACGTCCATCTTTACCTTCAGTTAAATGCATGAACATTAATAATTGAAGTGCAGCTTGGATAAATGCGAATCCAAAAATAATTGTTACTTTAGCATGGAAACTCATTGATGTGTATAGTGTTACGAAAACTGCTAAAAGCGTCAATACGATAGAAGCAATAAATCCGACTGTATGTTTTACGATTGTATTCATCCGCTATACACCATCCCTATCATATATACGGCAGTGAAGATGAAGATCCAAACA
>ENA-ORXC01000654-ORXC01000654.1-marine-metagenome-genome-assembly--contig:-NODE-654-length-23371-cov-5.765820_pt1 | contig 23371 bp, 25 predicted proteins | sample MGYA00237865_ERZ511478 | MGnify/ENA metagenome assembly ERZ511478
CGCCCGGCCGTCCGAGTCCTGGGCGTCGACCGCCGCGTGGGCGCGCAGCAGCACGTCCGCCGCCTCCTTGTGGCCGGTCGAAGCCGCCAAGTGCAGCGGCGTCCGGCCGTCCGACTTCTGGGCGTCGACCGCCGCGTGGGCGCGCAGCAGCACGTTCGCAACCTCCTTGTGGCCGTTCAAACCCGCCAAGTGCAGCGGCGTCCGGCCCTCCGACTCCTTCGAGTCGACCGCCGCGTTGGCGGCCAGCAGCACGTCCGCCACCTCCTTGTGGCCGTTAAAAGCCGCCAAGTGCAGCGGCGTCCACCCGTCCAACTTCTGGGCGTCGACCGCCGCGTGGGCGCGCAGCAGCAACTCCGCCACCTCCTCGTGGCCGTTCAAACTCGCCAAGTGCAGCGGCGTCCAGGCCTTCGACTCCTTCGCGTCGACCGCCGCGTGGGCGCGCAGCAGCACGTCCGCCACCTCCTTGTGGCCGTTCAAACCCGCCAAATGCAGCGGCGTCCGGCCGTCCGACTCCTTCGCGTCGACCGCCGCGTGGGCGCGCAGCAGCTCGTCCGCCGCCTCCTTGTGGCCGTTCAAAGCCGCCAAGTGCAGCGGCGTGCAGGCCGTCGACTCCTTCGCGTCGACCGCCGCGTGGGCGCGCAGCAGCACGTTCGCAACCTCCTGGTGGCCGTTCCAAGCCGCCAAGTGCAGAGCGCTCGAGCCGTCAGAGTCCTTGGCGTCGACCGCCGCGTGGGCGCGCAGCAGCGCGTCCGCCACCTCCTTGTGGCCGTTTAAAGCCGCCGAGTGCAGCGCGGTCCTGCCCGAGGACCCGCCCGCATAGAACACCACACTCGGCTCGCTCTCCACAGCCGCTTCTATTGCTGCTACGTTTTCGGCCATAGCCGCCACTAGAAAGGCGCTTCCCACCGCCTGGCTCACCGCCGCGGTGCCCGTCGACCCGCTCGCCATCGCGCGGCCGTCCCCCGTGGCGTCCTCCCAGTCCCGGTAGCTCCCACTCCGCGCGCGAGGCGGTAGCTGCGGACGCAGCCGACCGGCCCGGGCGGTGGTTCGTCGGGGGGCGGCGCGGGACGCCAAGGCTCGCAGCCACGGCGACGGCAGCGTCCGCGGCGGGCGGTGGCGGCGTCAGCGACTGGCAATGACAGACGAGGGGGCGGGCGCTGGTTGCGAGCGCCGTCGTCGGGGGCAGGGTCGCGACGGACGCGGAGCACGGGATCGCCCCGCACGTGCGACGCGGTGATACCAGTCGGCGTAGGAATACCTGAGATCCGCCGGCACGGCGCCGTCACCTGGTCTTACGGGCTCTATCCCATATTGGCCGCATCTCCGGGCCTTGAGGGCCTTCCGGCACGCCGCGTCCGCTGCCGATTGACGCCCGTGCCACTGCCATGACCAATCATGTGCCTGTATGACCCCGCTTCCCAGGCCCCTGGGGCCGGCCTTCCACGGTGGCTAAAATTGGCCCGGAAGTTACAATTATTCTTTTCTCCTCATGTCTTTCGTCATCACAGGCGTCTGACATTTGTGACCACTCCTCCTTACATCAGGGAGGTGGACCGCGGACCACCTGCTTCCCAGCGTGCGTGCTCGTTCCCCAGATGCACGCGCGCTGCGGTCTGGGTGCCCGCCCTGCAGGGTTGCCTGTGATCCCGCTCTCTGGCGACAAGCCACATGCCCGACCGGCCTCTTCCCGTCTCGCTCCGGCAGTCCGCCACCGCATGGTCGTGCGCCGCCCCCTCCCTCCACCACCCCCAAAGTTGGGGGGTGACGACTCACTATCTTCCCACGCACTTCCCTCTCCCTCTCCCTTTCGGGCACCACTCCGCTCGACGGCGTAGTGTGCGGCTCTGCCTATCTCTTTCCACCTTTGGCCCTGCGTCGGTTTCCCCCACCCCTACAATCCCCGCACCCCCCGGCTCTTCCCCATCTCCTTCCTCCCCCCTCCTCTACGGGCCGTAAACCTGCCCCCGCGCGCTCGCCCCTTGGCTCGTCGCCTCCCGCCCATCTACGCACCGGGGGTTGGTGGTGGTGGTCATCCCGGTCGTTGCCATGGTCTCCAAGGCGGTGCGTGAGACGCACGCCAAACTAACCAAACACATCAACCGTTTGGTTGGCCGCCGCATGTCGCAAGCGTATATGGCCAAGGTGGAGGTGTTGCTCGACTTGGTTGAGCATTTTGCCATGGACAACCCGACGATCAACTTCCACTTGCACATGTCTGGCTACGACCTCGGCGGCAAGGTGTTTTGGGTGCCTATCTTTGAGGACCAGGTCGTCCTCGACAGCCCTGCAAAGCGAGTGCTCAACATGGTCTAGCGCTACATAGAAAGCACCGACAGCATGCTTTCTGGCTCCACAAAATTGCTGGAGGGTAAGACCTGGCGTGCCGCGGCTAAGCACCCGTCCTGCAACAAGTCGGTCCCGCGTGGGCTTCCTCCTGCGGCCTCGAACCTGACGGCTTCCAGCACAGCACCCGCGACAGGAGCTCCCTCGACTGGGGGAGCGCCCCCCCCCTCTACTTTGACGGACCCTCACGGCGTGGACGACGACAATGCGGGCCCCGACGTTGCGCGTACCGACGATGACGCGGACACCGACAACTCGGCTTCCGACACGGATGATGACATCCTTTCAAAGGCGGGTCCCACGGGCGGCCGCAACCGCAGGTCGGCGAAAACCTGCCCGGAGACCGCTACCCCGCCCCTGACGGTGATCCCGAGCCAGTCGTCCAAGAATGTGGTGATGGCGTTCTTGACGGCGTCAACCAAGCCGCTGGCGCTGATGAGGACTCTTGTACCTGCGATGGCCAAAAGTGTATGCAGCGGCGCCTCTGTTGCCAAAATCCGTGTCAGCCGCGCCTGGTGGCCCAAGACAGACAAGGGCAAGCTGTGGCAGCAAACAGTCGAGGTGGATCACGTGCTGCTGCGCGCGGCTGACAAGACCAAAGGCCCGACTGACGGCGAGACCATGGTGTCCTTGCGGTGAATGCTGGCCACGCGCTCGGCTCGTGCCCTCGAGAGGGTGGCCGACATGCTGCTGATGGTGGAGAGGGAGCCCAAGGCAAAGGCGACGCTCATCAAGTTCAACCTGCGGCTGCAGCGGACGCAGCTACGTCGCACAGTGTCGATTGCTCCCATGACAGGCATCTCCATCGCCGGTAAGCATCCTGCTGGCCAAGGCGAGCCATCGGTGCCCAGCGGCCTTGACCTGCAGGCAGCGCCCACTGGCCAAGGCCGGACCTCGGCGCCCGCACCTGCGGCCGTTCCGTTTTTCCAGGCCGCCCGCCCATCGCTCGCCGTGGCTGCGGCAGCGGGCGGGGGACCACAAGGAAGTGCACCCCACGTCGGGTTCGGGCTGCACGCTGCTACTTTTCCGCAAGGAGAACGGGCTGCGGCGTCCGCATTCGACCAGACTCGTGTGCGCGAGGCGCTGGCCGCAGCCGCGGCCGCTATTCAAGAAAGCGCCGCGGCAGGGACGGCGGCGGAAAGCACGGAGGTGACAAGAACGGGGCTGGCGAGCACGAGGGCGGCAAGTACGAGGGCAGCAGGCACGAGGGCGATAGTCACGGGGGCTGCAAGCACGGGCGCGGACAGATCGAGGGCGGAAAGGACGGCGGCGGCAGTAACGGTGTCGGAAAAGAAGGCGGCAGCAAAGAGCGCGGCGGCACCGACGGCGGCGGCACGCACGGAGGCGGCAAAGGCGGCGGCGGTACCGACGGCACCCGTACGATCGTCCGCGGCACGGAACGGGGCCGCAAGCACAAGGGCTACAAGCACGGGAGCGCCAAGAGCGGCGGCGGCAAGCGTGGCTGCGGAAAGGAGAGTGGCGGTAAGCGCGGCGGGTGCAAACAAAGGGGCGGCAAGCACGACAGGGGCGATGAAAGCGGCGGCAAAAGCCGCTCCGGCGATGGCGGAGGTGGCAAAGGCCGCTCCGGTGATGAAGACGGTGGCAAAGGTCGCTCCAGTGATGGCGGTGGCGGCCAGAAGGACGGCAATGAGGCCGGCGGTGGCAGCGCTGACGGCGCCAAAGACGGTGGCGGCAAGGGTGGCGGCGGCAAAGTCGGACGGGACGAGTCCACCAACGCCGGGCGGGTCTGCGGCCTCGACCGCTGTGGTTTCCTCTGCTGCTGTGGTGGCGCCCGAAAAGCAACCGTCTCCGGCTGCACAGTCGTCTACTCTGCGGCTGCCATTATCTACAGCACCGGCGTTGAAACCGCGTCCTCCGCCTTTACCGCTGCCGACGCCGGTGGCGCCCAACTCCACATGGGCGCAGCTGCCCCCCACGGCGAAGGAGATTGAGACAGCCAAGTTGCCGTGGCTGCAGGCGCTTCTGCCGCCATCGGCTCGTGCGGTCACATCGGTGGCTGAGGCGAGTAAAGAACCATCTTCGACGTCGATTGGGGGCAGGAACGCGCAGTCAAGCGCGTCGACAGCGGGGGCGTCGGCAACCACGGCAACCTCGTTTCGTAAACCACCCCCGGCTGTTTCCACGTCGTCACCGCTGATGCCCAGCGCTATCGGTGTCCAAACGCGGCCGCCCTCCGCACGCTTGTCTCCGACCCCGCAAGACACAGGCGCTTCAGCCCCTGATGCCAAGCCTGAGATCGGTGCGCCTCCGCGTCTACAGCCGCAAGCGCCACCACCAACACTCCGTCTACCGTCTCCCCGTCCCTGGGCTCCCCTGCACCCGGCAGTCTTCCCTTAGATTCACCGCCGACCGAAGGGCTGCCCCCCGACCAGCAGCCGCCCAACCAGCTGCTGCCCAAGGCGCTGCAGCCGGACGGGCTGCCGCCCAACCAGGTGCCGCCCAACGCGCTGCCGCCCGACAGACTACCACCCAACCAGATGGCGCGCAACAAGCTGCTTCCCGATGCGCTGCCACACGACGGGCTGCCAGCCAACATGCTGCCGCCCAACGCTCTGCCGCCCAATGCGCTTCCTCCCGACAAGCTGCAGCCCGACCCAAATTTGGTGAACAAGCGGCAGCTCCACTACCAGCCGGTCGAGGGCGCCAAGGAGGGCGGCGCGGCGCCCCTCGTGGGTGCCCGCGCCCCACCTCAAGGGCTATCCATGGCCGCGGCACCCCCATGGCAATCAAGGGCGCCAGAAAAGCCGCTGGCGGGAACTGTCGCTCTGTCGGTGAGGTCAATGGCGGCGAGGCAGCTGGCAGCCGCCACTGCGGGTGGAGCGCCCAAGCCGCCCCCAGCCCCCAAAAGGTCGGCAGCTGCCAAGACGCCGCCGGCGACCAAGCCGCCATCGGCCCTCAAACTGCCGCCGGCCAGGGCACGGGGTGCTCGGAAGCCGGCGGCGGAAAGCAAGCCGCCGTTGCCTCCTAAGGCACCGCTGGCCAAGAAGCCCAAGGAGTCCCCAACGTCAGCACCGTCGGCTGCGTCGAGACGAGGAGCTAGAAAACGCAGTGCGGCATCTCCAAATTCCGCGCCATCGACAAGGCGTGCGAAGGAGACGCAGGCGACCGCCGCGTCATTGGCGTTAGCTGCATCAAGACGTGCGACGCCACCGGCTGTGCGGTCGACGAGGGCTTCAACGAAGGCGACGATGCGGAAAGGGACGCCCGCAACGGCGACGCGGGTGTCCGCCAAAGTCTCTGCGGTGGTTCCGCAAAAGCAAACCCCCACGACTACACCGCCTCCCGCCGCGGGCGGAAGCCGCACGCCCATCGCCAAGACAAGGTCCCCGCCAAGTCCCTCTCTCGTTGGCATTGCCGCAGCAGTAGCCGCCATGAATACGGCAATGACATTACCACCACAGGCGGCGACTGGCGGCACGTCCGCGGGGGCGGACGGAGCGGCTTCTGCACTCCTGACAGCTGCAGGGAATGGGGACCTGCCACCCCTTCCTCGCGGGTCGAAGCGGCCTTGAGCCAGCCCTGGCGTCCCTGCCTCCGACGCAGAAGAACCGGCCGCCGAGTCGTTGCGTCGAGAGCGAACCGCCGAATCGGCGCCCGCAGGGTCACCCACTATGCCGGTGCGACGGTCGCCACGCAAGAAGGGGCGTGGCGGTCAAGGGCGTTAAATAGGAAGACCGACAATACCTCTTCGTCTTTTTGTTGTCCTTTATCATGTGCTCGAGTGCGTCACCTGCTTTGGTTGTTCTGTACACTGCGTAGGCAATGGGAAGCTTTTCATCATCTACTGGTCATCTCAGCGACAGAAGAACAGGCCCTACCGCGCTCGGGTGCCAAGCATAGGGTTTCAACAAGCGGCTCGAGCAAACCCGAGTCCGCTCGGGGAAGAAGACGAGTGCAAGACGAAAGCGTCGTCTTCTTCCACCAGGGAAAATTTGAGCTTGTATTTGACATCCACTGCACTTGAACTGCGACATGGATTGTAAGTCGAACTGGACCAAATTGAACAAGTGGACTTACACAACATAGCTGATCACAAGTACGATTGACGAGAAAAGCGGTTCACCGCCTTTTTCGGAGCAAGGCCAGAGCCTGATTGGGAGGGGGGGGGGGGCGCGCGCAAAAGCCTGTCGCGAGCGTGCTCGTTGCGATAGTGGTACTCGGACGCACGCCAGTCCGCAGGGCCCATGAGTGATCACACCGGCAGTTCATCACGCCACGGGCTGGCTTCCTTTTTCCCCGGCATCACTTTCTCTCTCGCCGCATGCCCCCCGCTTGTACGCACTTCTCCTCCTGATCTCCCCCCTCACCCTCTCACTCTTCACTTGACCTCCCTTCGTTCCTCTCCACCCTCCCGCTATCCCTGATCATGAACGTCTCTTACGTTCCGGTGTGCGTCGAGACCGACTGTACCGCTCCATTGAAGCACCCGAAGTATCTGGCGGCCGTGAAGTGCGGGGACGCCCACCCACCTGTCTCCACCTACATCTCGGAGGCCGTTATGCGCATGGTGGAAGGGCACGTGGTCAAGCTGTTGCCACAACCCAACCAAGAAAACATCTTTGAGGCGCAGCGTTTCATGCGGACCGTGGGGAAGGGGTGTTTTGCGCGTCCTACGTTTTGCATCATGGTCTGTAGACTGCTCTTCGTGCCGGAGGGTGAGTCATACAACGACAGTCGCCGGTATTACCGCAAGGTTGCTGCCGAGCTCGCTGGTAGCATGTGGGACTTGCTTTACTGCACTGACCCTGGCTACACATGCAAGGAACATCACGGTGCGGCGGGAGCGGACGACGACGTCCTTCCACAGTCTCACGGCTTCTTTGTGTAGCTTCAGTCTGGTTGTAAGCCTCTAGTTTGCTTGATTGGCTATCTTATTGGCATTTAAGACGTTGAAGAGCCCCCGCGTTGGTCGTACGCACGTCGGCGGCCGCCGCAAACGCAGTAAAAAGCCTGTCGTTGGCCACACCCTCCGCCTTGGCCACTGCCTTGGCTTTGGCGGTCCGCGTGGCACCGGCGAAGTTGATGGTGGTATTTGCCGCGTCCGCAGCCACAACCATCGCGTCATCGGCCAACTGGGCGTCGGAAAGTGCACCAAACGGACCGGAAAGACCCTTCTGCGGCCACCGCCCTGCCCGTTGCGGTCTGCATAGCATCGACAGGGGAGGTCACGGCCGCGGCCGCGACCATTGACACCCGCGCCAGCGCTTCAACCGGAAGCGTATCCGAGGGCGCCACGGTAACAGCCAACAGCCTGCCGCCAGCCGCCCCTACCGCCTTGAAGGCCACTGGCACGTCGGCGGCGGTTGGCATGTCGTCAATGGCAGCAGCGGAGGTGCGACCAGCAGCTTTCCATCTGCGGCCAGCGCCTCGTTTGTGGGAGCCGACTCGTCAGCGGCGACCAACGTGGCGCCAATCGTTCCGACGGCCGCCGCCGACACGTCTATCACCCCCACCGCCGCCGCATCGGACGGTAGCATGTGGCCGCTCGCAGCCGTGAGAACAGCGGGCTTGCTCTCGGGCGACTCCTTGTGGATGGCCTTCGCCCCGTCGGAGGCCGTCAACTTGGCGGCAGCAGCGACGAGAGCTGTTCGTGACAAGTCCTTCACTTCTCCGCCGCCAAATTGTCCGCGGGGGCGGTAGGCACGATCTGCAGCTGTCCGTTGGCCGCCAGCGCCTTATTCGTGTAACCCGACTCGTCGACGGCAATCAACATGGCGCCAACGGCGGCGACGGCAGCCGCCGACACGTCCGTCACCCCCACCGCAGCCGCATCGCCCAGTTGCATGTGGGCGCGCGCAGCAGAGTGAACGAGCGGCGTGCTATTGGCCGCAGCCTTGTGGATGGCCTTCGCCCCTTCGGCAGCCGTAGGATTGGCGGATGCAGCGACGGCAGCGGTTGGTGGCTCGTCCTTCCCTGACACCGCCGCCACGTCGGCTGGAACCGCCCCCGAGCATTCGGTCGATGGGACAGGCCGCCCGCTGTCGGCGTCCTTCCACACGGCGGCTGCGGCGATCGTCGCCACGTCCATCCCGACCACCTCCATTAAGACGGCCTTCAGAGACTGCGACGAGGCGCCTCCACGATTGGAGCGTGGGGGAGGGGGAGTGTAACGCAGGAAGACGCCCGGTGTAGAATGCTGGTGGGCGGGGGTAGCATGTTGGGGGGGCGAGGTTAGCACGTAGGGGGGGCAGAGGTAGCATGCATGGGGGGAAGGGGTAGAAAAACAGGGGGGTGGGTGAGGCATGGCGGGTACATCGAGGCGCCGTCGATCTTCCCAGAGTGTGTCCGCATGTGGAACTTCCTACACCATCAGGGGGCGCCTCCAAGACCGGCAGCTCAGGTGGGAAGTGGGGCCGGCCCGAAAAACAGAGTTGACACAGCAACGGTAGCTCAGAAGCCCGCTCGGCGCCTCCGTGATGGCGGCACGGCACCGCGGGGCACCGGGCAGGCTGTCGCAACCCATTGTCGCGGGAAAGCGGACTGGCAGTGGCCGATGTCGCGAGAGTGGCGCTGCGGATCACCAGGGCGGCGCCCAGCAAATGGGCCTGGAGGGGCTTGCCGCAAGGAGCTGCTGGGTGAATGCAAGCCGCCGCTCTGAGCCCGCCGGTGCGGTGTGGGGCCATCATCTGGAAAGGCCGCACTCTTCAAAAAGCTCTTGACGCAAGCTGCTCTGTAAAAAGAGCTGTGGGGGGAGGCACACAGTGCAAACGGTGACACAATGGCACTCTGAGAATCCTTGTGATGCGATAGACGCCTGGCCCAACAGAGCACGCGCGTGGCATCGGTGCGCGGAGTGCACAATCAGCCGTCGTGGCCTTTCAGCCTCACTGAGGCGCCGCAGCTGTCCTGGATGGCCGTGTCTGAACACTTTCCATACGGCGCGACCCCAGAAAACGCTTGGGGTACACTGTAAACATAGCACCCTACCTAGGCCACGTCAGAATACTCAATCTGCTGCGCTTTTCAGCACAGTCCCTCTCCCAGAGGCCATATGAGCACATGGCATGGGGTGCTCAGAGGGGCTACTTGACAACTTCTGACCTCGAAGGTTGTCTGCATGGACAGCATCGGAGTGCTCCTGTACAAACTGCGGGGCGGCCCTGTAACCTGCACCAGAGCAGGAGCCAACCGCTGGTGAATGCGTGGCGGATCCTGCCATAGAACCGCTGACAGAAATTCATGGCTCTTGAGATCAGTTATCTTGGTCATCCCTCCGCTCGTCGGCGAACCTTGAAACCAGCTGATCCAGCCAGCTGAGGTGGGGTCATGTGACAGGGAAGGACAAAACTCTTGGGCATACCGTGTAGCGTCCCTCTGATGTTTAGCTCCTTTTGTGTAGGAGCGTGTTCCCTCCTGACATGAGTACAGCCCTAGTCCTCCCATACATTCTCACTTTCCAGCAGTGCGGGGCTCTCTCGTCTGCTCCGGCATGCTCTGGTGTCAATGACATTGTGCTCTCGGGGATGTTGCCGTCCCTCTGCGGCCGGATCCAATTCTGACCGTTTCCGCAACACCAAGAGTCCCGTACTCGCAGACATAGGCAATAGAGCCCGTAAGACCAGGTGACGGCGCCGTGCCGGCGGATCTTAGGTATTCCTACGCCCACAAAGGAACCCACCCGATCCTCCGGCACGGCAGCGCCATCGACTCACACGGGCTCCTTCGGCCGCCGTTCCAGGCCATATGCGAGTTTCAGCGCGACACGTCCCTCATGAGGTCACAATCAGGCTGCCCTTTTGGCTATCCCCGGAGAATGTGCAATAGTCGAACACTGGCCCACTGTCCAGAAGCGTTCTAAACTGGCGCTGGCAGTGTCGCGTTGGTCGCGTCGGCCGACCATCCGTTGATTTCCGCTGCCTCTTGGACGCACAGCATTGCTGGTCAAGCCTGCGGTCGACCCCCACCTTGCGCAGTCGTCTAAGCCTGCCGCGACCGGATGGGGGGGTAGGAAGCGGGCCGGGAGGAGAGGAAGCCGTCTTCTCCGCCTCGCGACGCGCATGTGGCGGCACGTGGCGTCGGTGTTCTTCTGCACATGCTGCCTCCCACCAAAATCCATCGCTACTCTAGAGTTCTTTCTTTCTTGAGATCGAAAAAGCTCGAAACTGCGGAAACCATTCTGTTGCTACAACTTAGTCTCAAGCCCAAAGGCATCACCTTGCCCAATCTCTCCCTCACGACACACGCACGCTTCACGCTCACAGTGCTGCACGATGTTCCAATGGAAGTATGTCTCGATTGGGTTGTGCTGGATCTCTTTGGACGTCTTTGCCTCGCCGGGGAGGCGGCCCGCGGCGTTAAGCGTCCGGGCTTGTCGCCTCTGTGACAGGCGGATGTTGTTGTGTGCCGCAGTATAGCGAGAGCAAACAATAAAACGCCGCTGCGTCATATAGGGCGTTCTTGTTCTTCTTTTTGATGGAATGCTGCCTCTCGGCACCCGACGTGTCGTGCCCCTGAGAGAGCACCGGGTACTGGTCGGCGTTAAAGACCGGCGAGAAGTTGTGGCCGACACGGTGGAAGCGGTCCACAAGCCAGGCCGTCAGGGACTGGTGAAGGAGCCACGGTACACGGCGAAGCGCATTGCGCTGTGCTTGGCAAGCAGTGTTATAATAAACCACTCGAGGGAGCTTTACAAAACGTTGTGCCAACGACGACACCACGTGCGCCGGGCTCTCCGTCTCCCGCAGTAGTTCGAAGCCGACAAGGTATGCGCATCCGCACATGAAGATGAGAACCCCGGGTGCCCGTAAAACACTGTGAGGGAAGTGATGACGGCAGTCTTCCTCATCCCAGGCCTTGCGCTCCTTTTTCTTGCCTGTCTTGTCGCCGCCCTTGTCGCCCTTCTTGCCGCCCATCTTGCCACCCGACTTGCCGCACGCCTGATCAGCCGCTCGCTTATCAGCTGCCTTCTTGCGCTGCCGCTCAGCGATGTGGTCCTCAAGGAAGGCGCGAACCGCCTTGCGGCCAGGCCACACCTGACCGGAGCGCAGCTCGTTGGCTTGCTCAATGACGCGGGCGGAGGACGGCCCGACGGCGACGACGTGAGTTTCCGCGTCGCGGACGCCCTGGATCAGGAGCCATGCCTCGTGCTTCTCAGTGGAAGCGTCCGCCCACTCGTCCCCGATTGCCTTGGCATCCACGCCGGCCTTGGCCTCCCAAATCGCCAGGGCCTGCGCGTCCGTGCGGCACGCGAATAGCAGGAGCTCGCCAACAGCGCGGGTCAGCGTCGGCGACGAGTCCATATGCTCGCTCATCAGCAGCAGAAACTGCCACACGAAGACGACGCCCTGGATACAATCAATGTAGTCGAGCCAAAACGCACTGGGTACGCCGGCAATGAGAGCCCGCGCCAAGACCTCCACGTCCAGCATATCGCAGCCGTTGAACAAGTTGAGCGCCGACACAGCCAAAAACGCCGACACGAAGACGCGCACCTTGCGCCACCGGTCCAGCTCCAGGTCGGCATCGTCAGTGGGCGGGAAGACGGACAAGACGGCAGCTAAAGTGAAGCCGCTCGATGCCGGCGCCGCGCCGCCATTGCCACCCACAGCATCGAGAGGCACGGGATCCACCATGACGCGACGAACCAGCACAACCTCTATGCCTCGTCGGTGATGGTCGGCTGGGCAGAGATGGTGACGCGGGGGTCGTCCCTCTTCAGAAAAGGCGCCGCGTCGACCGGCTGCGCGCTCCTGGGGGAGGTGGAGTAGACCGGCAAATTTTCCCTCGGCTGCCTGTTGGTCGTTGGCGTCCTCCGCCAAGTGCGTGTCCGTCGGCATGGCGGCAATGGCGGTGGCGGCAGTAGCCGCCTCGTCCGTTGACACCGCCACTGCCAAATCGGCAGGGTGACGTCAGCGGACTGCCAAGACGGCGGTGACAGTGGTCGCTGCCACGTCCACCCCAGACCCCACTGCCGCGTCGACTGGCTGCACGTCGGCCGCCGAAGGTGACGAGATCGGCAGGTTGTTGCTCGCCGCCTAACCTTTGTTGGCGGCCACAGACCCTTGGCTGGAGGACGACTAGGAGCCGTCCGTGGGGTCTTTGGTGTCCACCACGTGCGTCGGCCGCCGCCACAGACGCGACCGGCAGGTAGCTGTCGCCCGCCTTTCCTGTATTTCCGCCACCCGCCTCGTTGGCGTCGGTCGGCATCGCGCCGACAGCGGCGTTGACGGTCACCGCTGCGGCCTTACTCGTCCCCGCCGACGCCTCGGCCGGCTACAAGTCGGCCTGCTGCACTTCGGTCGCCGCGGCAGAGGCTACCGGAAAGCTGCCGTCGTCCGCCTCCGTGGCCTTGCTGCCTTCCACCTCTTCGGGAACTGTCGGCGTCCCGCCGACAGTGGCGTTGACCGCGGCCGCTGCGGTCGTCCTCAAGCCCCGCCAACGCTTCGGCCGGCTGCGAGTCGCCCGCCGCGGCGGAGGCGACCGGCAGGTTGCCGTCGCCCGCGACCTTGGCCTTTCTGCCTCGCACCTGGTCGGTAGAGGCGGCGTGTCTATGAATGTGGCTTTGACGGTCGCCGCTGCGGCCGTCCTCAGCCCCGCTGACGCGTCGGCCGGCTCCGTGTCGGCCGCTCCGGCAGAGGCTACCGGCAAACTTCCGTCGCCCACCTCCCCGGCCGTGCCGCCTCCTGCCTCGTCGGCGACGTTCGGCGTCCCGCCGACAGCGACGTTGACGGTCGCCGCTGCGGCCGTCCTCAACCCCGCCAACGCGTCAGCCTGTGACACGTCGGCCAGCAGCAGGCGGCCGTCCCCCGACTCTGTCGTCACGCAGGTGACGTACGCGTTGCCAGAGGTCTGATGGGCGGTCTTGGGGGAATGGGGGTGAGGGCGGTGCCTCGGCAGACGGCAGTCGAGAGGACGCCAGACCATCATCGCGGCAGTGGCCGTCGCAAGTCATGTGGAGGAAGTGGACTTCCAGACATCCAAGCAGAGCGGGGGGGGGGGGAAGAGGCAGCAAGAGAGCCGCCAGAGCACGCAACCGGTGCAAGGAATCCAGGAGGATACCTCTTGAGAGATAACGGTCCGTGAGAGAGCCCTCGACGAACCCGCAGACGGGTGTCCGCTGGAACCCCGCTTGGTAGACCCAATGCGGCGGAATAGAGCGAAGAGCTCAGGGCAGGCGCCGGCAGCGCTATTGCCGAGCTCGCGGGATAAGCTTCCGAGACAGGTACGTCTGCGGGCTGTTCGGGGGCTCGGCGCCTGCACCATCCAAGCGATGGGAGAGCAGTCGCTTACAGACTGCGTCTTCCCAAGATCTGTCACGCGTCAGGATCGCACTGTTGTCCGACCCTGGAGCCTTGTGTTCGGGGCTACGGCGGGGATCTCCAGATCGGTCCACTGCAGGCTCTGGGAAGCCTCGTGCTGCGAAAGGGCGCCACGAGCCCAGTTGTGGCAAAGGGCACGGCCTCGCTGCGTCAGGTCCACAAGCCACCCGTCGGACGTCTGTGAACCAGGTCCACTCAACCCCACACAATGGTTGCTGTCGACTGCCCTTCTTTGCAGATGGTGGCGGTTGCGACGGAGAAAATCATGAATCACGCAAGCTCTGCAGGAGATCTCAGTGGCCTCGGAAAAGTACCAGAGTTACATATGAGGAACTGGAGTGATCTGCTAGTGACTTGTACTGCTGATAGTATGAACTACTAACTACGCATATCTGACCGAGATTCGGCGACTCCTCCCACAAAATGGCGGGCATTTCGGACAGGGGACGTGTGATGATGGGCTCCCAAGCCGTGCCGCGTCGACCTCCGGAAAGGGGCTGCGTGAGCTGGACGAGCTGGCAGAAGAAGCCGACACTAGTGGCGGCTGTCCGACCGTCGCCGACGGGGGATTCACGCCATCCCGGGGGAGATGGGAAAGGGTGAGCGTCTAGTCGCGACTACCGCGGCCACCGACGCGCTGTCGGCAGACGCGACGGCGGTTGTGGCTGCCACTGGCGTTGCTATAGGCTTCAAGCCGACGGCATTTGACACGGTGGAGGCGGCCAACAAGAGCGATGCGGCCGGCAGCAGCGTGTTGATTTCGTGGACAGCGCCATTCGGCTTGCGGCGGACCAACGTGAGGCTAGTGGCTGACATGGACCTGCCAACAACCACCCGCGCCCGCCGTAGGCTGCATGCTCGCCGCCGTCTTCGCACCGGTGACCTAGGCGGCCGCCGGCCAGTCGCTCGTCTCTTCTGCGGCGCCCATCGGCGCGCATATTTCCGACGTGGCGGTGTAGGGGCGCCGGACGTGGCGGCGACGGCCACCGCCGGCGCTGGAGCCACACCAAAGCGACGAGCTGAAGGCGGGAGGAGTGGGCTCTATGACTGCTTTTCTCTCATTGCTGAGTGCCCAACAGTTGCACCCGTCCACTTCGTGATGCCTGCCTTTGTTTAGAAGGTGCTTTTGATGGCCCTCCTTCAGCTGGCCGCCGTACAGTAGGTGAATGAACATAAAAGGAGTATGGAGTCGTGTTCATACAGGAAGGAAACGGCACGTTGACAAAAAGAGGCAACATGCAAACGATTTATAGAGAACCGGACAGCAGCTCGGCTGCTATTCGGCGGCGATGGCACGAAGAGCCTCCACACCAGCCTACGACAGCCTCGCCCTTGGTCATGAGCTCCATGTGCCGGCACGTGAAGACGCCGCAGTCTTCATTGTTATCTTGTACACGGCAAGGCATCGTCACGACGCTCCACACTCTCTTGGGCAAGCTGTGCACGGAGGCCTCCTTCTTGGCCCACAGCGCAATGTTGTTACCCATGTGCTCCTGTGCCCGGCCGATGGAGTCGTAGAGCTGGACGCGCCCCGCCGCCGGGACCACCACCGCCAAGAACCAATGCGCATCGGTGATTTTAACGGGGATGAGAATCTTGCGAGCCTTGAGAACGACCTCTTTTCTCGTCCAGCGCCTCACAGCGTCATAGTTGACGCAGCCTCTCTCGGTGAGTTTGTCGAAGAAGAATGAGTGGAAGAAGATGAAGTGCGGCTTGGGCCGTACAGACGACGAGAACTTGAGCTGGCGTACACGCAGCAACTCGACGTACGCGTTGACCAGCTCGTCGTTGAACAACTTGTTCGGCAGCGTAAGTTGGAAGTCCTCCATCTGCAGCGGGATGGGGCCGATCTTGACCAGCACGGCGGCGACGCCATCGGATGGCGCGACGAGGACGTCAGCTGGCGCCTTGACGGCACGCAACGTCAGCCGCGACAGCGGATCCGCCCGATCGACAGCGACTGGGTCCTCGCTGGCCCTCTCTCCGATGGGTATCTCCTCAACCTCCCCCTCCTCCAGCTGCCACGCGTCACCCCCAACACTGGCGGCTGACCGACTCCTTGAATGCCGGGTCGGGCGCGTCGCGCGGGCGGCAGCTGCCTTACGTCGGCGGCGTCTCTTCGGTGGGGCAGATGAAGAGGACGATGAAGAGCCCGACCGTGCTGCAGAAGGCGGCGATGATGGGGGACGCGGCGCGGGGGGCACGATGCTATCGATCACGGACGCCCCATCACCGGGCAACGACGCTGCACTTGGGCAGCTATCCGACGTCTTGGTCTCCTCGACCAACGCCGCGGCGTCCTCGAACGGATTGCCAATCCCGCTGTCGTCAGTGGCGTCGTAGATGGAATTCCCACTGCCAACTTCCTCGTCGGCTCCGTCAGTCTCGTTCTCTTCGTTGCTACTGTTGTGGTTGTCGCTGCCGCTGTCATCTTGCCCTCTCCCCAGGTCCGCGTCACCGTACTCATCAGCGGAGGCGGCACTGTCCTCGTTGGCGGCGGTGTGCGGGGGGGGTCCAGCGCGGCGGCCGGTGCGGCTTGCACAGCCGGCTCCCCAGGATCACGGCAGCCTTGTAACACAAAAAAGTGCTTGATGACTTGGGAGGTCGACCACCTGAGCGCTCGCTCGTCGTCGGTCGGCGCTTGCTGCACCACGCCGTCTGCTGTGGGCAGTGGAGGGGCTGGGGGAGGTGACTCGTCTGCGGCAGCTGCATATTGAGGCCACGCACGTGATTCGGCAATTGTCAGCTCGACCGCTTCATCCGGCATCGCCCGGACGCGGCGTCGCACCAGTCCCCTCATCGATGAGGTTCGGATCGCGCCCGCAATTATGATGGAGAAGTCGACCCGCGGCGCGTTGCCACTTGGTCGAATCATCGCCTTCACGTGCGCTTGGAGCACCGAGAGCATTTGCCCGTCACACACAATGCACTTGTAGGGTCCACCGGCCAACTCCTCACGCCCACAATGATGGCACTTGAATGCTGCGGCCGGCACAGCGAGCGTGTCCGAAAACTCGCCGGTTGCCTCCGAAAGTAGCTGCCGGGCTTGTCCTGGTTCGCCCTCTTCATAGGCCGCGGTGTTCTTGAACAGGCCCGTGAGGTATTGACATGCCGCCGCCATGGTTGACCGCGCAATAACGCACAGCTCCAGCACCAGGTCCAAAAATATGCGCGCGTAGACGGTATCCTGGGTCGCGGCGAACAGCCCGTCGCCCGCCCCGTCGTACAGGACGGCATGCCCAATGTCGCACACCAACTGCCGGACCAGTATCTGCATGCGTCCCCTTACAGTGAACAGAAGGACAATGTTCTGGGTTGACAGCGACTCGCCCCGCGGCTCCTGGCACACGATGCACTTTTCCTCCACGTGCAGCCTGGATTCAAACCGGTAGATGTTGCCTCCCGCCCGTGCCGCGTCTACAAACGTGCAGTAGACGTCGCACAAGGACACCTCCTGCTTGCACGGAAACATATTGCGTGCACCACGGGGGCGTGGAGGCTGCGGCGGCTCCGATGGGGCGGTGGGGGCGGCAGCCTCGGGCTCCGCCGGCGGCGGGTCGCCCATCTCGTTCAGTACACCGTTGGGCCCTAACCGTAACGCCTCTTGAGCATCCGCCGCCGCCTCCGACGCAGCGGAGGCCTCGACGCGGTTGAACTTGTTGACAGCCTTGGCATGCGGGCACCCCCAAGGCTGGGCTTGGCAGGACAGGAGGCAGCACGTGGCCAACTTGTACCGGTTTCCACCCGGACGGACGATGGCCGGCGACCAGATGTTGTCGTAGCAGATGGCGTACAGCAGAATGTTCATCCGCCTGCCCACCATTCCCACAACATGGACGACCGTCCCGTCCGGATTTCCGTCCGCCGTCATGTCCAGGCCGAGCAAGGCCGGCATCGCGGTGATCACCGCCTCGGACGTACGTAGGCTCAACTCAGCCGACATCACGCGATAGGCCGCCAGAAGCGCCGCCGCATGGCGACACGCTGAGCTCTTCTTGCGCTTCCATTGTATCTCTACGTGCTCGAGCGCGTGCTCCACAGTGGCCGCCGAGCCGCTGCCCATGACGCCCCCGCAGAAGCAGAAGGGGGCGACTTGGCCCTTGAGCAGTGCCGTCCAGACGCAGATAGGGTCGAAAGCCTCGACAAAGCCTATGACGTTGGCGCCGTGGACGCAGCCGCCCTCTAGCTCGTCATCGCCGCCCATACGCGCGTCGAGCTCGACGGCCACGCGGAGCTCCGAGACGAAGACGGTGACGAGCTCCTCCTCGGAGTGGGCCCGCTCCATCGTAGTGGGCTGCCGCGGCTTCTTGGAGCGGGCGGTCGTCGCGGCAGAGGACATGGCCGCCTTCGGCTGGTGGCGGCGGCTTGCTGTCTGTGGTTCGGAGAGCGCTGACGTAGGCGGCGCCGCTCCCGGTCCGTCAGCGTCCGCACTTCTTGGAGCAGAGCGGCTGGCACCTTGTGGGCTGTCGGCCGGCCCGCCTCCACCGGCGTCGTAGCCGTCACTGTGGGTGGCCCCGGGGGTTGCGCCAACCGCTCCGTCCCCCGCGTCGTGGTTGGAGATGTAGTCGGCGTAGGCGCTCCTGGCTTAGACGAGCAGAGCTTAAGATGAGTCGCCTAGAGGGAGGTACGCGTCCTCAGCGTTATCCTCAATTGCAGGTAAGCTTTGAAAATATCCGCACATGAGGAGGCGCCGGACCGGTTGGCCGTCGGCAATACGCTCCATGGTGCTCTCGAGGGGACAGCCGCGGACAGGAAGAGGGGGGGGAGATGGTGGGGGTGAAGGGTGGGAGAAAGTGCAGCACGGGTGGATGGTGTGGTGGGGTATGCTCAAGAGATCAAAGCATTGAAAGGGCGTGGCGCTTGTCGAAAATGCTGGGTAGGGGTTCTCATTGGTGCTGGCATCAGGGTAGTGGGGTGGTCATGGGGAAGCGAACGTCGCTCCGCGTTCGGGTGGGCGCGGGCGCCACGTCGGCGTGGGGATGGCGTCAGGCCGAGCCCGCGCGCGCGCGCGCCCGGGCACCCTCGAATGGGGGCCCGTGTGGACCACGCGTCAAGGGACACGGGGTCCTTGCAAGTGCGCAACGGTCCGATATTTTTTCCTCTGTCACAATTCATAAACGATTTTCATTGGCGCGGCATCTGCTGACAGAGAAAGATCGTCCAATGGTTCGGTGATGGTGAGCTTTAAGCCCCCCACGTCAGCGTGCTGCAGAGGCTGTTCCTGGACCTGAAAAGTGCACCGGCAGGGGCCAAATACTTACAATTCCGGCCGGCGAAAAGAGGCCTCCTACCCCAGTATCGCCCCCGCAAACAGGGCCCTCAATTGTGGAATGTCGCTCTCTGTTTGGCCGGGGCCTGGGCCAGGCTTCATCGGCAGGGGACGTGCCGTGCCGAGATGCACATATGGCCTGGAACGGCGGCCAAAGGAGCCCGTATGAGTCGATGGCGCTGCCGTGCCGGAGGATCGGGTGGGTTCCTTTGTGAAAAGCGAGGCCGCCTCCTCCTGCGAGTTTGCGCTGCGCAAATTGGAGCGTGGTCCGACTGGTCGGGCGTGTGGTTGAGCTTCCCTCATACCCTTCGCGCTTGGCTCTAAGACCACATCGTAGCAGCCCTACCGACTCTCCAGGGCAAGCTGCACTCATATGAGGCCTTTCGTCTTGAACTGTCCATGGCACCCTCTTATGCTTTCGTCGTAGGGGCTCCTTTTGTACCTGCCTTGGCTTCACACTCGAAGAGCTTGACGGTGCGGCCCCGTCGCCGGCATGGCATGCTCGCGCCATCTCGCATGGCCTCATCCACCATCCGGGCCTTGTCCCCTATGCTCTACGGGACCTGCATGAGCGCTGCTGCGTCGACTGGTACGTTACTTTTTTTCGCGTGTGCCCTCCTTGCTATGTGCCTCTGGTGTGGAGCACTGGCCAACCACCGAGTCGCGGCGCACAGGCGCCGTCGGCGCCGCCGCCGCCGTCGTCACTCGCCCCATTCCACCCCGGTTTGCGTCGACGCCGCTGCTGTGAGCGCCGGCCTTGCCGATGCGGTCGCTATGCTCTCCACCGGCCGCGCTTCCGTGGCCCGCGCACCCGCACAAAGGCGTCCATCTCTTCCTACCAAGCCCTCTTTCTGATGTATGGTGTGATGCTGACTTGTTTTGTTCCTGCTGCTCTAGTCGCCTTCATGTTTGAATGCTTGTTCTCCTAATCTTCGCATGTATGCTTTATTGCACCCGCGGGACATAGGTTCTGCCAATGGTGCTCTGCGCTTGATTGTACAGCGCACAAATGCCGGTGCCCCTAGCCCTGAGGTGGTTTTCGCGACGGTTCCTTTTAAGCGGCGGGTGTACAATACTGCAGAAGCCAAGGAGCACGTGTGCGGGTCGTGGTCGACAATCTACAAAGCTTGGAGCGTCGGCATGAAGGACGTTCGTGAGATGGGCGACATCGATGACGCTTGCGCTGCCGTCGACCACGCGGAGCTCTACGACACCGACGATGCCGACGACGATGACGATGACGACGCCGAGCCCGTCACGTTTGATGTGCTTGGAGAGCAGCCAATGGTACCTCGGTTCTCCATGGTGTATTGGCGAGCTGAGACGGGGGGTGGAAAGTCCCATGCCATCAGGGAGATTGTGCGGCGAAAGAACAGCTTGGCCGGGCAAGGGTGCAAGTTTCCCGCCGTGGTGTCGTTTGCTGTTGACTCCGAGGTCTTCTATCTTTCCTTCAACTCCCTGTGTGTCGTCACCTCTACCGACCACGACCTGGTGAAAGCCGGGGGGACCCTGCTGCCCATGTTGCTGCGCCTCCTGTACATCGAGACGGCGGACTTTTCGAGGCAGTCGTGGCCGGACTTCGTCTCCAAAGCGCTCGAGGAGTTCAAGGCGGGCCACCTGGACCAGGACATCGTGCGGAAGGAAGTGCAGGTGATGCTCATCAACCGTCGTGGCAACCCCGACGCCCCTCTCATCGTTGCCGTTGATGAGCTGGTGCTTTGCAAGGAACTACCGGGGTCATTTGGCGAGTCGTACGCCACCGCGGCTGACGCTTACCGCTCGGGGCTATGCCGTCTGCTGGATGTATGCCGGGGAGTTATGGCAACGACGACCGTGGACCAGACGTTCGTGGTCGAGGAGCGGAAGAGCTCACCGCGGAACCTGCTAGCCGGCCCGGCTCTTCGGCCGCTTCCCGCCAAGCTGTCCCGGCTCATCATCAAGGAGGCGATGCACGTCATGTACAAGAATGGCTACACCTTTAACACGGAGGGGCTCGTCGTGTCGTCGACTAGCGACACTGGCGTCCAGCTCAGGGACCGACGGTGGCATCTTATCTCCCGGACGCTGGCTGCGGTGACGGGAAATCACCCACGGCTGGTCAACATGCTCGCGTCCTTCCTCGAGACCCCCAATCTATCACGACGTACGACCGCCAAGTCGCTGCTGTCGGACGCCGCGTCTTCGCTCTACCAGCAGCAGAAGGTACACCCTGACTTGGGTCGCTCGAAGGGCTTCACCGAGGCGATCCTTTGCGACTTGCTGTTGGGTACGGGGCACGATTTTTTCGAGAATGTGACAAGCCGGCATTTGACCCGCGGCGGACGGGTTACTGAGCGGGTCGTGCCGCGCGCCAAGAAGCGGGGGCGTGGCGGGGAGCGTGACGGCGAGAACGGCTACACATATGACGACATCTCGTCCACCACGGTCGTGAGTTTGGTGGCCCCATCGGAGCCCAATGAAGCGGGGCAGCCGCTGATCAACATTCCGCCGGCCGCCCTGTTCGCGTTGCTGAGGAAGAAGCCGAGCGTTCAGCCGACGCTCCCCACGCTGCAGTGGCTCGTCTGGGACATGCTGCAGGGCCAGCCGGGGCTGGTCTTCGACACGTCTGACGCCGTCCACATTAAGTATGAACGTGCTCTCTCCCTCGCTCGGCAACTTTACGCCGAGGACTTTCGGTACGTGACCATTAAGGAGCTGTACCAGAGGGGTGTCAAGACTTGCTTTGTAGGCGCTGGCCAGGTTATCAACGAGGTTAAAGTGGATGCGTCGATCTACCGGGAGATTGTGGCCCAAGGCATGAAGCTCGAGGACGTGTTGCGGCTTGCGGAGGATCCTGCTCGTCGACGGCAAGTGCTACACTCTATTTTCGTGCTGCGCGACGGCTCCACCGGCGTCGACGCCATCATGTTCTACGAGTGTGTGGAGGACTGCGGCCTGTACAAGAAGGGGCAGCTGATTGCGATCGCTATGCAGTTCAAGTACAGCGCGGATATGTCCCAGTCATCCTTCTCTTCAACTACTATTGACAAGGCGTGGAGCAAGACCGAGCAGGCGTTTGGGCACTTGTGGGGCTCTTGGGGGAGTCGGGTCGTGTTTTTCGTGGTCGCGCGGCGCCGTGGCTCTGCCGGGCCTCCAGCAACGGAGCCTGCCGCAGCGGAATCTGCAGCAGCGGAGCCTGCTGCAGCGGAGCCTACAGCAGCGGAGCCCGCGGCTGTACTGCCCGAGGACACCGGGGAGGATTCCGCTGCCGCTGACGCTGCGCGTCGTCTGCATCGTGGTGGTCCTACTACCGTGGCGGCCGGTGCAACTGTACCTTCGTGGGAGCACCAAGCCATGATATTCGGGCGGCGGGACATCACGGACCTGTACGGACCTGTGTTTGGAGGCTTCATCCGCGCCGCGGACGTGTGGAACAAGGGGGGTGCTTTTCAAGACTTTGAAAGGGTGTTCATCAAGGACCGTTGAGGGCGGTAGCGCCCTCCCCCTCTCGGTTGCTGCCACCACTGCCCTCCGCCTCTCGGCTCCTTTGTCGGCACCATTACCCTCTTTGCCGTCCTCGACGCGACCGGCGCCGTCGCTGCCGCCACCGCCACGCTGGCGGGCGTGACGGGCGGCCACCCGGTGGCCGAGGGGATGCTCATTGGCTGGTCCTTTGGCCACCTGGTCGAAGGCGGTACGCCAGTGGCGCGGCGGGGGAAGGGGGGGGGGAGAGGAGGACTGGCGCGCGGCCAGGCGCGGCGGCGCGAGGGTGGGTCGGCCCCGCCAATGGGCGAGGCGGGGGCAGTCTCTGGAGGGTGCTCTTCGGGCGTCCTGCGGGCATGCGGGTGGGACCACTCTGCTGACATTGCTCGTGGAATCGCTGCTGTTCTGTCCGTACGGGCGCGCGCTCTCTCTGCAACCCCCCGTCCCTACTTTTTCTGTTTTCCTTTGTCTACCCTGAGCGCGGCCCGCCTCCAGCCAGCGGCTTTGGCATCCCTGTTGCGCTCGCCGCGCCCGTACTGGTGACGCTCGGCCACGAGCGCGTCGCGGCCATTGCCGCGTGTCTCCTCTTTAACACCCTCGCCACCGTGCACGGGGCGGCGGGGACGCCCCTCACCCATGGCTTTGACGGCCTCGGCCTCACCGACGCGGACCTTGTGGCCATTGGCCTCCGGGCGGCCGTCCTCCTCGCCGCCGCCGCGACGGTGGTGGCGTTGGCGGCGGTGTGCGTCCTCGTCGGCCGCCGGGTGGCGGGGCGGAGCGCGGCATTTGTGGCCGCGTCCGTGGCGTCGTTTGTCGTGCCAATGGTTGGCCTGGCCGCAGCGTCGGTGCAATTTCCCGCCCTCGGCGGCAGCATCGTGTCGGTGGTGGTGACGGTCGGCCTCGCGAGGGGGCGGGTGAGCCTCGCCGGTGAGCCGCCGGCGTCGCCGAGGGGGGAGAGGGACCCCGAGGCGCCGCCGCCGCCACGGCCGCTGCCGCCGCCGGTCGGGGGGGAGGCGGG
>ENA-ORXC01000657-ORXC01000657.1-marine-metagenome-genome-assembly--contig:-NODE-657-length-23290-cov-13.513376_pt1 | contig 23290 bp, 21 predicted proteins | sample MGYA00237865_ERZ511478 | MGnify/ENA metagenome assembly ERZ511478
AGTTTAGAAAGTTTTTTACTTTGAGCCAATTTCCAAGCAAAAGTATGCTCACGACCACCTGATCCTAGAATTAAAATGTTCATTTTTTCAATTTTTGCAAAATTACTTTTTGCTTTTATATAACCTTATTTAGTAGAGAAATCTCTATGCTCTTTCTTTTGTAAGTCCTCTGGAGACAAGGATTTAAAATAATCGTATACGATTTTTAAACCTTCGGCTCTGTGTACCTTTGGTTCCCAGCCTAAAATTTCTTTTGCTTTGGTAATATCTGGCTGACGTTGGGTAGGGTCATCTTGCGGTAACGGTTTATAAATTACCTTTTGCTTAGTTCCAGTCAAAGCAATAATCTCTTCTGCAAATACCTTTATAGTTGTTTCGTGCGGATTCCCAATGTTAATAGGATCCGTATAGTCACTAAATAATAATCGGTATATTCCCTCTACCTGATCATCGATATAACAAAATGATCTACTCTGAGAGCCATCACCAAAAACGGTTAAATCTTCTCCACGTAACGCTTGACCCATAAATGCAGGAACTACCCTACCATCGTTTAAACGCATTCTAGACCCATAGGTATTAAATATACGAACGATACGTGTATCTAGTCCATGATGTCTGTGATATGCCATTGTAATAGATTCCATGAAGCGCTTAGCCTCATCATAAACACCTCGTGGACCTATAGGGCTAACATTACCATAATACTCTTCATTTTGAGGATGAACTAAAGGGTCGCCATACACTTCAGAAGTAGAAGCAACCAATATTCTAGCATCTTTTTCTTTTGCAAGACCAAGTAAATTTAAAGTACCCAATGATCCCACTTTTAATGTTTCAATTGGAATTTTTAAATAATCTATAGGACTAGCTGGAGAAGCAAAATGTAAGATATAATCCAGCTTCCCTTCTAAATGAACAAATGTTGATACATCATGATGATGAAACTCAAAATGCTCTAATGGAAATAAATGCGCTATGTTCTTTAAATCTCCTGTAATGAGATTGTCCATTCCTATAACATGGAAGCCTTCAGCAATAAAACGGTCGCACAAGTGAGAACCCAAAAAACCAGCAGCACCTGTAATTAATATTTTTTTCATTTATTCCGAGTCTGAATTCTTAAAGTTTTTTGATGTATTAACCTTTTCTTTTTTAGGCTTTTCTATACTGGACTTAATTTTACCTACTTTTCGCCTAAGCACAATTTTTTGTTTTAGCGTTGTAAAATTATAATTATACTTGAAGAATACATAACCTAAAATAATAACAGCAGATATCAAAAATATTACCATTCCAAGATTTTCTGCTTTACTACCTAATACAATGAACAAAACAACAAATACCAGGTTAAAACAACCAATAATAAAACTAGCCTGTTTATGACTTAAGCCCCAAAAATCAATCAAAACATGATGGGTATGATTTCGATCTGGTGAAAATGGACCTTTTTTATTAGCAATTCTAATTGCGAACACCCTAGCTGTATCAAAAAGTGGTACGATTAAAATACTAATAGCGATTAATGGTGCATTTTCTAACAAAAAAGGCAAGCCTTCATATGCATCAGGTGTTAATGCTAAAAATTTTAATGTAAGTATACTAATTATAAAACCAACAATTAAAGAACCAGTATCCCCCATGAAAATTTTCCTTTCTGAAGAAATATTAAATCCAAAAAAAGCAATAAGGCAAGCGTTTAAAGATAAACTTAATAAAGCAAAGAAATATTCTCCAGTTGTATAAAATATAGTCGTGTAAATAACAAGAATTACAATCCCGACGACAGAAGCTAAACCGTCAATTCCATCAATTAAATTATAAGAGTTAATGATTGTTATCATTATAAAACCAGCTATACCGAGATATAAATAATAAGGTATTTCATAAATATTCAAGAATCCATTAAATGAATGAATGGTAAAACTAGGATTTACAAGTATAAATGCTACCGCAAAAACTTGAGCAATTAATTTCGCACCGGGAGATATTACAATTAAATCATCTTTTAAGCCAACCATAAAAAGTATAGTTAACCCAGGAATAATATAAATTGCTTCATCTAAAGTGTCACGACCATGAATAAAAAACAAAACAAATATTATGGTATAAAAAAAAGAAACACCACCTAAAGTAGGTGTTTTAGCACTATGAGAACTACGCTTATTGGGGTCATCCATTAAGCGTTTGTATTCCACAATTTTAATAATTTTTGGAATAGTAAGATAGGTAAGTAAAAAACTACCTATAAAAACTAAAATTGCCGTTTCTAAAAAATACAAAATCTGATTTTTAATTATTAATACTCTTTAATAAAAACAATCTTATACAGAAATTTTACTAAATTTAATTGTCTTGATATTCTTGTAGGTTCTTTTAATAACCTATAAAACCACTCCAAACCAAGATTGATAAAAATTCGTGGTGCCCTCTTTTTTAATCCAGAATATACATCAAAACTTCCACCAAGCCCCATATACAAAGCTTCATACTCATTCATAAAGTCTCTCATCAAAAATTCTTGCTTAGGACTTCCCATAGCAATAAAAATAACATCTGGTTTTTTTTCTTTGAAGTCTTGAATTAAAATTTTTTCATCGCCTAATTTAAGATAACCATTTCGAAATCCTACAATATTAATATTCTTAAATTGTTTTTTTAATTTAGACACAGTTTTTACAATAACATCTTCATTTGACCCTATTATATAAAAGGATTTAGTGTCCGAAAAATTTTCAACAATATCTAACCAAAATTCTGCTCCCGCAATTTTAATACTTTGCGTTCCTTTTCTTTTTAATCCTAATACTGCACCTATTCCATCTGGATAGCCAATATTCTCGTTAATTATATTAGTTAGTTCATCATCGTCTTTAATCAATTTTTCAGCATTAAGAGCTATCAAAATCTTTTTCTGATTCCGAATAAACCCCAAAAACTCTTTTTTAGATTTAAAAGCGTGAATTGTTTTACTATTTACTACTTCACATTTAATTTCTTGCACTTATCATTGAATTATAGATGTTTTGGTATTTCCCTGCATTTGTTGTCCAACTTTTATCATTAATTACATAACTAAGACCTCTTAATTTAAAAAGCTGTTCTTGCTCTTTATCTAATTTAATAACATTTATCATTGTTTCAACCAAAGAATTTTTATTGCCAGCTTCAAATAAAAACCCGTTATCATTATGAACTATCAACTCTTTCATTCCACCGACATTACTTGCTATAACAAGTTTCTCATAAGCCATAGCTTCTAATGGTTTTAAAGGTGTTACAGAATCGGTTAGTTTATTCTTATACCTTGGGTTAACAATAACATTAATTGATGAAAACGCTTTATAAATTTCGTTTGGACTTACAGCGCCGTAAAACTCTACACCCTTTACATTTTCTGATAATTTTTTAATTTTTTCACTCTCAATACCTGCACCATAAATCATAAGACTTGCTTCAGGATAAACAGCACTTACATCTTTGAAAGCCTCAATCAAAAAATCAATTCCTTCATGGGGTGTTAAGGTGCCAATATATCCAAAATTTAAGTTCTTTGAGCTTGTCGTGTTAGTGTTTTTTGATTTTAAATTATCAATAAAGGTGACATTGACCGCATTCTTTATTACTTCTATTTTATCTTTTGATATACCGTTAAGAACTAGTTCTTCTTTAAGGTTGTCATTTATGGCAATAACTTTAGAGACCTTTTTCATTACATATAATTCTAATCGAAATAATACTCTTTCAACAAAAATCTTCATTTTAGTCTTTTTAGAATTAGCCTTACTAAGCATCCACAAGGACCGTACTTCATAAACTACAGGTATTTTAAGTCTCCAACCATAGTATATTGCAGGTAATCCGCAAAAGAACATTGCATGCGCATGAAGAATTTGAGGTTCTTCGGCAAGTATTATTTTTTTTAGCTTAAGAGAAAAAGGGATGATTTTTAAGAAACGAAAAATTCTTTTGAGGAATCCCTTTGGATTATCTGATATTGTGTTTACATCATGAATAGAAGTTCTAAAATAAGTAATACCATCAATACACTCTTGCTCCTGAATGCCATTTTGAAAAGGTGAAGTTACTGCAATTACATCTAGCCCAATTTCTTTTTGAGACATTAAAATATCTCTACTACGTATGCTTGAACCCGAAATCTGTGGCAAAGACTGATACAGAATATGTAAAATTTTCATTTAAAATGATATTATCCTCAAAAGTACTGTATTTTTAATGCTTTAAAAAGGCTGCGAATGTTTAAGAATATTTCAATAGAAAATATTTTATACTTTTTATTTTTTACTTCCTTAATATTATTTGACAACCATATTAACAGCAAAATTATTATTGGTATAGGACTGATTTCTTTAATCGTGTTTTCTAAAAATAAATTCAAGAATAATATAAAATTAAACTATCCGATATTACTTTTCTTTCTTCTAATTTTAATCAGTTTATTATATACGAAAGATCTGAAAAATGGTCTCAAAGAAATTGAAGGCTTATTAATTATACCCACTAGTATTCTTATATTTTCCTATAGAAATAAAAAAGAAATTTTTGTTAAACATATTGGCATCATATTCATATTCATTGTTTTATTGGCCACTATATATTCGCATAGTATAGTAGTCCATAGTTTTATTGAGAACAATGAAACTTCTTATAAACATTTCTTTAATTTAAACTACTCATATAAAGCATTAGCAAATACTTTAAATCTTCACCCTACTTATTACGCGCTGTACATATTAACCGCTATTGTGTTTGTTCTTCATTTTGTAAAGGAAAAAACAGTCTCAAACAATCAAAAACTACTATTACTTTTAGTATATACTTATTTTTCCATTTTTATAGTACAACTGTCTTCAAGAATGGCAATTGTAATTTTATATCTAGTAACCTTATTTAATCTTGTGCAATACATTATTGAGCAGAAAAAAATTATAAAAGGATTATCCTTAATAGTTTTATTTCATTCTCTTGCTTTTATTCTAATTATGAATATTGGCGTTACCAAATATAGATTTCAACATTTACTAGGCTTTACCTATTACACCGGTTATACTGTAAATGACTCTAACCACAAAATGAAATTATGGACAGCAGCTATTAATGCTAATGATAATATTATCTTCGGAAATGGTATTGGCGACGTGCAAACAGCTCTTAATGCGGCATACGAAAAGGCTAATTTAAAAACCCCTCTAAAATTGCAGTACAACAGCCACAATCAATATATTCAATACTATGTGGGACTAGGTATAATTGGTCTTTTTGCCTTTTTATACCTGTTGTTTTATTATGCAAAATTATTTATTGTAAATAAAAACAGTGTTGGTTTACAATTTATACTCGTAGTAGCTATACTTAGCTTTACAGAATGCCTTTGGAACAGACATAACGGTGTTGTTTTTATTGTTTTCATGCTAGTATTACTAGCGCAAATTAAAAATAATAAAACTGAGAAATTACATAAACTGACTTAGCCATAATTAGAAAGTCCGAATTGGCTTAACTTTACATTTATAATCTTTTTGAATGTATTCGGGATGCATAAAATAACAAGTATCTTGTGCACCGGGGCCATTACCATAGCAATAATCAGCATCTTGATAAAATAGCACAGCAAAATCTGAACTGTCTTGACTAGAAGACCAATAAGTGGCATTTTGGTCAATATAATCGCTATCCGCATCCATTGCAAGCATTTCATTATAACTTGGTAAATACCAATCATCGTATACCACCCCATTATACTCTTTGCTGTAATCATCACACAATCTTGCAGCAATATCTATTTCATCACAAGCATTTAGTATTGCTTCTGTGTTAGATTTACCTGACCCTATTTCATCATTCTCTGCTTCTGGAATATCTAGGCAATCAAATCCATCATTACAACAGCCCCACACTACTTCTGTTTCTCCTTCACTAGTTTGTAAATCTTCAAAAGAAACAATCAACCCATGTGTTTCACCAGGAATATAACCAACATCACCTTCTTGAAAGATATAGAAAACAATGCCACCTTGGTATTCATCGTTAAATTCTATTGCATCATCTTTATTACAGCTAGTTAAAGCAATAGTTATTAAAATAATAAACCCCTGAAGTGCTCCTCTTTTTATAGTCATATGTATAGGAATCATTTGTTATTTTAGAATTTTATTTCTTCACCGGTTATTGGATTTCTAATTTATTATAATTGACTCTAACAACCATAAAACATAACTTGAAAGTGTTAGGCACTTAATATTTCATCTTTTTGCGTTGTCTTAAACCCTAATAGAAGAATAAGCAAAAATAAAAAACTACTTTGATACATATACGAAGTAGTGAAACCTATTAGAAGAAAATAAATGATCATTAATATTTTGAAACGTTTATTTGTATTGGTTCTATTAATAAAATAAAAGAGACAAATAGGTAGTACAATTAAACCAAATCCGTATTTCACATACAAGGTTAAATATATATTATCCATATAAATATTGAAATCATCAATATTTGATCGATATGCAAACCAAGGAATAAAAAACGTTTCGCCAATACCTTTGCCAAATAGATAATTGTACCAAGAGAAATCAGCAAGTTTAATAAAAAAAGGTGAGAATCGTTTTTCCGCAAGCTCAGTTAACAATAATTCTACATCTAAAAGTGAGACTACACGATCTCTAAGGGCATCATTTAAGCCTAATGTGGCTACAACTAAGCTAAATAACCCAAACACTAAAACAAGCGCCTTTTTGATAAATGAAACTGGGTTAGACAAGGATAAGAATGTATTAATTATAAAGCACAGAACAATAATTAATAATAACGTTCTATTACCTGAGATAAAAATTGGCATGAAAATATATAGGAACTCTAAAAAAGTAATTTTTTTATTAGAGGCCAATTTAGCAAGTAAATAGAAAAGCGCATAAAATATACCTACCGAAGCATACCTCATTCCTGATTTTTGATAAAATGGGTCTTCTGTTGCAGTAGACAGAAGGTCAGTGTTACTTACTAAAAGAAAGAATAAAATTGTTGCAATACAATTCCATATTAACACCTTTTTACCAAACTTTCCGTCCCACTCGATTTGATTATTTTTTACTAAATCTTGAAGTATAAAACCAACAATTAAAAAACCGACAGGCTTGGCATCTTTTAAAATATTTATAACCGTAATATTTGCTGTGTTAAAAAAGAAACCAAGAATTAAATAGAATAAAAAAAAGCAAAGCAAAACAAGCGTAATCGTTATAGTGCTTTTACTGATTTTTTTTTGATAATAGTAGTTAAACACCGCCATTATCGTCGGAACAGCAATAAACCCATAGTATACAATTATTTGAAACTTAGTATGAAATTGAGTGAAAACGGAACTTAGGGGAAGTAACAAAGTCAGGATTACAAAATATTTGATACTTCTAGTTTTCCAGAAAAAGCCCCCTAAAACGAAGTACAGCAATAACAGAAACGAAAACACTATTGTTGATATCATAAATGGCACGACTATTTTAGGGCGGGTTTTACAATTGCCCAAATATATTCTTTAAAAGTAGCGCCTGTCATTTTATGCACTAACAACCTCCAACTAGGGTAAAATAATAGGAGCATTGCTATACTCAATGCCCAAGCCACTTCATTAATACCAAGTTTTGAACCTGAATATATGAAAATTGGCAATATAAGTAGTGTTACACAGTTCCAATAGAATTCTAAGTTTGTCTTACCAGTCGCCACTATTAACGACCCTATTGGATTACCGATAGCTCTAAATATCATGTAAATAGATAAAATTTGTACTAAAGAGGTGAGTGATTCAAAATCGCTTCCATAAAAAATTTGTACTATATACTTAGCGGCAAGAATAGTTATACAATAAACAAGAATATTCACTTTTGCAACGATGCTCACTAAGCGCAAATAGTTATTTTTAAGTTCCTCTTTTTTGTTTTGAAATTTAGCCAAAGCTGGAGAGGCTACTTTTGATAAAACCGGATTTATAATTTGTGCTGGTCTAGATACCAATTGTTTGGCTAAACTGTAACCACCTAAGATATCTTGACTAAAAAATTTGCCAATTATAAGAATATCTAAGTCTCTATTAAAATAATTAACCAACTGACCCCCAACTTGGAATATTCCAATTTTTAAAAAAGGTTTGGTTTCTTTGTACCTAAAATGAAGAAGTAATCCATACTTTTTTAACCCATATATAAAATACATCAAATTTTGCAAACTATATTGAAGCAAGGCCGAATATACTAAAGTATATACCCCATAATCATTCATCGCTAAATATATTGCAAAGCATAACGATATAACAGCTGCTATAATCTCAAAAATAGTAATTGCCCTAAATTGTAAATGTTTGGACTCTATAGTTTTAAATATTCTACCTATAGCTGATATTAAAAGGTTTAAACCTAATAAAGGAATTAAGATATTTAATTGAGACTCTTCATAAAACAAGGACACTAATGGTGTTAAACCACAGAGTAAGATGTAAAGAATTAAGCTAAACCCAATGTTAAGCCAATACAGACTGGCGTACTGTTTATCTGTAATGTTTTGCTTGTGTAGAATTGCAGAAGTTAACCCCATGTCATTAAACAGATTCATAAAACCCATAACAAAGGTTACAAGTGCCATTAATCCAAAATCTGCCTTATCTAAAAAACGCGCCAAAATAGATAGTTTAAGTATCGCAACCACGGCAATAACAATAGTTCCTACACTTGTCCATTTTATTCCAGAAACAACACCTTTTTTAATTTCATTCATTCAAAATTTCTTCAAGTTCGCCCTTAATACGGCTTAAAACATTATTTTTTGAATAATTTTCTTTTATAAGTTTCAAATTATGTTGTTGTTCTTTTAACGATAATGCTTCAAAAGCGCTCTTATTATTTATATCCTTCTGGATACTAAAAACCAAAAACCCTTCTCTTTTAAGCATTTTGAAAATTGTGTTTTCTTCTCGCATAAAAACTTTACAACCATTGGCCAGAGCCATCATTATAGTATTAAATGCTTGTTGCCTTTTATGATTCATTAGTAACACTGCACAACTTCTTATAATGGAAGTATAAGCTTCTAATGATAAAAAATCAGTTATTGGTTTTGCCTGCTCTTTAAAAATTGTGGTCGCTTGTTTGATAACTAAATCTCTATATCTTTCATCGCCATAATTTAACGGAATATAAATATTCTTATCAACAATGTCTTTATTTTTAATTAGATGAAAAGCATCAAGATGATTATTGGTTTCAGAACTAGAATTACCAATTAAAATATCTCTTTTTGCCTCATTAATAATATCAAGATTAGATGTTTGATTAAATGTATAATATGTAAACCATCCTCTTTTTGTTTTACAGTTTACATAATGCTCTAATAAATCTATATCCTCTGTAATATTTGTTAGCGTAAATTTTAACTTGTTTTGTTTTAAAATCTTTTTAAAAATACCCCAATAATAATATTTTTTTATATTAGATAAAATTGCTTTTTTTAAGTATATTTTTAATGGAAGACTTTTAAGATACGCTTTTTTTGTCTTAGGTAACAACGCATTGTAAAATGGATTTAAGCCATATAACTCTGCGCCCCAAAAAAACCATGCTGTTTCAACATCGATACTGTACTTGTTTAATAGTTTTAGTTTATAGGTCTTATAAACATTATGAAATAAGACCAAATTTGCCGTTTTAGTAAAGCTTAAATATTCATGAGTATATTCATCAGTATTTACTTTTTTAAAAACAATTTTGGTTAATTCTTTAAGGTCTTCATAATTGTTAAAACCTTTCTTATCAATACCAACTAAAAAAACATTTTCTCCCTGATAGATTGTCTCAAATAATGTTATTGCTGAAACCAAGAACTTCTCATCATCTATTATATGTAAAATCATTTATAAAACTCTTTTATTACAGAGGCTATATATCTTGATTTTTCAATTTCTAATTCGTAAAAAAAAGGCAAACGAATTAAGCAATTTGTATACCTTTCTGATTCAGGAAGGTTTTGAACGTCTCCTTTATTATCTTTTAAATGAAAAGGGCTTTCGTGTAATGATAAGTAATGAAATACCGCATGAATCTTATTTAACTTTAAATACGAAATTAGGTCATCTCTTTGCTCCAAATTCTTTGTAGTTACATAAAACATATGAGCATTATTAATCGCAAAACTTGGAAGCATTGGTAATCTTATAAGCCCTTGTTCTTCTAGTGGCTTCAGTTCATCGTAGTAGACGTTCCATAACTGTTTCCGTTTATTTTGTATTTCTTCTAAATGCTCTAATTGTGCATATAAAAAAGCTGCAATTAATTCTGATGGCAAAAAAGAGGAGCCTGTATCTACCCAACCATATTTATCTATTTCTCCTTTAAAAAAAGCAGATCTATTTGTGCCTTTTTCCCAGATAATTTCTGCTCTATCTATAAACCTTTCATCGTTGATAGTTAATAATCCACCCTCGCCAGATATAATATTTTTAGTTTCATGAAAAGAGAACGCTCCAAAATGCCCTATACTACCTAAAGGCTTATTCTTGTAATACGAATCTATGGCTTGAGCTGCATCTTCAACAACTAAAATATTATGCTTATTAGCTATATCCATAATAATATCCATATCGCAAGCGACACCTGCATAATGAACTACTACAATAGCTTTTGTTTTTTTGGTGATAAGGTTTTCTATAGATTTCTCATCTATTCCAGGGTGATCTTTTCTACTATCTGCAAAAACGATTTTAGCGCCCTGTCTTGTATAGGCCAAAGCAGAGGATACAAAAGTATAGGAAGGCACAATTACTTCATCTCCGGGCTTAATATTCATTAACATGGCTGTCATTTCCAAAGCATCTGTACAAGATGTGGTCAGTAAGGCTTTTTTAAACCCAAAATTATCTTCAAAATATTTTTGACATTTATTTGTAAAATATCCATTGCCTGAAATCTTTCCAGATTTAACAGACTCTTCAATATATTGAATTTCCTTTCCTACTAAAAATGGTTTATTGAATGGTATCATAAATTCCAATAATGGTATATATATTCTGTTTTACTAATTTGAAACCCACACTTTTCATATAGGTTTTTAGCCGGTAGATTTTCTAGTTGCGTAACCACTTGAATATCTTTAAACCCTTTTTTAACTCCTTGCGATGTAGCAAAATTAATTAATTTAGTTCCTATTTTCTTTCCTCTCGCATTTTGATCAACTGCAACCAAACCAATATCACATAAAGTATCACTTTTCTTTTCTAAAGTTAAAAAGCCTAAGATTTCTTCTTTATCTTTAAATATAGCAACCTCTAGTGCTTTGTTTTCATAAATAGAATTTCTTATCCATTTCTTATATAAGAGCTCATATTCATTATTCTTAAAATTTGAATCTATTTTAAACCTTGAATATTTTCCGCTTTGTAAAGCAAGTTTCTCAATTTTTTCAAAATCATCTTTACCTTTTGCGAATATACTCACCTCATTAGTTTCACCTAGGTTGGCATGTTGCAACTTTTTACTAAAGGTAAGTTTAGTGTCGACTAATTGTACTTTACTAGACTCTATTTTTTGATTTGCAAATAAATAAACTAACTTATACGCAGTTGCATTCTTTGTAAATTTTTGAAAATCAAAAGCCTTAGGATTTTCTACATCAATTCTTCCAATAGTATATCCAAAAAAATTACTGTCCCAATCTAGCTTATTAATGCTCATTTATATCCTTTTAAGATAATTGCCATATCCACTTTTTTTATAATTTTCAGCAAGTTTTGTAAGTTCCGTTCGTGATATATACCCCATGCGATAAGCAATCTCTTCTATGCAGGCTATTTTTAGACTGGTTCGTTTCTCTACAGCTTTAACAAATTCTGTAGCTTCTGTCAAAGCTTCATGTGTGCCTGTATCTAACCATGCAAATCCGCGGCTCATAACTTGCACTTTTAAATTATTTTGCTCTAGGTATGCTTGATTTACTGATGTTATTTCTAATTCACCCCTTTCTGAAGGTTTTGTCTTTTTTGCAATATTTACAATTGAATTAGGGTAATAATACAAGCCTACTATGGCAAAATTCGATTTAGGATTTTCTGGTTTTTCTTCAATACTTAAAACATTCCCTTCCTGATCAAAATCTGCGACACCATAACGTTCTGGGTCTTCTACATAATACCCAAAAACAATAGCTTTCTTTTCATCCTTTACCATTTGTACAGAATCTGAAAGCATTTTTTGAAGACCCGCTCCGTAAAAAATATTGTCTCCCAATACCAAGCAAACATCATCATTACCGATAAACTCTTCTCCTATAATAAAAGCTTGTGCTAAACCATCTGGTGATGGCTGTTCTTCATACGATATCTCTATTCCAAATTGAGAACCGTCTCCAAACAATCGTTTAAAGTTTGGCAAATCCATTGGGGTAGAAATAATTAGAATTTCTCTTATACCAGATAGCATTAACACTGATAAAGGGTAATAAATCATGGGCTTATCATAAATTGGCAATAATTGTTTGGAAACAACTTTTGTCAACGGATGTAGCCGCGTTCCTGATCCTCCTGCTAATATTATTCCTTTCATATATATGATTTAACCTAAATTTTCTATACTTACAACCCCTTTTTAATTAGAGTTAGCGTATATAATTTCTTCTAGTTTTTCCCGAACTTATAAACTCTAATTACAAATTATTTTTACTGTACTCTAGTATTCTTGCCTTTAAAATGGTTTTTGCACCAGGGTCATCAATTTCTGTTTTAAAAATTGAAACTAAATGAATTATATTGCCAGCTTCAATATACCATTCTTCATAGTATGGACTTACAGTTAACTCACATTGAGAATCAATAACGGCAGGAATATAACTTTTTAACTGAGCTGTTCCATTACTATTTAATTCTAAAATTTCACCGACACAAATCTAATTCTCATAATCTCCTAAATAAGCTAGCTTTAAATCACTTGTTTCAAACCATTGTCCCTCCAATTTATCTTTTGTTACAAATATTGAATTCTCGTCACTATTAGAACATGCAAGAAAAATGGCGAATATTGAAAAAAGTAGACTCTTTTTTAAAAGTTCTTTATTTTTTATCATATTGATTACTATAATATTCTTTATAACTACCAGAAGTTACATTATTTAACCAATCTTTATTTTCTAAAAACCAATTAATGGTTTTTTCCAATCCTTCTTCAAAAGTAACTGATGGTTTCCAACCAAGTTCTCCATTTATCTTAGATGCATCAATTGCATAACGCAAATCATGTCCCGGGCGATCTTTAACGTAGGTAATTAACTTTTCTGATGTTCCTGCAGGTCTTTGTAACTTATCGTCCATTAAACCACATAAGAGCTTCACCAGATCGATATTCGTCCATTCATTAAACCCTCCAATATTATAGGTTTCGCCATTAAAACCTTTATGGAATGCCAAGTCAATTGCTACTGCATGGTCTTTTACATATAACCAATCTCTTGTAAACAAGCCATCACCATAAACTGGTAGTGCTTTATTGTTAATGATATTATTGATAAATAAGGGAATTAATTTTTCAGGAAAATGGTTTGGTCCATAGTTGTTAGAGCAGTTACTGATAACATAGGGCATTCCATATGTTTCTCCGTAAGCACGTACAAAATGATCAGAACTAGCTTTTGATGCCGAATATGGAGAATTGGGATCATATGAAGTAGTTTCAGTAAAAAGACCTGTTTTGCCGAGGCTACCATAAACCTCATCTGTACTTACATGGTAAAAGCGTTTTCCTTGCCAATTGTCTTGCCATAGATTTTTAAACGCATTTAACAATACCATTGTTCCTAAAATGTTGGTTTTAGCAAATGCTAAAGGATCTACAATTGAACGGTCTACATGACTCTCTGCTGCTAAATGAATTACACTATCAAATTTCTGTTCTTCAAAAAGTTCATTAACAAATTTTTCATCTTTAATATCTCCTTTTGTAAACGTGTAATTTGGGGCGCTTTCAATATCCTTTAGATTTTCTAAATTTCCTGCATAGGTCAATGCGTCTAGATTAAATATTTGGTATGAGGAATATTGTTTGACAAACCTTCTAACTACATGAGAACCAATAAAACCAGCCCCACCTGTTATTACTATTTTTTTACTCATTTTATGATAACATTTTCTATTTCTACTTTATTCCCTAAAATACCTTTATATCCATTTCTATCGTAAAGAAACAGCTCTATTTTAGGAAACTCATTTATTGAAGTGTTTATTTTTTTAAGAATATATTTATTACCTCCTACTACCATAATCTCTGGAATAAAATCCCAAGCGTCATAATTACGCTTTTTAGACTTGGAATAGGCCATCAAATCATCTTTGTTCATATCCTTCACATAAGTATGAAAGCCAACACGATACTTTGAAAGAATTGAATCAGTAACAGCATTATCAAGCTTAAAAATAACGTTCTTTTCTATGCCTTTATCATAAAAAGAAATAGCTTTAACATTAAAGTCTTTATTTAAAGGGGTTTTTATCTGTACAGCATCTTCTATAAAATTATCTTGAATATATTTCGTGACAGTTTTGGGTTGCTCTTCTACCCAGGACAATTCGTTTTCTCGCGATGGAATTTTATAATTTTCACGAATATAATTGCCTAAAAAAGTACTAATTTTTTTGGCTCCTGAAACATTTAGGTGTCCTATATCTTTAAAATCTAGATAGTCTAATTTTAAATCTTCAAATAAAAAATTAAAATCAATAAATGCGGCATCTCTTTTAATAGTAACGTTCTTTATATAATTATGGAATATTTTATATTCCTTATCCCTTACGGAATTCATGTATGGTGCTACGACAACCAAAACTTCAATATTATTTCTTTTCGCCAATTCTAAAAAAGAATCAAGTACATTTCTTTCTGTTTCCGATAAAAAATTATAGTTTGAACTGTTACTTTCATTAAAATCATCAATTTTAAAAGGAACGAAATTCTCTTTTTTTAGATAACTACCATTTCCTATAAACCCTCTATAGGCCTTAACTATTTTTTCTTCAGGAGAAAAAACATACCTTTCTTTTCTTTTAAAAAACAAAGTGGAAACTTTATCACTCTTTCTTAAGACAGGAAAAACTGTATTTGGAATTTCTTCTAGAGGAAAATTTTTAACAATAGATCTTATTTTATTGATTGATAGTTCACTGAAAGCATAATAGGCTTTTTTTTGATTCGTTATCTCTTGTTCTTTTTCTGCGTGTTTCAAGGAGAATGGAAAAACGTCAAGCACAATTAACTTCGGAGTACTTTTTTTTAACGTTTCTCTAAAAACAAAATCTGTAGTGTTTAACCTTTGAGAGGTCATTCCAAAATTAAAACTTCTTATTTTTGTTATAGAGTCAATAACATTGGGGTCGTAACTATAACAAGCATGTGAACTTCCATAAAAAAAAACATCCACTCTTTTACCTTGATCTATTAATTCATTAAAGTCATTAACTGTGTTAGTATAATCACTTGATTGTAATGAAAATTTATTTAAAAAATTCAACCCAACTACCAATAGGACCAATAAAACAATATATTTAAATCCAAATTTTTTCATCTTTTATCAAAATTGGAAGTATAAAAATTCAGGGCTGTCGCCACCATAAACACCATACAGCAGAATAGTAAACAAAAGAATTAAATAGAAACCCCATCTTAAAATTACATTTCTATTGTTTAAGTAGACTTCTAGATTAACATAATTGTTTATGTACTCCAATACTAGTAAAACAACTATCAATATAATAGAAAGGTTGACATTAAACTCCGACAAGCCTAATTCGTATAAATCATGTCCTTTTTCAGAGCCAAACATACTTAAAATTATATGTTGTGCTTCATCAAAGCTATTTGCCCTAAAGAACACCCATGCAAAAGCGACAATTGAAAAAGTAATAAGACCTGACACTAAACCACTAAAAACTTCATCTTTTTTGAAATGGGTCATTACAAATAATTTCTCCCTAAACTCTTGTGTGGCTTTCTCCAATACTATTATTGTTCCATGCATTGCACCCCAAATAACAAATGTCATAGCTGCACCATGCCATAAGCCACTTACGACAAATACTAAAAATAAATTATAATAAGTTCTATATTTTCCTTTTTTACTTCCTCCTAGAGGTATATATACATAATCTCTAAACCATGTTGACAGCGATATATGCCATCTTCTCCAAAATTCTGTTATTGATTTAGAAAAATAAGGACTATCAAAATTTTTCATTAAATCAAAACCCATAGATCTTGCCAAACCGATTGCAATATCAGAATAACCTGAAAAATCGCAATAAATCTGAAAAGTGAAAAATAATGTTGCTATTATAAAATCTGAACCTGAATACGCCTCGGGATTATTGTAAACCTCATTAACTAAAATTGCTAAACGGTCCGCTATAACCACTTTTTTAAAAAATCCCCAGAGCATTAACTGAAAACCTGATCTTACTTGTTTATAATCAAACTTATAGGTAATATAGAATTGTGGTAATAAATGAGATGCCCTTTCAATAGGACCTGCAACTAATTGTGGAAAAAAGGCTACAAATGCAAAAAATGATATAATATCATTTGTTGGCTTCAAACTTCGCCTATATATATCTATAGTATAACTTAAGGTCTGAAATGTATAAAAGCTAATACCCACTGGTAATATAATATTTAAAGTAGATACTTCTAAATTACTCCCAAAAAATGTAAACGATTTTGCGAACGATTCTATAAAAAAGTTGGCATATTTAAAATACATTAAAAAGCCTAAGTTTACTAATAAGCTTAAAGATAAAAGTAGTTTCCTTTTCTTGTCATCATTTTCTTTTCCTAACCTTTTCCCAATGTAGTAATCTACAAAAGAACTGATAGCTATTAAAAATAAAAATCGCCAATCCCACCAACCATAAAATATATAGCTGACAATTAAGATAAATATATTCCTAAGAATAAGATTTTTTGCAAATGCCCAATAGAATAAAAAAACTACTGGAAAGAAAATTAAAAAATCTATTGAGTTAAATAACATTTTAAATTAATGTTCTATCAGTAGTTTAGGCTCACTATTACTTTAATACTCCACAGAAATCCAATACAACTTTATCTTTAGATAACTGCAATCCTTTAAACTCTTTATGTGCAACCAAATAAACAATAATATCTGCATTTTCAGCAGCTTCTTGATAATCGGTTAATTTAAAAACTGTATGAGATTCTATATTTGGCTCTACGATATAATACTCTTCATTATTGGCATTTTGAAGTACTTTCTGAGCTATATATTTAGCAGGTGATTCTCTTAAATCATCTATATTAGGTTTAAAAGCCAATCCCATTATTGCAATACTCGGCTTTCTTCCATGTTTCAATTCAAACTCTAGTTTTGCTGTTTGCACTTTCTCGGCGCACCAAAAAGATTTATAATTATTGATTTCTCTTGCTTTACCAATTATTTTAGACTCCATAGGGTAGTCCGCAACTATAAAATATGGGTCAACCGCTATACAGTGCCCACCAACACCACAACCAGGTTGTAATATGTTTACCCTAGGGTGTTTATTTGCTAATTCTATTAGCTCCCAGACATTAATATCGGCTTTATCACATATAAGCGATAATTCATTTGCAAACGCAATTTGAACGTCTCTAGAAGAATTCTCTACCAGCTTACACATTTCTGCAGTTCTAGCATTTGTACTATGTAAATCACCTTTTATAAATTGTTTATAAAAATCTAAAGCTTTATTAGTCGATTTTTCATCAACCCCACCAATAACGCGATCATTATTTACTAATTCATACATTACATTACCTGGAAGAACACGTTCAGGGCAATAAGCAATATTTAGTTCTCCCTTTAATTCTGGGCGACTCGTATAAATGAGCTGCATCATTTTCTCGGTTGTGCCAATAGGTGATGTAGATTCAATTATATATAAATCATCTTTTTTTAATAATGGTATAATTGCTTGGGTGGCCGCTTCAACAAATGAAATATCTGGTTCATTCTTTCCTTTAAAAGGTGTTGGTACCACTATTAAATAGGTATCTGCAGCAACTGGAGCTGTACTTGCTTTTAAATACCCTTCTGAAACAGCCTCAGCGACCGCACTATCTAACTCAGGTTCTACAATATGAATTTTTCCTGCATTAATTGTATCTACAACGCTTGGGTTTATATCAACTCCATGAACAGACACTCTATTTTGAGCTATTAAAGCAGCTGTTGGAAGGCCTATATAACCTAAACCAATCATTACAACACTAGGTTTATTCTTCATTCTTAATATTTTGAATATATTCTACAATTCTTTTACAAGCTTTCCCGTCTCCATATGGATTATGAAGCTTACTCATATCTTCATATGAATTTTGGTTATTTAATAGCTTCTCCGCTTCATCAACTATTCTATTCTTATCAGTACCAACTAAAATAACCGTACCTGCATCAACTGCTTCCGGTCTTTCAGTAGTATTACGCATTACTAAAACTGGTTTTCCTAAACTTGGTGCTTCCTCTTGAACTCCTCCGCTATCAGTTATAATTAGATAGGATTGATTCATTAACCAAACAAATGCTGGGTATGAAAGGGGAGCTATTAAATTTACATTTTCAATTTGATCCAATAATTCATATACCGGTTTTTGAACATTCGGATTTAAATGTACTGGGTAAATAATCTGAGAATCAGAATTATTGATTGCAATTTCTTTTAAAGCCTCACAAATATTTATAAATCCTTGTCCATGATTCTCTCTTCTGTGTCCCGTAACAAGAATTAATTTTTTATTTGAGTTTACAATTTTTTTAAGTTTTTCTATTTCCCGATCATCAAAACCAACTTCATTAACCTTATCTACACTAAATTGTAAGGCGTCAATAACAGTATTTCCTGTTATTAGAATTGAATCTTTAGGTTTATTCTCTTTTATTAGATTATTTTTTGATGTTTCTGTTGGTGAGAAGTGAACATTAGAAATAACTCCTGTTACACTTCTATTCATTTCTTCGGGAAAAGGAGATTGCATATTAAAAGTACGAAGGCCTGCTTCTACATGACATACTTTCGCGCCAGAATAGAATGCTGCAATACTTGAAGCCATTGTAGTCGTCGTATCGCCATGGACATAAACATAATCTGGTTTAAAATCTTCTATAATTGGTTTTAGACCAGTAATAATATCAGAGGTAAGTGTATATAAATTCTGATTAGGCTTCATTAAATCCATATCGTAATCTGGAGTAATTTCAAAAAAAGATAAAACTTGATCCAACATTTCTCTGTGCTGTGCGGTTATACATACTCTAGTATCGAAATATTTATTATTCTTTTGAAATTCCTTAACCAAAGGAGCCATTTTTATAGCTTCAGGTCTAGTTCCAAAAATTATCAAGTTCTTTTTTCTCATTAATAATAAATTTTAAATAAGTACACTATTTTTTGGTCTTCTTGCAAAAGTAAGGTAATTCTCTGCTTTTAAGAGAATAACCCTGTCCTCTAAGTTATTTTCAGTAATAATATTTTTAGCAAATTGATACCAAGTCATCACTACATTATCAGTAAAATGTACGATTCCAAAGTTTATTTTTTTCTCTACTAAATTATTTAAAATATATAATGCTAAGTTTAATGCATTCGTAGGACAACCTATTTGCTGATCAGTAATATTCAACCTGTCGCCTTTTTTAGCCCTTTCTAATATGGTTCTATAAAAATTATTTCCGTAAGTCTTACTATATAACCATGAAGTACGAATGATAAAATAATTATTTAAAAGATTTTTAATATGATTCTCTCCTAAAAGTTTAGACTTGCCATATTCATTAATAGGCTTAGGAATATCATAAATAGAATAAGGTTCTTTTTTATCACCGTCAAAAACATAATCCGTAGAAATATGTATAAGACTTACATTATAATTTTTACAAGCTCTAGCCAAATTCTTAACACCTTCACCATTTATCTGATAAGCAATTTTAGGAGTTTTCTCTGCCTGTTCAACATTTGTATATGCGGCACAATTAATACAGTAATCAAACTTACCGTTTTCAAAAATATCTTCAACCAACTCATTATTAGTTATGTCTAGTTGGTTTGAATTTAAAAAACTGAACTTTAGATTAGGGAACTGTAGATATATCTCTTGGATACTCAACCCTAATTGACCAGAAGCACCAGTCACCAATACTTTTTTCATAAAATTATAGAATTAAAGTTTGGCAGCAATTCGTCCTTTTTTGAAACAATCAGATTATTAGAATGATATCCCCAATCTATTGCCAAATCAGAATCACTATATAATATACCGCTTTCTGATTCTCTATTATAATAATTATCGCATTGGTAAGTAAAAATTGTATCCTCCAAAGCTAAAAAACCATGCGCCATACCTCTTGGTATAAAAAGCATTTTATGATTATATTCTGACAATTCAATTTTAAAATGATGTCCTATTGTAGGGCTGTTTTTTCTTAAGTCTACAACAACATCTAATATTTTTCCTTTAGGCACAGAAACCAATTTTGCTTGGGCAAAATTTCCCATTTGAAAATGTAGGCCTCTTAAAGTTCCCTTTACAGAAAAAGATTGATTTGATTGTACAAAATTTATTGTGTCTCCTATAGCGCTGTAAAATCTCTCTTTTTGATAAGTCTCAAAAAAATATCCTCTTTCATCTTTAAAAATATTAGGCTCTATAATAAAACAGCCTTTTAATTTAGTTTCTAGAATCTTCACCTGTAATATTTACTTATCTTAAACGCGAAACACGTATTTATTTATCCTATCAAATTACAATAACTCTTTTGCTTTTCTATTGAAATAAACAAGTATTGATAGGATGAAATATACCACCATAAATACTATTGGGATTATAACTATACTTTTACCAAAGAACGACTTTTGCTCTACTTGAGGTTGCCCCAAATTAATTATACTGACGGGTTCTTTACGTTCCTCTAGTTCTAATTTCTTAGTTTCAATATCTCTAATTAATCCTGTTTTATATTCAAAAATATCAGCTATGTTAACTTGCTCTTGATTTTCTAAGACAATTTTATCATTTGAAGAAGAACTCCCATTCTTTGCTAGTCCCTTTGTATAATTAGTAATAATTTGATCAACTTGAACCAATAATTTTTCATCTTCCTTTATTCTGGCTGATGCATTGTTTTTATAAACTTCTAAAAGACCCTTGAAGTAAGTGTTTGTATTTATATAATTCAATACTTGTTCTGCAAAATGTTTACCAAAAGTTGCTTCCTTATAATAGAAAGTAATTCTATGATTAAAAGAGCTCTTATTCTGTAATTCAGCTCTTACGATATCTGCAATGGCATCTGTATTCTCAAAACTTTGAAGCAATTCTAAATATTGAGTATCACTTTCCGTATTTCCTACTTCTTCTACTCTAGATATTTCAATTTTTAAACCATTAAAATCAATATTTTCAACCCCTATTGACTCAAAAAACAAGGTATCTCTAGATCCTATATTTGATTGTAACTCATTTACAACATCATATAGGTAGTTCTTACTTTCAATTTGAGGCTTAACTATCACCTCTGTTTTGTACTTTTTAGATATTATTTTATTTAAACCATAACCAATTGCAAGTCCAACAACTACTAAACCTATAAGTAAAGGCATGCTCTTTTTAAGGCATAGGAATACTCTTAAAATCCAACGAAAAACAGTATTAAAGCCCCTTCCTATTAATTGAAATAATTGCCCCAAATCAATTTCATCGGAATTGTTTTGAGTTGATGGTGATTGATTAGTTGCCATTTATGTAGTAAATATTTGCTTTAAAATTTTATCAGTAATAAGATATGTGGGTTTTACTCCTGTTGTCCCTAATCCTCCAGAAGCTAATGTACTTCCTGTTTCTAAAGGGTTATCTGATGCATAATACGCATAACGTACTTTGACATCTTCACCTATACTCTTTCTAATTTTAGAGGCAGACTGTATTGCTTTTTGGTAATGCACACCTTCCATCTCTAAACCGATTACATTCCAAGTTGATTTATGGAAGAACTTAAGAATATCTTTATTCTGAAGCGAGGTTCCTAAAACAGTTACCATCGTACCTTCAAAAACCTCTAAACCGTAACCTTCAAAGTCTTTGGCACACAATTCATTTTTAAAAGGATAATTATCTGCCGTCCCCTCAAAAATATGTGCTGAAGGAATCATTAAATCTCCTTTTCCACCTTCTAAAATACCAGCCTTTCCCATTATTGAAACGGAATCTACATTGATTAAAGAGGTATTATTCTTATCAGTTATATATGGCTTCAACAGCTCATCAATTGTCTCATATGCCTGCTCGCCAAATGCGTAATCCATTACAAATATAACAGGTTTATTATCAGGCTCTTCCTCAGAAAATTCATACGAGCAATTATTGATTTTGATTTTTGCGGTATCAAAAATCTGTACATCTATATTTGTTCCAGAGGTATCATCCATAATGATCATACCATTTTTCTCTGCCAATTCCGTCACTTTCTTTCTTAGCGTTGCATTACCAGAGCTACTAAGCGCTTCATAGATTTCTAATGAATCTGTATTTGGAAACTCCTTTTTAAGAGCTGCTTTGGCAAAAAGCGAATTCATAACACTATGCATATTCGCAGAGATTATATGAATTGGCCTATGCATTAGGTTGTTTTTCGTTAAAACCTCCTTAATGTTATTTGCCCAACGTTCTCCATGAATATGATGTCCTAAGCGTTCCCTTAGTAAAGCACTAAATGTAACCGCTCTTTTTTCACCAGAGATTTCTTCGTCCAACGCTAGTTTACCTAACCAATAGATGACATTCAAAAATCTATCTGGGTTATTTTTGGAACTGAACTTTTTATAAACCTCTAAAATTTCTTCAAAAGACCTGCCCAAAATGTTAGCTGTATGTATAAGTGCAATTTCTCTCTCCGCCTGTGTTAATTCTTCTTTTTTAACCGCAGCTTCAAGTTTTTCCCAGTCTCTTATAGTTTTTTCTGTATCCGTAATTAAAACACGTTTACATATTTTTTCAGATTCAATGAATAAGAAAGTAAGATGTGTTAGAATATCATAAATGTCTGAACGACCTCTAGTGATTTCAATATTCATCTGCTCATCATCAATACGATAGCAGTTTCTTCTTCTTTTAGGTGGAATAATTGGGTTAATATGAGAAATACCATACCCTTCATCTGAAGTTAAATTTATGAATGAACATTGTTCTATTCCTTCAGGTAATCTTTC
>ENA-ORXC01000659-ORXC01000659.1-marine-metagenome-genome-assembly--contig:-NODE-659-length-23275-cov-14.033796_pt1 | contig 23275 bp, 20 predicted proteins | sample MGYA00237865_ERZ511478 | MGnify/ENA metagenome assembly ERZ511478
TTTAGGAGTAGCTATTTCATAGTTTGAGAAATATCCTTAGAACCTGATTTGATTAATATCAACGTAGGGAAAAGTTATCAGGATCAACAACCTGTACTTTCCTTTTATCATTTTCTATTCTTTCTGTTTACACCAAAAAATATAGTAGCGAATACGCTTCAATTAACTAGTGAAACAGATGATACACATTAAAGTAAACAACACCACTCACCTATTTAAGCCGAACGTTACATTAGATGAAATCATTAAGGGTTTGGATATTTCTGTCAACGGAATAGCCGTGGCGGTAAATGAGAACATTATTACCAAAACAGAGTGGCAAACCAAAACACTGAACGAGAGCGATGAAGTATTGGTCATTAGAGCTACCCAAGGGGGTTGAAAACCAGGCTTTATATTTTTATGTTGCCCACATGAAGCAAGAGAATTTCCATTACAATACTTAAATCACATAAATGATCGTATTAATAGCTCCAGAAAAAGATATCCCTAACGAAATTGAATTGCTACATCAGTTATTTCAAGAAGGTTTGACTTATTACCATTTAAGAAAACCTTTGAAGGACTATCAAGAACATTGCGATTATTTAAATGCGATCGATACCAAGTATCATAATAGAATTGTAGTACATTTTTTTCATGAATTGATCAATGAATATGACTTAAAAGGGGTTCATTTTCAAGAGCAAAAAAGAATAGACCACATTGACAATCCTGGGCAGTATTTTAAAAGCTTAGATATGTACGGTAAGACCATAAGCTCTTCTTTTCACGATCCAAAGGTTTTAGAAGATTGTGAATTTGAATTTGATTATCATTTACTGAGTCCCGTGTTTTCTTCTATCTCTAAACAAGGGTATGAAGGCAAAGGTTTCAACGTCAACCAAAGTGAAAAGTTGATCGTGGGCATGGGTGGTATTACCGATAAAACAGTACAACAAACACTAAAGCTCGGTTTTAAGGGAATTGGAGTTTTAGGCGGAGTGTGGAATATGGAAAACCCTGTTGAAAGCTTTGTAGCATTAAAAAAGCACTATGAAGCAGCATGGATTGAAGAGAAGAAAATAGCGAGTAGAAATAGCATGAAGTAAACATTTATATGATACCAACATTACATTATATATCACAAGGCAGTACACCGCAAGAACACTTAGAAAATATTCAGAAAGCGTGTTCTTCTGGTGTAGAATTGGTGCAATTACGTTTAAAAAAACAGCCTGAAAAAGTAGTACTTGAAACCGCACAACGGGCACGAGAAATAACGGCGAAGTTTCAGACCCGATTAATTATCAACGACCACTATAAAATTGCTGCTGCGGTAAAAGCAGATGGTGTGCATTTAGGTAAATTAGACGCCTGCCCTACTAAAGCAAGAAAAGAGCTGGCTTCTTGGCAAGTCATTGGTGGCACCGCCAATACGCTCGAAGATTGTGAAGCACTGATCCATAAAAAAGTAGATTATATAGGTCTGGGACCTTTTAGGTTTACCGAGACCAAAAAGAATTTGAGTCCCGTTTTGGGCATCAACGGTTACTTGACCATACTCGAAGAACTCAAAACAACTTTTCCTGTAATTGCCATAGGTGGTATTGTTATAGATGATGTTTTAGAACTAATGAAAACGGGTATTCATGGTATTGCAGTTTCCGGTGAAATAACGCGCAACTTTAATAGCATTTCAGATTTTAAGAAACGCATCAATGGTGGCGAAGTACAAGAACAACGTTGGATATCCGAAGAAAAAAGAAAATAAGATGTTACAGATAGCAGATAAGAAGTTTAGCTCAAGGTTGTTTACGGGAACGGGAAAATTTAGCTCGTCACAACTCATGAAAGAAGCCATACTGGCATCAGAGAGTGAATTGGTGACCGTGGCTTTAAAACGGGTAGATGTTGGTGATGCGCAAGATGATATATTAAGCCATTTGAACCATAGCCGCATTAATTTATTACCCAACACATCGGGAGTTCGTAATGCAAAAGAAGCTGTTTTTGCTGCTCAATTATCTCGTGAAGCCTTAGAGACCAATTGGGTGAAATTAGAAATACATCCCGATCCAAAATATCTGCTTCCCGATCCTATAGAAACTTTAAAGGCTGCGGAAGAGCTTGTTAAATTAGGATTTGTAGTTATGCCCTATATACATGCCGATCCTGTGCTATGTAAACGATTAGAGGAAGTTGGTGTGCAGTGTGTAATGCCTTTAGGCGCACCCATAGGAAGTAATAAAGGATTAAAAACACAAGAGTTTTTGGAGATCATCATTGACCAAAGTAATGTTCCCGTAATTGTTGACGCCGGTATTGGTGCCCCTTCACATGCAGCCTTTGCAATGGAGCTTGGTGCAGATGCCGTTTTGGTGAATACTGCCATAGCCGTTTCTCAAAACCCTGTAGCAATGGGCAAAGCATTTAAAATGGCGGTAGCAGCGGGCAGAATGGCTTTTGAAGCAAAGCTGGCACCCATAGTGCATAAAAAAGCCGAAGCAAGTAGTCCCTTAACCAGTTTTTTGAATTAGAAGTATGAGCAGTTTCAAAGACCTATTCGATACTTACAATTGGGACGATACCCTAGCCAGTATTTTTTCTAAAACAGAGCACGATGTGTTACGCGCATTAAGTAACACAAAGCGAGATTTAGAAGATTTTAAAGCGTTGCTATCGCCAGCGGCAAAACCCTATTTGGAGCAAATGGCGCAATTGAGTCGCCAACTCACCAAGAAACGCTTTGGGAATACCATACAAATGTATTCGCCCATGTATTTAAGTAATGAATGCCAGAACATTTGTACCTACTGCGGTTTTAGTATGACCAATAAAATTCCGCGTAGAACCTTGACCGACGCTGAAATTTTAAAAGAAGTAGCATATATAAAATCTAAAGGCTATGACCATATTTTATTGGTTACGGGCGAAGCCAATAAAATTGTTGGTGTAGATTATATCAATAATGCACTGAAATTGATTCGTTCTCAATTTTCGAATATTACCATAGAGGTACAACCCTTGCTGCAAGATGAATATGAGCTGTTAATTGAAAATGGGTTGTATGCCGTTTTGGTATATCAAGAAACCTACCATAGAGAGGAATATAAAAAACACCACCCAAAAGGCAAGAAATCTAATTTCGATTTCCGATTGGATACTCCTGACCGATTGGGCAAAGCCGGAATTCACAAAATAGGATTGGGCGCATTGTTTGGTTTAGAAGATTGGCGTGCAGATAGCTTTTTTACGGCATTGCATTTAAAGTATTTACAGAAGACATATTGGAAAACGAAATACTCTATATCGTTTCCTAGATTAAGACCCCATTCAGGCGGCTTAGAACCAAAGGTAGAAATGACAGACCCAGATTTGGTACAACTCATCTGTGCTTTCAGGTTATTAGATGAAGATGTAGAACTCTCAATGTCTACGCGTGAAAGTGAGGTGTTTAGAAATAATATCGTGAATTTGGGCATTACCTCTATAAGCGCAGAGTCTAAAACCAACCCTGGTGGCTATGCCGTAGCACCAGAATCTTTGGAGCAATTTGAAATATCAGATGAAAGACCAACAGAAGACATTACTGCCATGTTAAAAAGCCAAGGTCTAGATGTAGTTTGGAAAGATTGGGCTAATAATTGGCAAGACTAGGTATTCAATTTAATTTACTTTTTTTAGAGTCTATTTGGCATGTAAAGTTTTGCGTATAAAAAAGTTAATTATAATATTAAATACGTTAGTCTGTTATGTAAAATAGGATGTAAATTCACTGTAATATTTGACAGATTGAATAACTCACACAACTAATTTTATTGGGTATAGATTTTAATCGCTCAGAAAGTTTACAACCCAAACCACGTCTAAAACACAGAAGTACTTATCACAACCACAATTAGACGAAACCTATGAATTCTATTTTCCATGATGGGCAATTAGCGGTACAAAAAATAGCAGGTGAAGAAGCCATTGCTATACAAAGAATACCCATGCTTGCAGCATCGCTTCATCCAAAATCTATCGCTTTTATAGAACATCAGGTATTGGCGTTTGCGGGTAGTGAAGATGCCAATGGAGCAATTTGGTTATCGTTATTGGTGGGTGAACGTGGTTTTATTGCTATCCCATCCGTAGAAGAAATTAAATTCGACCTTACCAAGGTTACCAGTACTACAGACGATATTTTCTTTACCAATATTGTAACAAAACCAACGGTTGGGCTGCTATTTCATGAAGCCGCGAGAAGGGCACGTTATAGAGCATGGGGAGAAGCTACAAAAACGGACAATGAAATTAGTGTTGCTATAAAAATGGGCTACCCCAGTTGCCCAAAACACATACAACGAGAAGAAATTGAAGTACCAATCAAAACTAAAGATGCATTAAACACGTCTTTTGAAAAAGGCAGTAGCTTAGGCGCATCTGAAAAGAAATGGATCAGCACGGCACATACTTTTTTTATAAGTACACAGACTAAAAAAGGAGATATAGAAGCATCGCATCGAGGTGGTGATCCTGGGTTTATAGAAATTCTAGAAAATGGTCAGTTACGTGTACCGGATTATTTGGGCAATAGTATGTTCAGCACTTTAGGCAATATCTATGAAAACCCTAAAGCAGCCTTACTTTTTGTAAATTATGAGAAGGGAGAAACCTTGCAACTTTCTGGTACTGCGGCATTAGAATTTGATCAAAACTCTACCGATGATTTTTACAAATCTGGCGAGACCGGTAGATTCTGGACTTTTGAAACCAAGCAATGGGTAAGAACGGTAAACCATCATAAAGTGATTACCGAATTTATTGACTTCTCCCCTTTTAATATTTTGAGTAAAAGATAAGTTTCGTTTCCTGAAATTATCTAAAGTGCTTCATTTGATCATTACGGTCCCCTAGCCTATTGTTCTCGTATCGCAGCGATTACACGACGGAGGCCTTCTTCTAATCGTGCTCTTGGGCAAGCAAGGTTTAAGCGTATATATCCGTCGGCATTGGCAACGAACATATTTCCGCCTTCCAATAATACACCAGCATTACGCGCAAAGAATAGCGTTAGATTTTCATCAGATTTAAAGTAATGACCCACATTTACCCAAGCCAAATAAGTAGCTTCGGGTATTACAAAATCCGTTTCTGGCAAGTGCAGGTCTAGCTGTTCTTTTAGATGCTGAAAATTAGCATCTAGGTAAGCGGTTAAATCTGCCAACCAGGCATGACCTTTTGTATAGGCAGTTTCCGCCGCAACAATACTCAAGGGGTTTTCTACGGGCAAATAGGTTTCTTTATATTGCTCTCGTATAGCATCGTTAGGTATGATGATATTGGCAAATAGATTACCGGCCAGATTAAATGTTTTGCTGGGCGCCATACAGGTAATAATACGGTCAGTATCTGGAAACAGTTTTGCCATAGGCGTAAACGACTGGTCGTCTCTAACCAAATCGCAATGAATTTCATCAGATATAATCGTTAGTCCGTTCGCTAAGCAAATCTCGCCCAGTTCTTTTAACTCATCGCTAGACCAAACCCTACCCGTTGGGTTATGAGGATTACAGAAGATACCCAATACACATTTCTCATTGGCGGCTTTTGTTCTAATATCGTTCATATCCATAACGAATTTGCCTTGCTCCTCTTTCAATTCAGAACACACCAATTCAATACCATTATAATCGGCAGCATGCTTAAAAAAGGCATATGACGGAGTAACAATAAGTACCTGTTCATCTGGTTGGCAAATTTGACCAATTAAGCTGTACAGCGCAGGTATGACGCCTTTTGCGTGAACGAGGTGCTGTTCATTAAAGGTCCAATCATACCGATCTTGACACCATTTTTGAAAAGCCAAATGATAGGCAGGATCGGCAACCATAGAATACCCCAATAACGGGTGTTCTAGTCGCGCTTTCAAGGCATCGATAATCACCGGAGCTATGGCAAATTCCATATCTGCCACCCACATAGGTATAAAGTCCTCTTCGGGATACTTGCCGCTTAAATCTTCATTTGGATCAAAGAGGTAGCCTCTATAGCCAGTACGAGACATTGCGTTGGTACCATCTCTGTTTATGATTTCATCAAATGAGTAAGTTGTAGTAGCCATCGATATTCTAATTAGATATGTAACAATTGAATTGAAAACTTAGATGATGCTTGAACAAAACATCATCTAACTAACAAACTTAAAGATCTAAAATCGATTTTATAAGATCATTGTTTAGAATTTCGTCAACTATTTTTGAAGCTTGTACAGGAGTTGAACTTTAAGGTATGCAGCTTATTGGTCTTTTTGAATAAAATAGCTAGGAACATCAACATTGCTGGAGAATGGACTTTGATGGATTTAAAATTAATTTACGCTATATTTTATGGATTTGGGGCATCATTTTCTGACACCAACATTCCTTTACCTGCCGTTACCAAAACAATAAATTCATTAGAAACATCAATATCGGTTACAGGGGGTACTACCCTTTTAACCGTAGCGTCTGCAATATCGATCCAAGAATTAGTATTGGTCTCAGGTTGTTCATTTCTATATAATGCAGTGTCTGATTTGTTTACACTTTCAGGTTCTGCAAAAACCAAAAGTCGACCATAGGAATCTAAAGCAATAGCCCCAGGATTATTGGTAGGAACCATTAGATTAGCATTGGCACTAGAAATAGAAGCTTCTTCTATACGTAACACTTGAGTAGGTGTTGAAACGTACAAACGATCATTGGCACTATCAAAAGCCAAATAGCCTTGATCCTCACCAGCAGGTGTTGCCAATATTTGGGTCCAGCTTTCTCCATAATCGGTACTTCTCCAGACTCCGGTTTTACGATCGTAGACAAAAATAGTAGATGCCCCGTTAGATACTACAGAGCAGCGTAAACGACCATTATCTTGTGCTCCCATAAATGCTGTAGTCCTTGTATTCCATGAACCCCAAATTCCATTAGTACGATCTACGGTTCTAATACCTCCATTATCAATAGCGGTAACCAAACGTTCAGTACCATCAGGTAAGTTAATCCATGCCAAGCCCACGATACGTTTAGGTGCAGCAGGATTGTTCACTTCATTAAGTGCAGGCGAAGTTGGTGTATTTGGAGAAGAAACAACTGCTAGTTTACCCGCTTCAATATTATTATCACGTTCACCATCACCAAAGGCCAATTCAGTACCATTGGGAGAAAAATTGAGTCCGTGCCCTGTTGTGACACCTCCTAATCCTACTGCATTCCATTCCGATCCTCCGTCAATAGACAAGACCACATCGTGATCCACATTACCGGCAGCTATAACACCTGTAGCACTAATTTCAACATCACGAAAGGTCAGTATTTGAAAACCGTTTGCAGGTTTCCAAGTTGCACCGGCATCTACCGTGGTCCAAATAGCGGAAGTAGCACATACCACCCAGGCATCTGGATGATGAGGAGAAACTTGTATGGTAGCAATGTCACAATTCGATTTTCCTATGGCCCAACTTGGGTGACTATCAAAAACAATAAGGTCATTACTACTGCCCCACGGATTAATAGCAACACCGGATGACGTGGTATTCGTCCAACTAGTACCACTATCATCAGACATCCAAACATCGCCATTGCCTTCTGCAGTACCAACTACTATTCTATCTGTATTCCAGGTTCCCGCAACACCGTGTATGGCCGTAGACATTACAGTGGTACCTATGTCACCTGTAATATCATTTAAATTACTGTTTGAAGGGACATATCTTCGAACTCCAAACTCACCACAAGCCAAGTACATTCTATTGCCTAGAACGACAATAGACTCTACAACATCTGGAATACCGATGACCTTACTTGCTGACGGGTTTCCATCTAAATTACTGATTTTCCAAAGTCCTTTATTTTGAATAGAAGTATCATCTCCCCATAAGCCAACATAAACGGTGTTGGCATCATCTGGCGACATGGCCATGGCACGTACAAATACATCCCCTGTAAATACATCTATTTTACTCCAGCTGGTTCTATCATTTGTAGAAATCCATACGCCATCTTTATAGGTGCCGGCAACCCAAGTAGACCCACTTACCCATTGAATTAAACTGGGATCGGTAGAACGGGGTCTACCTGTAGGTAAAGGAGCATTACTGTTCTGGGCAGAAAAAGAAATTTCCGATGAATCATGATGCCAAGAATCGCCACCGTTAAACGAAGAAATAACCTCGCCACCTGTACCTTTAAAACCTGTGCCGCCTACGATTACGGTAGAACCATTAACATTTACAGCATTAAGGGCAGCTATCTTTTGATGTGATTCTTCATAACCAAGACCACGACCTACCGACTCAAAATCTTTTCCATAATTAGTAGATCTACCAGTACCGCCAATATCAGATCCATAATAGATTTTACCTGGCACATTAGGATCCCAAGTAACCACATTGGGGTATCCACCGCCAATTGGTCCAGCTTGACTAAAGCTTATGGTACCACCAATAATAGTATCATCATCGGCATTATCGTTAATGCCATCATTATCACTATCGGTACCATTATCGTTTATACCATCGCCGTCGGCATCTACATCAGATCCATCTGTAATGCCATCATCATCGGTATCGGGATCCGTTGGGTCAGGATCAAGATCATCTTGAAGGTCATCATTATCATTATCGGTTGGATCAAGAACGTCGTCATCAATACCGTCATCATCAGAATCCGTACCTCCGGTTTGATCAACATCAGAAGCATCATTTATACCGTCACCATCTGAGTCTGTGCCGTTATCGTTAGTACCGTCACCATCAGGGTCTACATCTGATCCATCAGAAATACCATCGCCGTCACTATCAGAATTAAATGGATTAGGGTCTAAATTATCTGCTAAACCATCGTTATCTTTTTTAACGCTTTCCGTTTCAGTAGCACTAGCTAGCTCTATTAAATCATTATCCTTTTTACAGGCTGAAAATAATAGGGTACTAACAAAAAGGATATGGACTATCCTCCTAAATATTTTAAAACTTAATGTCATCTCTAAAATTTAAAAGATGGGCTAACGGTTATCAATAGCCATCAGTATAAATTCTAACGTGCTTGTAATTAGTTTATTATTATTTGTGTATCGCAAAACCGTGTTGCATTATTACGTGGGTAAGGCTTTATGGCTGTGTATTTTTTCTTTTAAAATTTACCCACCCTATTTGTTTTAAGATAACATAATAGTGCATTTGATACTGCTCTTCTGTCGTTTAGCCTAACTGATTTGTATAGGAACCACTCTTCTACTTATCAATTACATCTATTATTAGTGTAGGAGTTTACTTTGTAATATGATTCCAATTTTATAATAATACTCGGCTAATTCTGTTATTTTAGCATAAAACTATCCCTATGCTTATATCTATTGTATTAATTGGTATCGTCCTTATTTTATTTTTCTATGCTATTTCAGTGTATAACGGTTTGGTTAGAAAGAAAACAGAAATGGCAGAAGGCTGGAGCAGCATTGATGTATTCTTGAAAAAACGATATGATCTGATTCCTAGTTTAGTAGAAACCGTTAAAGGCTATGCTACGCATGAAAAAGAAACCTTTGAAAATATCACCAAAGCTAGAAATTTAGCGCAAAACGCTTCTTCTGTTGATGAGCAAGGAAAAGCTGAAAGCGCCTTGAAAAATTCTATGGTCAACCTTTTTGCCGTTGCCGAAAATTACCCGGATCTAAAAGCCAATCGTAATTTTAGTGAATTGCAAAATGAGCTGTCTTCATTAGAAGATGATATTGAGATGACCCGTAGGTATTACAATGCTACGGTAAAAGAAAACAATATTGCTATTGAAAGCTTTCCGTCTAATATTTTTGCCAATATGTTCAATTTCAGCAAGGGTGAGTTTTTTGAAATTGAAAATTCGAAAGAGAAAGAACCGGTTAAATTTTCTTTCTAATTTCGATGAACAGAAATGTATATGCTACATATGATGTGTTCCCGAGCGCAAAAGGAGCCTCAACACATATTAAAGAGATGATCAACGTATCATCACAGGAATGTGATGAATTACAATTATTCTGCTTACGAGGTAATAGCACCTACCCTGCCGTACAAACGGAAGGGAATATCGTTATAAAGCGTTATTACAACGAAGAGGAGATGAACTATTTAGAAAAAGCATCTCTTTTTTCTCAGCAGCTATTTATCGATATCCAAAAAAATAAAGAATCCATACAAATAGGTCATTTTAGAGATGTTTGGAGCGGCATGGGATTAACCGCCGAACCTAGTATAAAAACGATCTTTGAGGTAAATGCGCTAACATCTATAGAGCTACCCTACAGATACCCCAATTTAACGCCTGCTTTTTTAGAGAAATTAAGAGAGATAGAATCGCAATGTTTACAAAAAGCGACCGTGATTATTACGCCTTCTGAAGTTACCAAAGCATATTTAGAAACTAATTATGCTATTGATACTGCGAAGATAAAAGTGATACCTAACGGGGCACATATACCAGAATCTTATGACAGACCGGTTGATGCTCCTGAACAGTACATTATCTATTTTGGAGCTATACAGCCTTGGCAAGGTGTAGATGTATTGCTTAAAGCCATGACGTATTTAGAAGATTTTGAAGATCTAAAACTGGTCATTTGTTTAGCGGTAAAAGAAAAGGCCTTTAAACCTTATAAAAAACTGGTAGAGAAACTAGGCTTACAAGATCGTATTATTTTAAAGTCTAGATTATCTAAAAAGGAGTTGTACAACTATGTGCATTATGCAGCAGCTTCTATAGCCCCTTTAAAGGCATGCGACAGAAATATTACACAAGGTTGTTGTCCGCTTAAGATATTAGAGAGTATGGCTTGTGAGACGGTTGTAATTGCGTCTGAATTACCAGTGGTTACCGAGTTGGTTACCGAACAAGAAGCTTTACTTTTTGAACCCGATAGAGAACAAGATCTGGCACGTTGTATTCGGTTTATATTAGATGAGCCAGAACGAAAGAAAACCTATATAGCCAATGCTTTTGAAAAGGTGAAAAGCACTTTTTTATGGGAAGATCAAAAAGAGAAATTGAAAAACATATACCAAGATTTAACGCTCTAGTATGGATAGACAAGGCAACGTATTAAATAAAGAACAATATATAGGAGCCCCTATAGAAAGAGCACACTTACACCGTGGTTTTAGTTCTAAAAAAACACCTATAAAGTGGATTCGTTTTTTTAGGGCCTGTGTAATGCAACGAGAAATAGCCAGAGAACAAAAGAGTAAGAGAATTAAGCAAATTTGGTTCATTCTTCTCGGTGTCTTCTTATGTAATTTTGTGGCAATTCCGTTGAACTTTATATCCGAGACTTTAGGGGCAATTTTTACAGTAATAGGTATGCTCACTTGTCCTGGGTTGATTGTTGCGGGTATCATGACCTATTTAACGAACAAGAAGTTTAAAAAGAATTATACAGAGGGTTTTGATTTTTTTGCCGACTATTTTTCTGCCTTGTTTACCTTAATTGAAGAAGATTTGCAGTTAGATTCTAAAATAGCATTAGAGGCGAATGTAAAAGATACGGTAACGGAAGAAAACCTTATTAAGAATGAGTCGTATACTAGTGAAACTAGAGGATTTATATCAGGAATAGAAAAAAACTATGAACGTGTCATTAGTAAAGGGTCCTGTTTTTTTAATGATGAATCGCTAATCTTCTTTCAGTTTAGTGAAAGAACAAGGGAGCGTATTATTAAAAAAAGAGGAAGTAGCGGTAAAAGAAAAACAAAACATAAGTATAGAGCTGCCTATCCTTTTACCATTAAAATGAAAATTCCAAAGCACAAATACCAATTAAACCCAAGCGTGGATACATCACAAATAAGTTTTGCTGAAGATAATGAGTATTACGTATTTAAGGTTTACCGAAAATTTGATGTTAAAAAGGAAAATCCGGATCAATACAATCCGTATGAAGAAAGTAGCATTTCTTCATTTGCTGTAGATTATTTCTCTTTAGAAGTTATTAACCTGATCAACACCTGCTACAGTTGTGTAACCCCTAGCGCTTAATTTTATGGAAGATACAATAAAACATTGCGAAGAATATACAGGACTTTTTGTTGTTCGCAATTGCGAAAATAAGGCAACTGTAGTTTGTGAGAAATGCAAGAAAAATGTGTGTAATATACATGCGTTTAAAGCCAACAAAATTATAAGTCAAAATAGTGGGCCTGAGGTTTATAGAAAAAAGAACGCCATATTATGCATCAGTTGTTTTGTAGAATTTGATGCACGACTTACCAATGATATTGAACTCTATTCAAAAGATAGATCAGTTTGGAGAAGAAAAATGATCAATAGATTCCATGAGGAATATCCGTACATGGTATTCATGGCAGATGATTACGGTAGTTTATTCGATAGTAGCTCAACAATTTTTCTTCATGATGATTCTGATGATGGATCTTATTTTGATAGTTAATGAATATACTGTTAATCACTCAAAATTATCCGCCAAATAAAGGAGGAATGGCTGTTTCTTGTGATCGCTTGGTGCGTAATTTTAAGCGGAACGGAATTACGGTACATATCATTCATTTTACGAATAGAAAGAAAAAATTTAGAACAGATACCGTCGTAAAAGGAACCTATTCCGCTGTGCCTATAGAAAACTCTGAGGAGTTTACATTATCGCTAGCGTCAGAATTTATACAGCAACTCCCCTACTTAGATACATTGACCCATGTTGGAGTATTTGGAGGCAACCTACCGCTTAATATCGGGCCTATTTTATCTAAATGGCTACAAAAACCACTTATTACCTTTATAAGAGGAAATGATTTTGACGAGGGTATCTTTTCAAAGAAGCGAAATCAGTTATTATACGCACTAGAGAACTCTAGCTATGTATTTACTGTCACGAAGGAGAAAAGAGAAAAAATTGATCACCTAGTAACACATAACAATACTTATTTTACGCAAAACGGAATTGATACCGCGTTATGGAAACCGTCCAAAAGTCATCTTAAACGAATAGATGAATTAAAGAAGTCGTTTAATTCTAAAATACCTATTGCCTTTGTTGGGCAATTAAAAGCCAAAAAAGGGGTTGTAAACTTTGTAGAAACCTTTGCAAAATTTCCGCACAAGGACGATTTTGTACTGTGTTTAATAGGTGATGTAAGCGAAGAAACAAAAACATACATTCTAAATTTAGAGGTCAATGTTCAGTTTTTTGCTTTTGCGAACCAGAATGAACTTGTATCGTTTTACAATGCCATTAGTATCGTTGCCATACCTTCTTTTTATGACGGTATGCCAAATGTACTGTTAGAAGCAGCAGCAACAAAAAACATTCTAATCGGTGCAAATGTTGGAGGAATAAAAGACGTTATTAGTACTAAAGTCGATGGATTTTTATACCACCCCTTGCAGACTAATGAACTGTTAGATATTCTGTTGCAAGTACATAAAATGACACCTGCAGAAAAGGAAGCTATGGGTGAGGCATTGTATCAGAAAATTAAAACGAATTATACAGAAGAAATAGAAATATCAAATTACCTTAATATTTTAAAACCATGAGAAAATTACACCTGCTTTTTGTACTGTCATTACTTCTATTAGGAAGCTGTAAAACAGAAAACAAGAACTCGTCTAGCCCTGAAGAAACCACTACTACTGCTAGTGCAACTACAAATAGCCTTGATGTTACCATTGCAAACGCCGACGGAGCATTAATAGGTGGTTTTGACGTATCGCCAATAAAGATCGTTGCGAACAATACGACGTATACTTTTAAAAGTAAGCCAGATAAGCATAAGTTCTACGCTAACGGAAAAATGAAGTATGAAGTAAAATTCAAGGAAGGAAGTTTAAAATTACGTGATGAAGATTCAGATTTGTTATGGAAAGTGAAAATATACCCAGACAAGGTAAAAATCTCAGATAACGAAGAGAATGAAAATGCATTTGAAGTCCGTCCTTATGATGATAAGATTAAGGTGAAACGTGATGGTGAAGAGTTATACAGGGTAAATTTAGAAGGAAACATCGTAAAAGTGAATGACAAAGAAGCATTTACACTTTCATCAAACCAAGAAAGTTATGTGTATGCTATTTTGGCAATAGATGAGATACCTAATGAGCATAAAATGTTCATTATAGCAGAATTATTAAATAAGATATAGTGTATTTATTTTATGTCTATGGTGCTGGTTTTGGGCATTTAAATAGGATTCTCAATTTTATATACACTCAAAAAATTCCGCTAAAGAATTGTGTGCTGTTAACGAATTCTATTTATCACGACCAGGTACCAAAAGATATAAAAACGCTATATAAAGAAGATGCATTTTTTAAGGACCAAGATCCGTTCAATCTCTTTCTACAAAACTGCATAAAGGAGTACAAGATAGATACATTGGTTGTTGATGTTTTCCCGGCAGGATTTTACGGAGAACTCGAAAAAAGCATCACAGACATTACTACCATACAGACCATATTACTGGCTCGCATATTAAGCAAAGACTACTTTGAAAAATATGGGAGTCCGGTTTATGATATTGTCTATTCACTTGAAAACGGAATTACGTTAGCGAATTATCAATATAAAAAGGTGATTCCGTTTACCCTACAACTAAAACCAAGAGAGAGTTCACAAGAAGTAGCGTTTAAGAAACCTTATTTTCTGGTCATGCACTCCTCCCCTATAGATGAGGTTTTGCTATTGAACAAACAAGCGCTATTGTACCGCACCGATGAACACATTTATATCTATTCATTTTGTGTTATAGATAAGCCGCTAATCCTTGAAAATACTAGCATTATTAGTGGAAATAGAATAGACGATTACATATTAGATAATGCTTCGAAAATATTTACGGGCTGCGGATTTAATAGTACGTTAGAGACCGAAAAATATAGAGAAAAACAACATATACTACCTTTTAAAAGAAAGTATGATGATCAGTTTTTAAGAAAGCAGTTGCTTTAAATTGTTCGTTATAATTTCAAATACTATAGATTTTTGGTAATTCAAATAGCTATATAATTTACCATCTGAAGTTACGCTATAGGAAGAAATCACATTTTTTATCTAACTGATAAGCTATAGTGTTATTAGATTTTTTTAATGAAGTCGCTTTGGTGTTGCAGGTTTTATTTGATCTGAGTCCATTTGAACTACCATAGGTTTAATATCATTCGATTTTTTGGCATTTTGAAATTTAGTACAGTCAAAATGAAATAAAAGAATTGGGTCCTCTCAAAATTTTAACAAATAGAATTGTAGTGTTTTAGATAACTTCACGACCAACGGTTTAAAATCGACCATTATCACTAAGTTGAGTACTACTGCCGTTCTTGTTTTTGCACTTTCTTCAGAAGAAGAGAGCAAGCATAAACATTTTATGAATTCTGGTGAACTTTCAGAAAAGTTAACGGCTAACAGTATTAGAAAAGCAGAAGCTGCTAATTTAGACTATATACTTTATACAGAGAAACAACAAAAAGGAAACACCTTTGGGCAACGTTTTAGCAACGCCATGTCATCTGTTTTTGCTTTAGGCTATGGTAATGTAATTGTTATTGGTAACGACACGCCTCAGTTACAATCTAAACATATAAAAGAAGCCCATCAAAGGCTTCAACAAAATCAACCGACCATAGGTCCAAGTTTAGATGGCGGATTTTATTTATTGGCTATTTCTAAAGACCAATTTAAGGCAAGCACATTTCAGACTTTTGATTGGCAAACTAATAAAATCTTTAGTCAGGTTCATCAGTATATTACTATTGAACTTAATGCAGATCAAGCACAAAATACAATTCATTGTCTTTCTGCTTTTTATGACCTTGATCATATAACCGGAGTTAAAAAGGTACTTGCCCAATTGGGTGCATCTTTCAAATTAATAAGTACCTGTTTACAAAAATTAATAGAAGCTTCTATTTTAATTGTCCGAAACAGTCAAAATTTAAATGCTACATATTTCTTAGCCTGCTTTTACAATAAAGGCTCACCCAGCTGCATACATTAAACCAAGCTTTAATTTAATGTATCAATTGCACCAACTGGTGCTTTCAAAAATTTTTATGAAAAAATATTTAAGTATAGCACTCTTGCTATGTTGTACTGTGCTGTCTGCACAAGAAGATTTAGTAGTTACTGTTATTGATTTTAACACCAATAAACCCATTGAAGGAATCACTGTATCGTTATTAAATAAAAACATGGCCTACGAGGTCAATAAAAACACATCAGCTTCAGGTACGGTCTTTTTTAATTCTATACCTGTAGTAAATGGATATCAAGTAGTCTTTGATGGTGACGATACGTATGCAGCCCAAGTTTCAGAACTTTTAGATGTACGCTCAAACCAAGAACTTAGTTTACAATTTTTATTAATTCCTTCCTCCTCCGTAACCGAAAGTTTAGATGAAGTAGTAGTTTCTTCAATAGCCGGTGCTCGTATTAACAGAAAATCTGCAGAAGTTTCTTTTGAACTAAAAGAAGCAGAGTTGAAAGAGTTGCCTGTAGAAGGTAGAGATATAACCCGGGCTTTGTTTAGGTTACCAAATGTATCTCAGGCTACTGGTTTTTTTCCAGAGGCACCAAATGTAAGTATCAATGGTGGTAATGGTTTATTTACTTCATATCTAATTGATGGTCTGGATAATAATGAACGTTTTTTAGGAGGTCAAAAATTTGCTATACCAGTTGGGTTTACTAAAGATATTACGGTTTTAACCAATAACTATTCTGCAGAATTTGGACTTTCTAATAATGGTGTTATCAACGTAACCACTAAATCTGGCGGTAATGAAATTGAGGGTGAAGTGTTTTTTGTTACAAGACCGGGTGCTTCTGTAGATGCTAGTTCTGCATTTGCACAACGCGATCTTTCAGGAAACCAGGTTCAAGATGGTTTTCAAAGATACCAACAAGGTTTTGCTATTGGGGGTCCGTTAGTAAAGGATAAAACGTTCTTTTATCTAAATGCAGAATATACGAGAGATCTTAAAGACAACCTCTTAAACTCAGAACAACTAAACGTTAACGAAACCGTCAGAGGTAGTAATAATTTCACTTATATCTCTGCAAAGATTGATCAAAATTGGTCTAAAAACTTTAGAAGTTCGTTACGAGCCAATGTTGGTTTAGTTACTATAGAAAGACAAGGTGGAGGTCTTGAAGGCGGAGTTCTTTTTCCGTCTGCAGGAAATTTTCAAGATCGAAACTCATTAAATATCGCCTTTAAAAATGATTTTATAGGAGATAAATACAGTTTACAAAGTAACTTTCAATATTCTCGTTTTAGATGGGATTATGGTAGACCTATAGATGCAGATAGTCCACGTGTTACTATTTTAGATCCAGGATCAGCAGCAATAGCTATAATTGGTCGTCCGGGTTTTGATTTTGATGCATTGGAAAACACTTTTCAATTTCAACAAAAAGGTAAATTTTATTTAGGTAATCATACATTGAAAGCAGGTTTAGGGCTTATTTCTGGTAACCATAGTCTTACTGGCGGTGGTAACCCAAGCGGAAACTACTCGGTAAGATTAACTCAAGATCAACTGGATCAATTAAGTACGGCGAACCTTGGTAGTAGTTTAAGTATTACCGATCTACCTTCGGATGTTACGGTTACCTCTTATGATGTAGAATTGCGCCCACAGTCTTTTGGCACTACACAGAATATTTATTCTATTTATCTAGAAGATGAATGGAGTGCTACCGATAAACTTAAAATCACTTATGGTTTACGATATGATTATGATAACCTTTCTAAAGGTGGTAGTGATAAAGGAGATTTAAATAATATTGCACCACGTTTTAATTTTAACTATCAGCTTGGTGATAATGCAAGTATACGTGGTGGTTATGGTATTTTTTACGATAAAATCAATTATGCTATTTATAGTGATGCCTTACAACAAAATACGAACGGAGCTGATTACCGTTTACAACTTCAAGAGTTTATTGATTTAGGTTTACTACCGGCAGATACCAATATTGACCGCGTTACTTTCGAAGGTAATTTAGCAGCTTCTTTTGTAGAGGCAGATAATATTAGTTATTTAAACGGTCCGTCTGGCGAAACGTTACAAGCGAATAGAGAAAACGTTTTTAGTAATGAGCGTCGTATACTAAATCCTGATGGTTACAAAAACCCATTTACACATCAATTTACTTTAGGTTACCAATTACAAATAGATCAAAGTAGTTTGTTTTATGTGGATTTGGTACATAATGAGGCTCGCGATTTATTTAGGCTACGTAATTTAAATGCAGCGGCAGAATTTCCAATTGATTCGAATTTCACACAAGATGATGTGCGAACTGCGGCAGAAGCAGATTTGTCAAGACCTATACCCATAGAAAATGGTGGTGCAACCATAAATGGAGAACGTTTAACTGGTATTGCCCGTAGCGTTGTTATTACAGAAAGTGAAGGTCGATCACGCTACTCTGCTTTAAGTCTTAACTATCAAAAAGACCGTGGAGAAGGCATGTTCGGTTACCGTTTTAACTATACGCTATCTTCTTCAAAAAATGATACAGAGGGAATCAATTTTAGAGCAATGGACGGTAATAATTATGACCTAGAATTTGGACCATCTATAAACGACCGAACACATCTTATCAATGCCATTGGTAGCTTATATCCAGTAAAAGGTTTATCTGTTACCCTTGCAGGGTTATTACAAAGTGGTCAACCTATTAACAGAATACCGAATACGACCATTGTTACTTCAGATTTTGAACAATTTTTAACGCGTGATTTAAATGGTGATGGTACTGGTTTTGGTGAAAACTTTACGGGTAACAGTGACCGCTCTCCAGGAGAGAGTAGAAATAGCGACCGATTACCTTGGTCATATACTTTTGATTTGGCAGCACAATACCAATTTGAATTATCAAAAGGAAATAAAATAGAACTAAGAGCAGATGTTTTTAATCTTTTTAATAACGTAAACTTAAGTGGTTTTAGTAATAATGCGACGCAGAGCAACCAGATTCAAGAAGGACCGGCAGATAGCGGTTTTATAGCAAGAAATGCTGCACCGCCAAGACAGTTTCAATTTAGTGCTAGATATTTGTTCTAATTGATGAATTATAAAATTTAAAGTAGAAAATTTATGTTGAATAAAATACATTGGGTGTTGTCTCTTTTCGTGGTTTTAATAACCATAAATGGATGTAAGGCACAGTTAAACCAGAAGGTTGAAAAAATTCCTCTAATTATAGATGCCGATACAGCAAATGAGGTTGATGATCTTTTTGCCCTTGTTCGTGCAATAGAAGAACCAAAATTTAATTTGCTAGCAATTACATCGGCGCAGTTTCATACCTCGCCATATGCTAGCGATAGTACGGTCGTTGAAAGTCAGCAAATAAACGAAAGGTTAATGAGTTTGTTAAACCAAACAGACATTGCGTTGCCCTTGGGTAGTAACAATCCTCTAATGGCAAATGATGCCCCACAAAATTCAGAGGCGGCTCAATTTATTATTAAAAGAGCCCATGAAATAAAAGATGGAAATAAATTACAATTGGTCATTTTAGGATCTTGTACCAATGTAGCCTCTGCTATTTTATTAGATAGTACCATTGTACCTAAAATACAAGTGAATTATTTGGGCTTTTGGCATGATCAAGAAGTAAATAGTTATGACAAGAACGAGTTTAATTCTAGAAATGACAGTATTGCAGTAAATGTAATTATGAATTACCCTATGCTTAAGGTTAGAGTAATGACAGCAACTACAAGTCAACATCTTGTGTTTAAGAAAACAACCGTAGATGCACACTTAAAGGGAAAAGGCGGAATGCCCGATTATTTGGTAAACCGTTGGGACACTTACCAACGATGGTGGACAGAGAAAGATCCGGAGAAAACCGAATGGATTATGTGGGACGTTGCTATTATTGAGGCCTTGGCCCATCAAGAATGGGCAACCTTAAAAACCTTTAAGACCCCTAAAGAAAACGTACAGCGCGACATTGAAGTTTATACGAATATTGACGTTGAGCAAATGGAAAATGATTTTTGGAAACATATAAACCAACTTATTAAATAATATAGATGCAATTAACAGCTAATATTAACATAGAACTTTTAAGTACTTTTTTGAGCAAGGAAGGTATTTTAGTGGAAGGTGAAAAGGTGGAAAGCACCGAAAAACCAGGAGAAGGGAATATGAACGTTGTGTTACGTGTACGTACTAATCAACGAACTTTTATAGCAAAACAGTCTAGACCATTTGTACAGAAATATCAAGATATTCCAGCACCTATAGATCGTATTGCAGTAGAGCATCAATTTTATCAGACTATTGAAAAAGGAACAATAGATCAACATTTACCAAAAGTACTAGGGTTTCTTTCTAAAGAACACCTATTATTTCTAGAAGATTTAGGTGATAGCGAAGATTTTTCTTTTGTGTATAATACACGAGAAATCTCTAAAAGCCATATAGAACAATTAACGTCTATAGCTAGGGGAATTCATGAAAGTACACTTACCAGTACTTACCCTGAAAACATAGAATTACGTAAACTAAACCATCAACACATATTTGTACTGCCTTTTTTAGAAGAAAACGGTTTTTCTTTAGATGATGTTCAAGAAGGTTTACAGGCTTTATCATTACCGCTAAAGCAAGATTTGCTATTAAAAGAAAAAATAGCTGTTCTGGGAAAATTGTATTTGACTACAACAGGTGGCGTATTGTTACATGGCGATTATTACCCTGGCAGTTGGATGTGTAAACAAGATGAAATATTTGTTTTAGATCCCGAGTTTAGTTTTTTAGGGTTCGCAGAATTTGATCTGGGTGTCATGGCGGCTCATCTTTTTATGGCAACAGGTAATACTAGTATATTAGAAGAAGTCATAGAAGGTTATCAACGCCCAATAAATAAATCACTATTGCGAGAATTTGCGGGTATGGAGGTTTTACGTCGTTTAATAGGTTTAGCTCAATTACCATTAAAACGTTCACTAGAAGAGAAGAAAACCTTACTTAGCACAGCCCGATCTTGGATAGTTGGTGGCTAACGTTTTTAGTTGTGCGTTGACAAATCTTTTAGATTAATTTTTATGTCTAGTTCATTTTAAAATGATTGGTAAGTAGCAATCTTAAAGACTGGCGAGTTTATATTGAGTAACATAGTCATTATCAATTTCTTTGAAACTATTGGTACAATAAATATGGTCAATCGATTCTTTAAGTTCATCAAAACCGTAATTGAATTGTGTATTGGTTACCTACAGGTACACTTCAGAAATTATTATCCATTTTTTAAGGTTATCTAAAAATTTATTCGGAGTAACTATACTTAGGTTCTTTATGTATTTTTAAGAAAATTGGCATGCATAAATTCTATGCTGTACAGTTAGTTTCAAAACCAAATATTTAAAGTAGCGTAAACCTTACCAGTAGTACCATAGGTTTAGTTGATTAGTGTAAGTATTTATATATCAGTATATTGTATAAATATAAAGATGAGTTCATTACAGCCGCCTTTATAAAACCAACCATTACATTATGGAAAATAAAGAAATAGAACAGGAAGACCATCAGAAAAAACTGGAAAAGAAATCTGAAGAAATTAAAGATGGAAATGAATACAGTGTTATTCTTAGTAGGGTTATTCATGAAGGAGAAGAAATTTTCAAGATAAAAAACAATGCCATGTTTTTAAGTGCAGTAATTGCCGGCTTGGAAATTGGGTTCAGTTATTTTATGATCTGTGCATTTTATTATTTATTAAATGGAACTGTAGATACTACCATTATTTTTAAACTTTTTGCAGTGGTATACCCTGTAGGGTTTATATTGGTTATCCTTGGAAAATCTGCACTATTTACTGAGCAAACCTCTGTATTGGCATTGCCCATGTTAAATGGACAGCGCAGTATCTGGGAGTTGTTTCGAGTATGGGGCGTAGTTATTTTAGGTAATATTATTGGAGGTAATATTTTTGCTTTTTTTATAGGATTACTTGCTCCGCATCTTCATCTTTTTACAGAAGAGACCATGGTAGAAATTGGTACTCATGTAGTCAAAGAAAGCTCTTGGGTTTTATTGGCAAGTGCGGTTGTAGCCGGATGGTTAATGGGATTATTGACCTGGTTATTGAACAGTACTATGAATTCGCTTACTCGTGTTGTATTAATAATTATGATAACTGGTGTGATAGGTTTTGGAGGATTTCACCACAGTATTGTGGGCAATATAGAGGTGTTTGGTGCTTTTTTACATTCTAGTGATATAAGCTTTCTAGATTACCTTTGGTTTCTATTTTTAGCTTTACTGGGTAATAGTATTGGTGGTGCTGTTGTTGTGGGTCTTTTTAAATACCGAATTTTTGAATCTAATTACAAAGAGAAGGTTTAATGTTGTAGTTGAATATGCCACAATCACTTTAGCGTTTCTTAATGTTGTTAGTAGCGAAAAACATATGAATTCTTTACAACTTCCCCTTGGTAAATACTATTGAAACCAACATATATTTGAAGATTGTAATTAAAATATAGACATAAAAAATAGCGCATTACTACGCTATTTTTTATTTTACTATTATGTAGAATTTTACAATCCTTCTAACTTGAATTGCGTTACAAAATCATCATCAATATCCTTATAGCTATTGGTACAATAAATATGGTCAATCGATTCTTTTAATTCACCAAAACCGTAGTTGAATTGTGCGTGGGTGACATAAAGGTACACCTTTTCGGCACCTTGTGTTTTCAAGGCTTCCGCCAAAAATTTGAATGTTCTTCCGCCATCGGCTAAATCGTCTATAATTAGACATTCTTTACCTTTCACATCACCTTGTATACTAATTACAGGAGCACCATCTATTCTCACTTTATTAGAGGGTACTAAATCGCCATTTAGTTTTTCGGCAATTTCATGAGTCGTTTTATACGCACCAGCATCTGGACTCACTAATACTGGGTTACCTATTTGGTTATATGCTTTTTCAACAAAATCGAAATGAGATATTTTCTCTGAATTATCAATTAATGCCAATGAAATAGGGCTGTGCGGATGCAAAATAGCAACGTTATCAAACCTCATGTCATTGATAAACTTGCAAATGATTTTTAAGTCGAATGATTCACCTTTATTAAATCGTCTATCTGAGCGTTGCCCGATTAGGCAAAATATGGTGAGTTTAGCTATGGCTGTTTTATTAGTCGCATTTTCAGCATCCCAGGCTTCTTTGATAGCAGCAGCTCTGAATAAATCTTCATAACTGTTCCCTCTAATTTTAATATGAATATCTCCGCCTTCAATTATTTTAGCAG
>ENA-ORXC01000661-ORXC01000661.1-marine-metagenome-genome-assembly--contig:-NODE-661-length-23262-cov-3.970369_pt1 | contig 23262 bp, 15 predicted proteins | sample MGYA00237865_ERZ511478 | MGnify/ENA metagenome assembly ERZ511478
CGACGCTCTTCCGATCTAGACGGTGGCGAACCCGGTCCGCGCGGTCAGGCCGTCAAGGCGCAGGCGCTGGTTCGCGATGTCGAAACCGCCGCGCCCGGCGAGGGACACGCCACGCTCCAGCGCGAAATCGAGGGCCGGGTCGCCGGTCGCGATGCCCGCCGCCGTCGCGTCGATCTCGAACGGGCCATAGCCCTCCGGCACCGCCGCGAAACTGGCCCTGCCGGTCAGCGAACCGACCGAATACCGGGCATAGCGCAGCGCGCGGCCGTCGAACGTCGTCGCGACCGAGGGGGCCGAGAACGGTCCCGTCACGCGCCCGCCCGCCGCCAGCGTGCCGTCGATATCCGCCCCGACGAGGCCGGAAATCGCGTTGAGGTCGTCGGTATCGACCGAAAACCCGATATCGAGGGATTGCGCCGCCAGATCGACGGTCCCGCTCGCCCCGACCTGCCCCAGCACGGAGGACACGTTCGCCTCGGCCAGGGTCAGCAATTTCGCCTGCCGGTCGAAGGCCCCGGACGCGGCCACGCGCACCTCGCCGCCCAGCGCCCGGTCGAGGGCGGGGTCGCCGGTGCCGATGCCCGCCGCCGTCAGGGTGGCGGAGAAGGGCAGGGCGCTGCCCTGCTGCCCCTCCATATCCACCGCGCCGTCGAGCCGGGCGACGGTATAGGTCTGATAGCGCAGCGATGTCCCGGCAATCCGCGCATTCACGCGCGGGATCACGAACGGCCCCCGCGCGCTGCCCTGCACCGCCAGCGCCCCGCCGATATCGGCCCCGGCGAGCGGCCCGAACGCGGCCAGATCGCCCGCCTCCACGTCGAAGGTGACATCCAGTTGCTTCGCGGTCAGGTCCACACTGCCCTGCGCCGCGACGGTCGCCGAATCCGTGACCAGCGCCGCGCGGTCGAGGCGGATGCGCCGCTGCGCGATATCCACGGCCCCGCGCGCATCGATGCCGAGCCGCGCCCCGAAGGCCGCCTCCAGCGCCGGATCGCCGAGGGACAGCCCCGCCCCCTCCATGTCGACGGCGAACGGCGCGAATCCGTCCTGCGGCAAGCCGAGCGATACCGATCCGTCCAGCGCCCCCGCGCCATAGGCATCGAAGCCCAGATCCCGCGCGCTGACCGTGGCGTCGATGGCGGGCAGGGAGAACGGCCCCCGCGCCGTGCCGCGCATCGCGATCGATCCCGAGACGGGCGATCCGGCCAATGCGCTGACGGGCGACAGGTCGGTGGCGGTGACGTCGAAGCTCACATCCACGGTCTGCGCCTTCAGGTCGATGGCCCCCTGCGCCGTCGCTTCGGCGAAATCGGCGTCGAAGCGGGCGGCGTCGAGAATGACGACCTGATCGTCCCGGTCGAAAGTGCCGGTGGCGTCAAGCGTCACCGCCTCGCCGATGGCCCCGTCGAGGGCCGGGTCGCCGGTGGCGATGCCCCGCGCGGTGACGTCGATATCGAAGGGCAGGGTGCCGTTCTCGGGCCGGCCCACATCGATATCGCCGGTCAGCGCGCCGACGGCATACCGGTTGTAGCGCAGCGCGCGCCCGTCCACGGTCACATCCAGCGACGGCAGGGCGAACGGTCCCCGGGCGGTCCCCTTCGCCTTCAGCGCGCCGCCCAGATCGGCCTTCGCGAGGGGACCGAAGGGGGCAAGGCGCTGGGCGTCCAGATCGAACGCGATGTCGAGGGTCTTCGCCGCCAGATCGACGTCGCCGCTGGCCGTCGCGGTCGCGAAATCGGCGTCGAGGGCGGCGGAGTCGAGGCGCAGCTTCCGCGCCGCGCGGTCATAGCGCCCCCGCGCGTCCACGCTGACCGTCTCGCCCAGCGCCGCGTCGAGCGCCGGGTCGCCCGTGCCGATGCCGCTGGCTGTCACATCCACGTCGAAGGGCAGGGCACCGTCGCCGCTGCCCATATCGACCCGCCCGTCGAGCCGGGCAACGCTGTAGGTGTCATAGACGATATCGCGCGCGGCTACGGTCGCATCGACGGCGGGCAGGGCGAAGGGTCCCTTCGCGGTCCCCTCCAGCGCCACGGCCCCGGCGATATCGGTGCCGAGAAGGGGCTTCAGCGCGGCGAGGCGGCGGGCGTCGAGATCGAACGCGATGTCGAGGGTCTTCGCCGCCAGATCGACTTCGCCGCTCGCCTGCGCCGTCGCGAACCCGGAATCGAGGGTCGCGGTATCCAGACGGATGCGGTTGGCGGCCCGGTCGAAGGCCCCTTTCGCGTCGAGGGCCACTTCGCCGCCGATCACGTCGTCCAGCGCCGCATCGCCCGTGCGGATGCCGTTCGCGGTCAGGTCCATGTCGAAGGGGGCGGGGCCGGTCGGGGCGCTGTCCATCGCGACGGTGCCGGACAGGGCGGCCACGCGGTAGGTATCGTAGCGCAGGGCCGTGCCGTCGATCTCCGCAGTGACGGCGGGCAGGGCAAACGGTCCCTTCGCGGTGCCTTTCGCGGCCAGCGCGCCTCCCATGTCGGCCCCGGCCAGCGGCCCGAGGATCGACAGGTCGTCCGCATCCACGTCAAAACGCACATCCAGCGTCTTCGCCTTCAGATCGACACTCCCCGCCACATCGGCGGTCGCGGCATCGGTGGTCAGGGTCGCGCGGGTCAGGCGCAGGCGCTGCCCGGCGCGGTCGAAGCCGCCCGCCGCGTCGATGGCGATACCGCCCTCCAACGCCTCGTTCAGTGCCGGGTCGCCCAAATCAAGTCCGGTCGCCTTCACATCCACGTCGAAGGGTGCGTAGCCGTCCTTTCCGTCGCGCAGGACGACGGTGCCGTCCAGGCTGCGCGCGGCATAGGTATCGTAGCGCAGGCCCTTGCCGGACAGGGTGATATCGGCCTCGGGGGCCGCGAGCGTGCCCCGCGCCGTGCCGCGCGCCGTGACCGCCCCCGCCAGCGGCACGCCGGCCAGCGGCTCGAACGGCGACAGGTCGTCGGCCTCCAGATCGAAGGCGATGTCCAGCGATTGCGCGGCGATATCCACGTCGCCCGACAGGCTGGCCTCCGCCCCCGCCGCGCGCAGGGTGGCCGAGGCGATGCGCACTTTCTGTTCCGACTGGTCGATCTCGCCCTTCGCGCGCAGGGTCGAGGCCCCCGCCAGCAGGCCGTCGAGCGCCGCGTCGCCCGTCGTCACGTCGCGCGCTTCGACGTCGATATCGAAGGGGGCGAACCCCGTGGGGGCCTGACGGATATCGATATCGCCCTTGACGGACCCGACCGAATAGGCGTCGTAGCGCAGGTCCGACCCGTCGATGGTGGCAGTGACTTCGGGGGTCGTGAAACTGCCCGACGCCTTGCCCTTGGCCGTCACGGCCCCGGCGATTTCGGTGCCGAGCACGGCGTCGAGACCGCTCAGGTCGCTGGCTTCCACGTCGAATGTCAGGTCCAGCAGGCGGGTGCCCAGATCGATGCTGCCCGCAGCTTCGGCCTTCAGCCCGGCCAGATCGGCGTCGAGATAGTCCAGCGTGACGGCAGGCCCCGCGCGGTCCAGCGTCCCGGCGGTCTTCAGCACCGGATTGTCCCCGATCAGCGCGTCCAGCCCCGCATCGCCGGTTTTCGGATTCGTGGCGGTGATGTCGATGCGGAAGGGGGACGGCCCGTCCTCGCCCGAGCGCATCTCGATATCCAGATCGGCGGCTTCCACCGAATAGGTGTCGTAGCGCAGATCCCGCGCGCTGCCCTTGGCGGTGACGAAGGGCAGGGCGAACGGTCCCTGCGCGGACCCGGCCAGATCGACCGACCCGGCCAAGGGTTTCCCGACGAGGGGCGCGAAACCGCTGAGATCCCCCGCATCCAGATCGTAGGTGATGTCGAGCGTGCGTTTGCGCAGGTGTATCTCGCCCGCCAGCTCAATATCCGCATCGGCCAGATCGGCCCGCGCCGCGTCCAGATCCAGCAATCCGGTCGCGGTGTCGTACAGCCCGCTGGCCTCGATCACGGGGGAGGCACCGATTACGCGGTCGAGATCGTCGTCGCCCGTCTTCACACCCTCCAGCGCCGCCGTCAGGGCGAAGGGGGCGCGGCGGTCCTTGCGGTACTGCACGTCGCCGTCGATCCTGGCACCGGTCGCGGAATACTCCTCGAAGCCGATATCCGAGGCGGTCGCGTCCACCGCGATCTTCGGCTCGGACAGCGTGCCGGTGAGGGTGGCCTTGCCCGCCGCGCCGCCGATCTTCGCCGGTTCGATCAGGGCCGTCACCGCCGCCGCATCGCGCAGGTCGAACTCCACCGCCAGATCGACGGTATCGCCGGGGATCGACACGGTGCCGGAGGCCTCCACGAGCAGGACGTCGCTGTCCAGCGACCCGCGCTCGACCCGGATCGTATCCGCACCGCTCTCGGTCAGCAGGATTTCGAGAACCGCCTCTTCGCCCAGCGCCGCCGCGATATCCGCGTCGGTCGAGGACAAATCGGCCATCTGCGCGTTCAGGAACAACCGGTCCAGCGTGCCGCCCTGCAACCCCTCCAGCTTGAAGGCCAGCGCCGCGCGCCCGTCGATGGGCAGGCCCGCCGCCCGGAAGAACGGGCCGAGTTCGCGCGCCTCGCCCGCCAGTTGCGCGTCGGCCTTGCCGATGGAAATATCGTATTTCGCCGACCCGTCGAGCATGACGGAGCGCGATTCGACCTTCAGCGTATCGAGCGTGAGGGTGCTGGCGATGCCGTCGAACTTGCCGGTTCCGCTGAAGCCGGGGGTCGGGCCGAGGGCGTCCTGTATTCCGGCATCGGCCAGTTCCAGCCCCTTGGCCCGGGCATCGAAGGTAAAGCCCTGCTGCTTGCCCGCCTCGCCGACTTCGCCGCCCACGGGTTGCGAATCGATCTTCAACTCGATGATTTCGGCCTTGCCGAAGGACGCATCCAGCCCCGCGACCTGCGCATCCACGTCCAGTTGCGGCGCGGTCAGCTTGCCGACCGCCCGGGCCGTGCCGCTCAGATCGGTGACGCTGGCGGGGGCGATGACCTGGTTGAAGGCGTCGATATCCTTCACGTCCCAGTCGAGGGCCATGTCGATAGCGTTCTTCCCGACATCCACGATTCCCTTGCCGGACAGTTCGAACGCCTCGCTGTCCACCTCCAGCATCTTCAGGCTGTAGGTGCCTTTCTCGGTTTCCTCGAAATCGACATTGATGCGCGCGGCCTCGCCCAGCGCGCGTTTCCAGTCGGCGCTGGTTTCCTCGCCCGGCTCGACGGTGCCGTTGAATTTCGCGGTGATCAGCCCGCCCCAGCTCGCCACGCCCGCGCCCCGGGCCACCCCGATCTGGCCGATGTCGGCGAAGAGATTGAAGGGCAGCCGCTCCGGCGTCCCCTTGGCGTCGAGGTCCAGTTCCAGCGCCTGATCCGGGGGCAGGTTGCCCATCTGGGCGACCAGACCGCCGGGCTCCTCGGTTGCCTTCAGGGCGAAAGTGATATCGAGATCGTCGAAATCGATGCGCGATTTCAGCGTGATGCGGTCGCCGGGGCGGTCGGTGCGCTGCACGGTCAGGTTGGCGTCCTGGATATCGCCGATATCCGAGAACGCCCCGTCGATCTTCGCCTCCAGATCTTGCGGCAGCAACCCGCCCTCGATCCGCAACCGGTCGACCTTCAGCGCGTCGATGCTGATCGGCACGGGCGGGCGGGGCCAGGCGAATTCGACGTCGGGGCCTTCCTCGGCGGGCGGGTCGCCGCGACCGATGGGGGCGCGCAGGATCGAGATCTGCTCCGCGCTCAGCGTCTCGAAGGTGAATCGCCCGCGCAGCAACGCGGTCGGGCTCCAGTCCACCAGCAGGTTCGACGCATCGAACCACACCCCGTCGCTGTCCCGGATTTGCAGCGTCGAGATCAGCGCGAAGCCGTCTTCGGGCTTGGTCACCTCGCCGAGGATGATCTCGAACTCGCCGGGGGCGTTGACCTGCTTGACGGCGAATTGCAGCAGGTCGTTCCACGCCTTCTTGGTATCCCAGAAGGCGTGGGCGGGGGCGGGGGCAAACGCGAGCGCGGCCCCGAAAACGACGCCGGTGAGTGCCTTGCGGGCGCGCGAGAATGCCGTGCGGATCATCTAGAAGGCCTGACCGATGCTGAGGTAAAACTGGAAGGCGTCGTCTTCGTCGCGGGGGTCGACGGGCACCGCCACGTCCAGGCGAATCGGCCCGACCGGGCTGAAATACCGTACCCCCAGCCCCGGTCCCCAGCGCAGGGTGCCGAAATCGTCGAAGAACTCGTTCGAGACGATCCCCGCATCGACGAAGGGCACGATGCCGAAATTGCCGTAGCGGATGCGCATTTCGACACTGCCCTCGACCACGCCGAGCGCGCCGGTGGGGTCGCCGCCCGAATCCAGATCGTTGACGTATTGCGTGGCATAGGCCCGCACCGATCCGCCCCCCCCCGAATAGATGCGCCGGTTCGCGGGGACATTGATGGCATCGTCCGAGAAGACCTGCGCCACCCGGCCCCGCACGGCGAAGATGTACTTAGCCTCGCGGTCCAGCGAGATGTAGGTCGATGCCTGCACGTCCGTCTCGCCGAAACTGACGAATTCCTCGTCGAACGCGCCGATCCACGGGGTCGCCTTGGCGGTGATGCGCAGTCCTTCGGTCGGGTTCAGCAGATCGTCGGTGCGGTCGTAGACCAGCGAGGCGGGGAGGCCGATCAGATAGCTTTCGCGCTTCTCGCCGTCATTCTCCTTGGTCTGGGCCACCTCGAACGCGACCCCGATGGTGGCGGTCAGCCAGTCGCGCAGGCGCTCCTCGATCCCCACGCTGCCGGTCGCGCCGATGGATTCGTAGGCGTCGCGGTCCTCGCGGAACAGTTCCAGCGCGGCGATCAGGTCGCGGCGGGTCTTGACCCAGCGCGGCTTGCGGTAATCGACCCGGGCGCGCTGTTCCTCCAGCGAGATGTCCAGCACGGTCTGCAGCGTCTCGTTCTGGCCGAACAGGTTGCGGTTTTCCCAGGTGACGATGGCCCCGGGGCCGTCCACGGTCGAGAAGTTGAGGGCGGCGGTCGCCTTGCGGTGCTTGGATTCCTCGAACACGATCCTGACCGGTGCCTCGAATCGCCCGGTCGTCTCCCACCCCTCGGGCGGGGCGTCGGGCAGCACGATGGACACGGCGTTGAACAGGCGCGTGGCGGACAGTTCGCGCTGTACATCGGCGATTTCCCGGCGCGAGACGGGGGCACCGCGTTGCAGGGTGATGAACGAATCGACATACGGGCTTTCGACCGTCTCCAGCCCCTCGTAGGTCACGGGACCGTAGGTGGTCAGCGGGCCGGGGGCGTAGGGGGTGCGCACGTCCAGCGTGTCGTAGTCGAAATTCGCCTCCGCCCGGCGCTTGCCCTTGCTGACATAGGGATACCCGTTGCGCCCCAGGATGCTCGCAGCCTCGATCTCGCCATCCACGACGGCGCGGCCCTGGGCGGGGCCGCCGACATTGGTACTGATGGCGTTCTGGACCCGCTGTTCGAGGGCGGGATCGACCGGGGTCTCGAAGGTGGCCAACTGCCGGGCGAGGGCGTAGCGCGGACCCTTGCGCACCGCGATTTTCACGGTGGGGGTGCCGACCACCTCCTCGCCCGCCGTGGCGAGGGGGGCCGGGGCCTGCGGCACGGGGCCTTCGCCGTCGATCGGGGCGGCGGTTCCGGCGGCGGGGGCCTCCTCGCTGACGACGGAGATGGTCGCCTCGCCCTCGTAATAGCCTTCGGATTTCAGCGCGCGCTCGACGATGGCCACGTCCGAGGCGGCCCGGCGCTTCAGCAGGGCGATGCTGGGCGGGGGCTTGTCCTTCAGGCGGTAGACGCGCGTGGCCCCCTCCAGAATATCCTTGATGCGCTGGTTCTCGGCGGTTTCGTCGGGGGTGTCGCCGGTGCCGAGACCGGTGGTGGCGATCTCGTAGTCGATGCCCGCCTCCTCGGTCGGGTCGATGCCGAAGACCGGGGTATCATCATCCCCGATCAGCAGGTTGAGACCGGGCGCATTGCGCACCGAGGAGGGCAGGGACGAACACGCGGCGACGGAACCCGCCACCGCGAGCATCGTCGCTGCCCGTAAGAAAAATCGCTGCGAGCGTCGCTCCGGCATCATACGGTCCTGCCCGCCTCATCTGGGTTTCGGAGGCATTATACGGTATGGATACGCAGTACTGTCAATGTCGCAGGTTGAGTTCGAGTGTCACGATATATGGCGGTCGAATACCCGCGAAAGCCGCAATCGATTGAAGTCGCGCGCACGGGCGGCTTCCATCGCGGCGGCGTCCCGGGGGACCGTCAGGTCACCGCTTCGATCTCGTTCGTCACCACCTCGATCTGGGCGGCGGCGCGGTCGAGCATCTGGGCGACCGCCATCTCCATCTCGGCGATCCGTTCGTCGGGTTCGCTGCCATCGGCGGCGGCGGCGGGCGTGGCCCCCCCGGCCTTCAGGGCGGCGACTTCTTCCTCCAGCGCGGTGACCCGCTGTTCCTTCTCGTGCAGTTCGTCGGCCACCATCAGCGCGGCGAGCAGCATGTTGCGCCCCTCGTTCGCGGGGGCCTTGTTCAGCGTGATCGAGTTCGAGTGCCGGTCGATTCGCTTCGACAGGGAGAGAACATGATCCTGCTCCCCCTCGCCGCAACTCAGCCGATAGGCGCGACCGTTAACCTCAACTGTGACCTGTGGCATTCGATCCCTCCTCCCCCAGCACGCGGCGCAGGGCCGTGATGGCCTGATCTATGCGCGTGACGGCCATCGCGCGCTCCTGTTCGTCCAGCGGTTTCGTCGCCTTCAGGCGCTCCGCCGCGACCTGCAGTCCCGAAAGGGATGTGTTGAATCGTTCAACAGCCGCTTCCAACTCGTTGGCCTGCATCGACGAACTCCTTCGGCGCGAATCATTCCGTTGAAAAAGTCGTATCACATTATCGATGCGGTTCGCCACTTGGCATGGCTTGTTCCTTTGCAGGGGTTTGCGTTCGTGCTAACCGGCCACATAATAAGGGACAGGACCTCGCGGGGTCCGCACCCGTCAATCTGAGTTTTCTGGAGGAACGACATGGCCGTTCGCGTCGCAATCAATGGATTTGGTCGTATCGGAAGAAACGTGCTGCGCGCGATCTACGAATCGGGGCGCACGGATATCGAGGTGGTCGCCATCAACGACCTCGGCCCGGTCGAGACGAACGCGCATCTGCTGCGCTACGATTCGGTGCATGGCCGCTTTCCCGGCACGGTGAAGGTCGACGGCGACACCATCGATCTGGGGCGCGGCCCGATCACGGTCACCGCCATCCGCAATCCCGAGGAACTTCCCTGGAAGGAGCACGACGTCCAGATCGCCCTGGAATGCACCGGCATCTTCTCGGATGCCGACAAGGCGGCGATGCACCTGAAGGCCGGGGCGCAGCGCGTCCTCGTCTCCGCCCCGTCCAAGGGCGCGTCGAAGACCATCGTGTACGGCGTGAACCACGACACGCTGACAGGCGACGATCACGTCGTCTCGAATGCGTCCTGCACCACCAACTGCCTCGCCCCCATCGCCCACGTGCTGCATAATACGGTCGGCATCGAACAGGGCTTCATGACCACGATCCACGCCTATACCGGCGACCAGCCGACCCTCGACACGATGCACAAGGACCCGTATCGCGGGCGTGCGGCGGCGATGTCGATGATCCCGACCTCGACGGGGGCGGCCAAGGCCGTCGGCCTCGTGCTGCCCGAACTGGACGGCCGGATGGACGGCACGGCGATTCGCGTGCCGACGGCGAATGTGTCGGTCGTGGATCTCAAGATCATCGCGGCGAACAAGACCAGCGTCGAACAGATCAACGACGCGATGCTGGCGGCGGCGGACGGCCCGCTGAAGGGCATCCTCCAGGTCGCCGACGAACCGCTCGTCTCGATCGATTTCAACCACGATCCGCATTCCTCCTCCTTTGCTTCGCCACAAACGAAGGTCATGGATGGTCGCCTCTGTCGCGTGATGTCGTGGTATGACAACGAATGGGGTTTCTCGAACCGCATGTCGGATACGGCGGTCGCGATGGGCAAACTGCTCTGAGGTAGGAAGTATGGATGGTCCGGTGCTGCGGCCAAACAAATGGCGTTCGAATGACGAGTGGACCGGGATATTGTCCCGTGCCCTTCCTGATTTTGCATGTCGGGCCTGTGGCGAGCGCATGTGGTATGCGCAGACTGCGATAGGTCAGGACGCCGTCGGCGTTCTGCACTATGTCGCGTGGTCGAATTCCTCGCTTCAGTCATATGTCGCATCTGTCCCCTTTGTTTGCGGATCCTGCGGCTTGGTAGAGATCTTTTCGGAAACCGAACTGCTGCGGCGTGCGGGGGTCGGCGATGAGCAATAACGTGACCCCGTTTCCCAGTTCCGGTGGTTCCGATGATGGCGGTAATGTCATCGACTACCGCCTCGGTAGACTTGAAGGCCGTGTCGATGGTCTTCAGAAAGACATCAAGGACATGCACAAAGATGTCATTGCATTGCGCGAGACGGTTGCCCGTATGGATGGTCGTCTCGACCGAACGCCCACCGCAATGCAGATTTGGCCCATGATCGTGACGACCTGGATTGCCGGGGCGGGGATCGTGGCACTGGCAGTCAGGATGGTTACTTCATGAACAAGACGATCTTTCTCGCGGCGACCCTGTTCGCCATGCCCGCCGCCGCGCAGACCTGCGTGAAGCCGACCGCCCCCCCCGTGGCGGACAAGAACAGCCTGTCCCTCGAACAGCGCAATGCGATGACGGCGCAGATCGACGCCTATATCGCCGCGATGAACGTCTATCTGGCCTGCCTAGAAGCGTCGGACAGCGTGGCGCGGGCGGAGGCGGAGGCGATCCTGCGCGCGTTCGAGGCCCCGGTCGCCGACCTCGAAATCGTCCAGTAAAGCACCCGCCCGAGAGGCCCCGCATGACCTACAAGACCCTCGACGACCTGGACCTGGACGGCAGGACCGTGCTGGTCCGCGTGGATATCAACGTGCCGGTCGAGGGGGGGCAGGTGACCGACGACACCCGCATCCGCCGCATCCTGCCGACGCTGGAGGCGGTCTTCGGGGCGGGCGGCAAGCCCGTGCTGCTGGCGCATTTCGGGCGGCCTAAGGGCCAGCGGGTGCCGGGCATGTCGCTGTCGGTCGTCAGCGGGGTGCTGGAGGACGTGTCGGGTCACCCGGTCCGCTTCGCCCCCGACTGCATCGGCGAGGCGGCGGCGTCGGCCATCGCGGCGCAGGGGCCGGGCGAGATCGTGCTGCTGGAGAATACCCGCTTCCATGCGGGCGAGGAGGCCAACGATCCCGATTTCGCGGCGGCGCTGGCCGCGCTCGGGGATGTCTACGTCAACGATGCGTTCTCCGCCGCCCACCGCGCCCATGCCTCGACCGAGGCCATCGCCCGCCTGCTGCCTTCGGCGGCGGGGCCGGGGATGGCGGCGGAACTCAAGGCGCTGGAAAGCGCGCTGTCGGCCCCCGAACGCCCGGTCGTGGCGGTGGTCGGCGGGGCGAAGGTCTCGACGAAACTCGACCTGATCGGCAATCTGCTGGAGAAGGTCGACGCCATCGTGATCGGCGGCGGCATGGCCAACACGTTCCTGGCCGCTGAGGGCAGACCGGTCGGCAAGTCCCTGTGCGAGCACGATATGCTGGACACCGCGCGCGACATCGCGGCCCGGGCGACGGGCGCGAACTGCGACCTGATTCTGCCCGTCGACGTGGTGGTGGCCGAGGGTTTCGCCGCCCACTCGCCCAACCGTGTGGTCGCCGCCGATGCCTGCCCCGACGACATGATGATTCTCGACGCCGGCCCGCAGACCGTCGCCCTGATCGCCGACCGGTTCGAGAGCGCGAGGACCGTCGTATGGAACGGCCCGCTCGGGGCCTTCGAGATCGAGCCGTTCGACCGCGCCACCGTCGCCGCCGCCACCCGGGCCGCCGACCTGACCGCCGCCGGAAAGCTGCTGTCGGTCGCGGGCGGGGGCGATACGGTTGCCGCGCTCAACCAGGCCGGGGCGGCGGAGCGGTTTTCGTATGTCTCCACCGCCGGGGGCGCGTTCCTCGAATGGATGGAGGGCAAGACCCTGCCGGGGGTCGCCGCGCTGGGCTGACCCGCATCCATGGAAAAGGACGAACCGATGACCGCCCCCGACGTGACCGGCTTCTTCGATCCCGACAGCAATACCATCAGCTATGTCGTCCGCGATCCCGGTTCGACCGCCTGCGCGGTCATCGATCCGGTGATGGATTTCGACTATGCCGCCGGGCGCATCCATTTCGAGCAGGCCGACAGGATCGTCGCCCATATCCGGGCGCAGGGGCTGACGCTGGACTGGTTGATCGAGACGCATGTGCATGCCGACCATCTGTCCGGCAGTCCCTATATACAGGAGGCGCTGGGCGGGCGCATCGGCATCGGGCGGGGGATCACGCAGGTGCAGCAGACCTTCGGCAAGGTCTTCAACGACGGCACCGAATTCCAGCGCGACGGCAGCCAGTTCGACCACCTGTTCGACGACGGCGATACCTATGACATCGGCGGGATGACCGCCCGCGCCATGGCCACCCCCGGCCATACGCCCGCCTGCATGACCCATGTGATCGGGGATGCCGCCTTCATCGGCGATACGCTGTTCATGCCGGACGGGGGCAGCGCGCGGGCCGACTTTCCGGGGGGCGATGCCGGGGCGTTGTACGATTCGATCCAGCGTATTCTGGCCCTGCCCGACGCCACGCGCCTGTTCATGTGCCACGATTACGGCCCCGGCGGGCGCGCCATCCGGTGGGAGACGAGCGTGGCGGAACAGAAGGCGCGCAATATCCATGTCGGCGGCGGGGTCTCGCGCGCGGCCTATGTCGAGACGCGGACGGCGCGCGATGCGCAACTGGGGATGCCGAAGCTCATTCTGCCCTCCCTCCAGGTGAACATGCGCGGGGGAAGGGTGCCGGAGGAGGAGGAGACGGAGCAGGCATATCTGAAGATCCCGATCAACCGCCTGTAGCGCCCGTTCCCGCGTCGCGCCGGGCGACTACCGTCCCGGGCGGCACGCGCCGCCGCAGTTGCAGCAGGATGGCGGGGGCCATCAGCACCGCGCCGATGGCCATGGTGGTCAGGCCCGGCGCGATGAAGAACAGGGAGGCAAGGCCCACATACCACCGCTCCAGCCCCCGCATCGGCGCGAGCATGTAGCCCGCAAAGGCCGCCCCGATGGCCGCGATCCCCAGCATCGCCCCGGCCAGCGTGACGGCGAAGGCCCCCCACGTGAACCCGTCCGCCACCAGCAGCAGCGCGGGCGAATAGACGAAGACGAAGGGTACCAGCGCCTTGGCGATGCCCAGCCGGAAGGCGGTGTTCCCGGTCCGGAACGGATTCGACCCCGCGATCCCGGCGGCGGCATAGGCGGCCAGCGCGACGGGGGGCGTGATGTCGGCCAGCACCCCGTAATAGAACACGAAGAAATGCGAGACGAGCGGCTGCACCTGCAACTGCGCCAGCGCGGGGGCCGCGACCGCGACGAGGATGATGTAGGTCGCCGTCGTCGGAATGCCCGCCCCCATGATGATGCAGGCGATGGCGATCAGCACCAGCGAGAAGAACAGCGCCCATTGCTGCACTTCGAAGAAGTTGAACGGCCACATCCCGCCGACCACCGTGCCGATATCCGTCGCCGTCTGCACCACGACGTAACCGAGGCGGAAGCCCACGCCCGTCAGCGTCACGACCCCGACGACGATCCCCACGCAGGCCGCCGCCGCCCCCACCGCGAGGGTGCTTTTTGCCCCCATCGCCAGCGTATTCCACAGGTCGCGCGGGGTCAGGCGGTTCACCGGGTTCAGCACGCCGACGACCACGCAGGCGATGATGCCGTAGACGGCGGCGTAGTCCGGCGTGCGCCCGCTGAGGATCAGGTATACGAGGATGGCCAGCGGGATGATGGCCAGCCAGTGCTGGCGCAGCACGACGCCCGCCTTCGGCAGTTCCTCGGCGGTCAGGCCGCGCAGGCCCAGCTTGCGCGCTTCCAGATGCACCATGATGAAGATGCCGAAATAGTGCAGCAGGGCAGGGATCAGCGCCGCCGCCAGCACGTCGCGCAGCGGAATCTCCAGATACTCGACCATGATGAAGGCCGCAGCCCCCAGAATCGGCGGGGTGATCTGTCCGCCCGTGGAGGAGGTCGCCTCGACCGCCCCCGCGAAATGGGCGGGATAGCCGACCTTCTTCATCGCCGGAATCGTCAGCGCGCCGGTGGTCACCGTATTGGCGATGGAGGAGCCGGAAATCGTCCCCATGAACGCCGACGAGAAGATCGCGACCTTGGCCGGTCCGCCGGAATAGCGCCCGGCGATGACCATGGCCAGATCGATGAACAACTGCCCCAGGCCGATGCGGGTGGCCAGCACGCCGAACAAAATGAACAGAAAGACGTATTGCGCCATGACGCCGATGGCGACGCCGTAGATGCCTTGATTCGTCATGTACAGATGATTGACGACCCCCAGCCAGCTCGACCCCCCATGCTTCAGCGCGCCGGGCATGATCGGCCCGAACAGGGCGAAACCGATGAACAGGCAGGCGATCAGCGGCAGGGTCGGCCCGATGGAGCGGCGGGACGCCTCCAGCACCAGAACCAGCAGCACCGTCCCCATCGCCACGTCGGACGGGGCGGGATTGCCCACGCGCTCCGACACGATCTCGGGCGGCAGCAGCGGCAGGTACAACGCCGCCGCGACGGCGAGCAGCGCGAGGAGGATATCGAGGATCGAGACGCCGTCGATGCGATACCACGCGCGGGGCGCGACCGCGACGCTGTCGATCCTGCGCCACGAGAACAGCAGGAAGACCAGCCCCAGCGAGAAGGCCAGATAGATGCCCCGGTGCAGCAACTCGCGGATCAGGCCGAAGCCGGAGGCGTAGAACTGATAGACCGACATGCCCACCAGCGCGACGCCGATGAGAATGCCGATGGTCCGGCCCGTGGCGCGAAACGCCATCTCGGGATCGTATTTCCGCTCGATCTCGGCGAGGTGGTCGTCGGATAGCGGTTCGGGGGCGGACATCGGCGGATTCCTTGTCGCTTGAAATCGATCATGCCCCGGGCGCAGACCCGGGGCCTCGACAAGTCGGAACACAGACTTCGAAGCCTGCGCTCTTCTTCGCGAGGCCCCGGGTCGTTGCCCGGGGCAGGGTGGTCTTCAGGCCCGCCTACTTCAGCATGTCCATCAGTTCCTTCACCCGCGCATTGATCGCATCGAGTTCGGACTTGATGTCTTCCGGCGACATGCCCGCCTCGCCGCCCTCGCCGATCAGGCCCGCCTCGCGATAGAAGCGCGCGGCCCCGTCATGCAGCGGCACGCCCACGCCGTTCAGCGCGGTGTCGGGGGTGATGGTCTTGCCCTTGGCATGGCCCACGTCCAGCAGCTTGCGCGACTCGTCGTTCCACAGCGCCTTGGTGATCTGGTAGATCAGCTCCTCGTCTTCCTTGGCGGAGGTGAACCACTGCGCACCGACCGCGACGGTGGCGGTCGCGTCGACCCCCTCGTAGGTGCCGGCGGGGATCTCGCTGGAGGCGAAGAAGCCGTATTTCTCCGTCAGGGCATCCGCGCCCGCGCCCGAGATGGGGACCAGCTTGATATCGGCGGCGGAGGCCAGTTCGACCAGCGACCCGGTGGGATAGCCCGCGACGACGAAGAAGGCGTCGATCTTGCCGTTGCGCAGGGCTTCGGAGGCGGCATTGCCCTTCAGCGCCTCGGCGGTCAGGTCGTCGGTGCTCAGGCCGCCGGCTTCCAGGATCAGCTTGGCGTCGACATAGGTGCCGGACCCCGGCTCGTCGAGCGAGACGCGCTTGCCCTTCAGGTCCGCGACCGAGTCGATGCCGCCATCGGCCAGCGCGACCAGGTGGATATGCTCCTCGAACAGCGCGGCGATGGTGCGCAGGTCCGTGGCGGGTTCCTTGCCCTCCATCGTGCCGGTGCCGGTATAGGCCCAGTAGGCCACGTCCGACTGCGCGAAGCCCGAATTGCGCAGGCCCGACATGATGGCATTCACGTTGTCGACCGACCCGCGCGACGACACGGCGGAGGCGATCAGCCCGTCCACGCCGCAGGAGCCGCCCTCGCCGCATTCGCGCGATCCGGGGGGTTTCGAAATCGCATTCGCGATCACGCCGCCCACGGGATAGTAGGTATAGGCCGTGCCGCCGGTGCCGATGGTGAAGAATTTCAGCTCCTGCGCCATCGTCGTGGCGGCACTGCCGAGCGTGACCGCCGCGCCGAGTGCGAGGGCGGTCAGGTGTCTGGTAAACGGTTTCATGGGCGAAGTCTCCCGGTGCGGCGTTGAGTGTCCCGCAGGGCGAACGCCGTTCCCGCCCCGCGTCCGGCACCCCGCGTGGGTCCGGTTGCGGGGGCTACTGTGGCGATCCGGGGGGGCAAGTAAACACCCTTCTCCGTACGCATGGCCACAATCGCGCCGGAATCCCCTTTCCCCGTGCCTGACAAGTCCTTAACGTCGCGCGCATCCACGGCCCCCTCACACGAAAGGCTCCCGCAGATGGACGCGCCAACGCCCAAGTTCGACAAGTCGAGACTCCCCAGCCGCCACGTCACCGAAGGCCCGTCCCGCGCGCCGCATCGCAGCTACTACTACGCGATGGGCATGACGGAGGAGGAGATCCACCAGCCCCTCGTCGGCGTCGCGACCTGCTGGAACGAGGCCGCGCCCTGCAATATCGCCCTGAACCGTCAGGCGCAGGCGGCCAAGGCGGGGGTGCGCGCGGCCCACGGCACCCCGCGCGAGTTCACCACCATCACCGTCACCGACGGCATCGCGATGGGCCATGAGGGGATGCGCTCCTCCCTTGCCTCGCGCGAGGCCATCGCCGATACGGTCGAGCTGACCATGCGCGGCCATTGCTACGACGCCATCGTCGGGCTGGCCGGGTGCGACAAGTCGCTGCCCGGGATGATGATGGCGATGCTGCGCCTCAACGTGCCGTCCGTCTTCGTCTATGGCGGGTCGATCCTGCCGGGTCGCCTGAACGGCAAGGATGTCACGGTGCAGGACGTGTTCGAGGCGGTCGGCAGTCACCAGGCCGGCACCCTCAGCGAATGCGAACTGGAAAAGCTGGAGCAGGTCGCCTGCCCCTCCGCCGGGGCGTGCGGAGGGCAGTTCACGGCGAATACCATGGCCTGCGTGTCCGAGGCTATCGGGCTGGCACTGCCCAACTCGTCGGGCGCCCCGGCCCCCTACGAGAGCCGCGACGAATACTGCGAAGCCTCCGGGCGCGCGGTCATGAACCTGATCGCCCGCAATATCCGCCCCCGCGATATCGTGACGCGCAAATCGCTGGAGAACGCCGCGCGGGTCGTCGCCTGCACGGGCGGGTCGACCAATGCGGGCCTGCACCTGCCCGCCATGGCCCACGAGGCGGGGATCGACTTCGACCTGTTCGACGTGTGCGAAATCTTCAAGTCGACCCCCTATTTCGTCGATCTCAAACCCGGCGGGCAGTTCGTGGCCAAGGATCTGTTCGAGGTCGGCGGCGTGCCGATGGTGATGAAGCAGTTGCTGAAGGCGGGTCTCATCCACGGCGATTGCATGACCGTGACCGGCAACACCATTGCAGAAGATCTGGAATCCGTCAGCGATATCGCCGATGGCCGCGTGATCCACCCGGTCGAGACGCCCCTGTCGCAGACCGGCGGCGTGGTCGGCCTGAAGGGCAATCTCGCGCCCGAGGGGGCCATCGTGAAGGTCGCGGGCATGACCGCCGGGGAACAGAAATTCACCGGCCCCGCCCGCGTCTTCGAATGCGAGGAGGATGCGTTCGAGGCGGTCAAGGCGCGCAAGTACGAGGAGGGCGAAGTCCTCGTCATCCGCAACGAAGGCCCCAAGGGCGGCCCCGGCATGCGCGAGATGCTCTCGACCACCGCCGCCCTGTCCGGGCAGGGCATGGGCAAGAAGCTGGCCCTCATCACCGACGGGCGGTTCTCGGGGGCGACGCGCGGCTTCTGCGTCGGCCATGTGGGGCCGGAGGCGGCGGTGGGCGGACCCATCGGATTGCTGAAGGATGGCGACGTGATCACCATCGACGCGATCTCCGGCGATATCTCGGTCGACCTGTCCGACGACGAGATGAAGGCCCGCCGCGATGCGTGGCAGGGGGCGCGCGCCACGATCTACGGGTCGGGGGCGCTGTGGAAATACGCCCGGCTGGTCGGCTCGACCGTCAAGGGCGCGGTCACGCATCCGGGGGGCGGTGCGGAGCTGCATTCGTACCCGGATTTGTAGGGCAGGGCCTCGAAAAGCCGCTTTTTCGTCGATTTTATCCGAACACCCCCGATTTTCGCCCCGTGCGAAAATCGGGGGTGTTCGCGTTCGCTGCAACCAAGTCAACCCCCGAATCGCGCTCGCCTTTTTGCCCTGCGTACCCGCCCTGTCCCCTGTCACCGGAAAGGCCCAATGCCGAGACTTTACCTGAAGAAAGCAATCTATCTTGCGGAGTCGAAACATTTTTCTGGATTTTTGATTCGAAGTGATTCATGGTCTTTTCAAACGTCCTGAATGGAGAGAGCAGATGAAACTCCTATCGACAGTCGCCGCAGGTGCCCTTTTGCTGGCAGGGTGTGCTCCGTTCGAGCACGGTCATTACGCAGCCGATTCGCACTTCATCAATGATTTCGGCGATCGGTCGGGTACGCCCGTGCTGTACGACACCAATTCCGATTACGCCGCGACCGCGACGACGGTGGAGACGGTGGATCACCACCAGACCCATGCCGTTCCCGCGCCGATCTACACGACACCGGCCCCGGTCTATTCCGATCCGGCCCCGATTCAGGTCGCCTACGAGCCGCCGCCGGTTCAGGTGATCGCCTCGGCCCCGGTCCAGATCCACGAACCGCATTACCTCGAACCCGCCCATTACCTGGAGCCGGTGCGCCACATCGAACCGACGCATTACGTGGAGCCGCAGCGCCAGCCATACGCCGTTCTGCCGGAGCCGCCGGTCCCCTCCATTCCGCATTACGACTACCACCAGCCCGAGCCGGTGCATGCGCCCGTCGTCCCGTACGCACCGCCGCCCCCGCCGCCGCCCGCCCCCGTGGTCGCGTACAACCCGCCCCCCGTCCCCGTTGCCGCCGCCACCAGCGTCAGTGTGAACGTCAATGTCGACGGCAATCGCTACGACACGCCGACCGTCGTCGCCCCGCAGCGGCGGGTCGTGGAGGAACGCTATATCGGCGAGACGCAGTACGCGCCGCCGGAAGTGGTGAACATGCCGCCCATCTACATGCGCAACGGCCAGCAATACTCGAACCAGCCGTATCCGGCCCCGGGCATCCCGCAATTCGCCGCGCCCGCACCCTTCCCCGTGCCGCCGAACTTCGGCTATCCGCCCCAGCCCCCGGTCTTCGGCGGCGGGTATGGCGGCCCGGTCGCGGCCAATATGCGGCCCGCGTTCCAGAACGGCTACAACGGCGGGTACAACACCCCTTACGGTGCCGGATGCGTGACGTCCTGCGTGGGGAGTTCGTCGGTCTTCTGATCCGACGCTTGCCGATACAGGATCCCGCCCGATACGGGAGATCCCGGAGGGGTGGCAGCAATGCCGCCCCTTTCCCATGTCGCGGGATCGTAAGGCTTTCGACACCGTACCCCGCTACGCTCCCCGCCATCATGACGGGGAAGACGACCATGCCAGCGATCCACCTGCTCTGGGCCTTCTCGACCTTCGCGCTCGGCGGGGCGCAGCGGCGGTTCCTCAGCCTGGCCGACGCGCTCGGCCCCGCCTACCGGCACAGCGTCTTCGCGATGGACGGGTGCCTCGATGCCGCCCGGTCCGCCCCGCACCTGCCCCTCGACCTGATCGAAGGATGCGCCCGGAAAGGCGCGCTGATCTCGCGCGCGAACCTGTCGATGATGCGCGACATGCTGGGCACGCGCCGCCCCGACCTGCTGCTGACGTCGAACTGGGGCGCGGTGGAGTGGATCGTCGCCAATACCGGCGCGTCCGCCGTGCCGCATATCCATTTCGAGGACGGATTCGGTCCCGACGAGCGCCCCGATGCCCAGAACCCCAAACGCCTGTGGGCGCGGCGTGTGCTGTTCCGCAAGCCGGGGCTGCACTGCGTCGCGCCCTCGCAGGTGCTGGCCGATGTGTACCGCGACGACTGGAAGCTGCCCGCCGCGCGCCTGCACCTGATTCCCAACGGCGTCGACTGCGCCCGGTTCGATGTCGCCCCGTGCAGCGGTGCTCCCCGCAGCGGCACCCCGGTCATCGGCACCGTCGCGGCGCTGCGCCCCGAAAAGCGGATCGACCGCCTGATCGACGCCTTCGCACGCGCTGCGATCCCCGGTGCGACCCTCCTGATCGTGGGCGACGGGCCGGAGCGTACGGCGCTGGAGGCGCGCGGGGTGCCGGGGGTGGAGTTCGCGGGCGCGCAGGACGATGTCGCGCCCTTCCTCGCCCGCATGACCCATTTCGCGATGAGTTCCGACACCGAACAGATGCCGATATCCCTGGTCGAGGCGATGGCGGCGGGCCTGCCCGTCGCTGCCACCGACGTGGGGGATACCCGCGCGATGCTGACCCCCGGGAACCACCCCTTCGTCACCCCGCGCGAGGATACGGCGGCGCTGGGGCAGTCGCTCGCCACTCTCGCCGCCGACCCGGCCCTGAGCAACCGTCTCGGTACGGCGAATCAGGCGAAGGCGCGGGAGGCGTATTCGCTGGACGCGATGGCCGCGACCTATGACGCGCTGTTCCGGGCGCGGATCGGGCCGGGTGCGCAGGATGCCCGCGCCATTGCGTGAGAGTGGATGCTTTTTCGAAATTTCCCTGCCCCGCACTTGATGCCGGGCCTCGCCGAGTAGCGCGCTGACCATCGAGGCCCCGGATCACGTGCAGGGCAGGGCGTCAGGCCACCCCCGCCGCCTCGATCTCCGCGCGCACGACCGCCAGTTCCTCCGCCGACACCCATCCCCGGGCCGCCGCATCCACCGCCGCCTGCATCAGATCGGCCTCGGCGAAGACGGCGACCCCCGCGTCGCGCCCGACCTGCAATATCGCCTCCACCTCCGCATCGCGCGCATCGCCGCTGACATCGCGAATCCAGATCGCCTTGATCCGGCTGCCATGCTTGTGAACCGCCTCGGCGTAGATCTCCGCGTCGTGCTGGCCGCTATCGCCCACGAGGATGAAGTCGAGGGCCGGATACGTCGCCATGATCCGGTCGATCGTCGCGGTCTTGTGCGCGCCGTGGGAGGACTTGAACCACCGCGTTTCGTCCAGCCCCCAGTCGTCCATGAACATCGGCCCGCGCGGAATGCCGTTCAGCGCCTTGAACCGCACGATCAGGTCGTACAGCTTCCACGACCCCGACGAGACGTAGAAGATCGGGTTCAGCGGCGCATCCGCCGTGCCCTGCTGCAACGCGCGGTACAACGGCGCGAGGCCGGGAAAGGCTACCCGCGCCTCGGGGTCCGACTCGACCACCGTGCGGATATTCTGCAACGGGGCCGAGATGCCGGTGCGGATCACCGTGTCGTCGATATCCGAGATGATCCCCAGCGTCGCGCCCGAGGGCGGCACCAGGAACTCCCCGACGACCGAGGTGACGGGTTGCGTGCGCCCCGGAAAATCCTCCAGCGTCACGGTCGCTTCCTGCCAGCCCTCGCCGGTCGGGGCATCCAGTTCGGCGAAGAAGAACCCGTCCGAATCGGTCCTGCACGTCACCGACGCCTCGCCGCAGCGCACGCTTACGGTCGCATCCATGATCTCCTCGGCCAGAAAGCGTTGCACGGTGATGTACAGATCCTCGATCAGGCCGCCCCGGATGCCGGGCTTCTCCAGCGTCGATTCCTCGACCACCGACCCGCGCAGCCAGACCTTGCCCCCCGTGCCGAAGCCGCGATAGGGGACCGTGATGACCCGCTCGTCCTGCCCCTCGCGCCGCCGCGCCTCGGATCGCAGGGAATCCAGCCAGTCATCCGCCTTGCTCGCCGCGCGTCGTAAAAAGCTCATCTCTCGCTCTCCCCTATGGTCAGCCCGACGATATAGGGCGCGGGGGCGGATGCTTCGACACAAGACTTGACGCGCCGCCGCGCCCGTCCGACTGGTGCAAGGGAAACAGCCATCGCAGCGCAGGAACCGCCCCATGAATTTCGGCCTCACCGAAGAACAGGAAATGATCGTCACCACCGTCCGCCGCTTCGTGGAGGAGGAGATTCATCCCCACGAGGCGGAGGTCGAGCGCACGGGCGTCGTGCGCCCCGAACTCGCCGCAGCGATCAAGGCGAAGACGCAGGCGCTGGGCTTCTACGCCTGCAACTTCCCCGAGGAGGTGGGCGGCGCGGGCCTGACCCATCAGGAATTCGCGTTGGTCGAGCGGGAACTGGGGCGCGGGTCGATGGCCCTGACGCATTTCTTCGGGCGTCCGCAGAATATCCTGATGGCCTGCGAGGGCGACCAGTGCGAACGCTATCTGCTGCCCGCCGTGCGGGGCGAGCGGATGGACGCGCTGGCGATGACCGAACCGGATGCAGGGTCGGACGTGCGCGGCATGAAATGCACGGCGCGGCGCGATGGCGGGGATTGGGTCGTCAACGGCACCAAGCACTTCATCTCCGGCGCCGAACACGCCGATTTCATCATCTGCTTCCTCGCCACGGGGGTGGATGACACGCCGAAAGGCCCGAAAAAGCGCATCACCGCCTTTCTGGTCGATCGCGGCACCCCCGGGTTCGAGATCGCCGACGGGTACGAGAGCGTCTCGCATCGCGGCTACAAGAACATGATCCTGCGGTTCGAGAATTGCCGCCTGCCCGATGCGCAGGTGCTGGGCGAAGTGGATGGCGGCTTCGCGGTGATGAACGAGTGGCTCTACGCCACGCGCATCACGGTGGCGGCCATGGCGGTGGGCCGGGCGCGGCGGGTGTTCGACATGGCGCTGGCCTACGCCGCCGAGCGCGAGCAGTTCGGCCAGAAGATCGGCAAGTTCCAGGGCGTCGGCTTCAAACTGGCCGACATGGTGACCGAGATCGACGCCGCCGACTGGCTGACGCTGGCCAGCGCGTGGCGGCTGGACCAGGGCCTGCCCGCCAACCGCGAAATCGCGAGCGCCAAACTCTACGCCAGCGAAATGCTGGCCCGCGTGACGGACGAGACCATCGCCATCCACGGCGGCATGGGCCTGATGAACGACCTGCCGCTGGAAAGATTCTGGCGCGACGCCCGGGTCGAGCGGATCTGGGACGGGACCAGCGAAATCCAACGACATATCATATCGCGGGAGTTGTTGAGGCCGTTGGGGGGGTA
>ENA-ORXC01000662-ORXC01000662.1-marine-metagenome-genome-assembly--contig:-NODE-662-length-23218-cov-3.804114_pt1 | contig 23218 bp, 22 predicted proteins | sample MGYA00237865_ERZ511478 | MGnify/ENA metagenome assembly ERZ511478
GCGGGTCCGGGGCCGAGGTGGCCGATTCCGCCGCCTCGCGCGCCGTCACGATGCTCGACGGCACGCCGGACGGGGTGCGCAAGGCGGCCGAGACGCTGACCATCGGCCTCTCGGCGGCGGAGTAGCCGGTGCGCGCCCTGCCGTTCCTCGCCGCGCTGGCCCTGATGCTGTCGGGCGGCGCGGCGCATGCGGCCTGCGAGGGCTATACCCCCGGCCCGAAACCCCAGAACACCGCGCGCGAGGATGTGGGCGCGGATTACGACACGATCGTCGAGCGCGGCTGGATCGAATTCGCCGTCTACACCGATTTTCCGCCGTTCTCCTTCGAGCGGGACGGCGCGATGACCGGCGTGGATATCGAGATCGGGCGTCTGGTCGCGGAGGATCTGGGGGTCGAGGCCCGCTTCTCCGCCGTCGCCGCCAGCGAGAACGTGGATGCGGATCTGCGCAACCATGTCTGGAAAGGCCCGCTCGTCGGCAAGCATGTCTCGAACGTCATGCTGCACATCCCGTATAACGAGAACCTCGCCTGCCGGAACGAGCAGATCGTCTTTACCGGGCAGTACTTCAACGAAAAGATCGGCATCGCGTGGGACAAGACCACCTATGACGACGCGCCGACCCCCGCGTATTTCCGCTACGATCCGGTAGGGGTCGAAAATGACAGCCTCGCGGATTTCTACCTCAGTTCGGCCTTCGGCGGGCAGGTGCGCGACAAGGTGCGGCGCTTCACGACCTACGAACTGGCGATGGCGGCCCTGCGCGGGGGAGAGATCGGGGCGGTGACCGGCCCGATGACGCAACTGCAATACGGCGCAAGGGATGCGCAGGAGCGCATTTCCGTCTCCGATGTTCCCTTGCCGGGATTGGCACTTGGGGAATGGACATTGGGGGTCGGGGTGCGACATACTTACCGCCAACTGGGCTACGCGGTGGACGATGCCATCCGCGCGGCTGTCGAGGACGGGCGGGTCGCCGCGATCTTCGAATCCTATGGCCTGATCCACCGGGCACCTGATTGGTAGGGAGAGAAGAATGCCGAGATTTCCGATACTTGCGGCCCTGACCGCCGCCACCCTGCTGGCCCTGCCCGCCCGGGCGCTGGAGGGTCCGGCGGTGACGCTGGACGACCCCTATCGCACGGGGATGCTGGGATACCTGCAACGCGAGCTGCTGGGCGACCCGGCGGCGATCGAGTTCGATTCTCGCGTGAAAGTGATGGCCCCCCATTCGGCGGAGGACAGCTTTCACGTCCCCGTCACGGTCGATGCCCGCGAGATCGAGGGCGTCGAGCGCATCGCCCTGTTCGTCGATTACGGCCCGATCCCGCATATTCTCGACTTCTACCCCGGCGATGCCGAACCGTGGCTCGCCTTCCGGTTCAAGATCGACCAGAGCACCCCCGTGCGCGCCGCCGTCATGACGGCGGACGGCACGTGGCATGTCGGCGGCACCGTCGTCGATGCGGCGGGGGGCGGATGTTCGGCCCCGGCGATGGCCTACGCATCGGATGACTGGGAGGAGAAACTGGGCGACGTGCGCGCGCGCATGTGGTCGCGGACGGGGCGCGTGCGGGTGATCGTGGATCATCCGATGGATACGGGCCTGGCCGACGGAATCCCCGTCTTCGCGATCAAGAATCTGGATTTCAGCGATACCGAGGGCGCGCGCGTGGCCCGGATCGAACTGCACGAACCCGTGAACGAGGACCCCGCCTTCTCGCTGCGCTTCGCGAAGGGCACGCTGACCGGCCCGCTGACCGTCAGCGGGCGCGACAACAACGGCAACGAGATCGACGCGACCATTCCCTATGACGGGGCCATTCGATGAGGCCGAGCCGCCGCAGCCTGCTCGCCGCATCCGCCGCCGCCATGGTCGCCCCGCATACCTGGGTACGGCCCGCATGGGCGGCCCCGCGCCTGTCCTACGATCTGGTGCCGCGCAGGGTGGCGGACGGCATCTGGATGCTGGAGGGGACAACGGAGTATTTCACGTTCGAAAACGGCGGGAATATCGTCAATACCGCCTTTATCGAGACGGATACCGGCGCGGTGATCGTCGATACCGGTCCCTCGCGCCGCTATGCCGAGGAACTGCGCAAGGTGGTGACGGCGGCGGTGCCGCTGGGCGTCGCGGCGGTCATCAACACCCACCACCACCCCGACCACTTCCTGGGCAATCAGGTCTTCGCGGATGTGCCGGTGCATTCCCTGCCCGAGACGAAATCGCTGATCGCCGAGCATGGCGACGGCTATGCCGACAACATGTACCGCCTCGTCGGCGACTGGATGCGCGGGACCGAGCCGATGCCGCCGACCGATGTGCTGACCGGCAGCGACCTGACCATCGGCGGGCGGTCGTTCGCCGCGCTGGCGCTGGGCGGGCATACGGAGGCGGATCTGGTGATCCTCGACCGCCGAACGGGTACCGCCATCGCCGGGGATCTCGCGTTCCTCGACCGCGCACCGACCACACCGGATGCGGATTTCGGGCGCTGGCATGCCTCGCTCGATCAACTGGAATCGCTGGAGACCAGCGGCATCGTCCCGGGTCACGGTCCCTTCGACACCGGGAAACAATCCCTCGCCCAGACCCGCGCGTATCTACACTGGCTGGACGCCGCGATGACCCGCGCAGCGGAGGAGGGGCTGGACATGGTGGAGGCGATGAACCTGCCCCTGCCCCCCGCCTTCGCCGCCATGGGCGCGCAGCCGGTCGAGCTGGAGCGCAGCGTCTCGCACCTGTTCGGGCAGTACGAGCGCGCGGCGCTGCCGCAGGTGAATTGACCCGATTCGCGGCGCTGTTGATCCTGCTGATCGCGGCCCTGACCGGGGCCGCCTCGGCGCAGCCCCTGACCCGCGACGCCCTCGCCACTAAAATCGAACCGCCCTTCGAACTGGGCGAGCAACTGACCGACGAGGGCGTCTGGTCGATCCGCGACCGCAGCGGGCTGGATGCGGGATACGTGTTCGAGACGCTGCCGCTGGCCCCCCTGCCCGGCTTTTCCGGTGCACCGATCAACGTGCTGGTCACGCTGGACCGCGACGGCACGTTCCTGCGCGCCGAATTGCTGGAGCATAACGAACCGATCTTCGTTTCCGGGCTGGGCGAGGCCCCGTTCTACGACTTCATGCACCAGTATCGCGGCCTGTCGATCTTCGACACGATCAGCGTCGGCGTCCCCTATGGCGCGGGGGATCGGGCGAGTTCGGGGCAGGTGTGGCTGGACGGCGTGACCAAGGCGACGGCCTCGGTGCGCATCGCCCACGAATCAATCCTCGCCGCCAGCCTCGCGGTCGCGCGCGAGCGGATGGCGGGGCTGGGCGGGGGACCGCCGGTGACGCCGAAACGGGGACCGGGCGGCCCGGCGCTGGACTGGGCCGCGCTGGTCGAACAGGGCATCGCGAAACGGCGCATCGTCACCAACCGCGAATTGGAGGCCGCCTTCGACGATACGCTGTGGGAAGACGACGACCCGCAGGCGCTGGAGGACCCCGAGGGCATCTATCTCGACCTGTGGGTGGTGGATATCGGGCCGGATGCCATCGCCCGCGCGGTTCTGGATGCCGATACGCTGGCCGAGCGCGACGCCCTGATGGTGGTGGCCGACCATGACGAACCGCTGCTGCTGCTGGCGAACGGGCGGCACGGACTGGTATCGGAGGCGTTCGTGCGCAACACCTCGCCCGACCTGCTGCTGGCCGATCAGGGCGGGTTGCCCGTGGCCCTGCGCGATGCGGATGTCGAGGTGTGGCTGGCCGACGGCGTCCCCGATTTCGAGCATCGCATGATGATCCGCACCGACCGGCGGCTGGGCTTCGACCCGACCCGGGACTGGACCCTGTCGATCCGTGCGATCCGGCGGCACGGGGCGTTCATGCCGGAAGTGGGAATTCGCGAATTCGCCGCCGTGCAATCGACCCCCGCGCGCTTCTTCGACGTGATCGAGCCGCCCGTGCAGCGCCCCGTCTGGCTGGAGAGCATACTGGACCGGCGCACCGACCTGACCATCCTCGCCGGGTTTCTCGCCCTGCTGACCGGCGCGCTGCTGTTCGGGCAGAGCCGTCTCGCGGCCCTGCGCGGATACCGCGCGGTGCGGCTGGGGGTGCTGGGGTTCGTGACGGTGTTCGTCGGGTGGTGGGGGCAGGGGCAGCTTTCCGTCGTCACCGTGATCGGCACCCTGCGCGCGGGGCTGGACCGGGTGACGGGCGAGGGGGGCAGCTTCGCGTTTTTGCTCTACGACCCGTTCTCGCTGGTGATCTGGGGGGTGGCGATCCTCGGCTTCGTGCTGTGGGGGCGCGGATTGTTCTGCGGGTGGCTGTGTCCCTACGGTGCCTTGCAGGAGTTCGCGCACTGGCTGGGCCGCGCCCTGCGCCTGCCCGCGCTGCGGGTGCCGGAGCGGTGGGATCGGCGGTTGAAGGGGGTGAAATACGGCGTGCTGGCGCTGCTGATCGTCACCGGTATCGCCGCCCCCACCCTCAACGACGCATTGGTCGAGGTGGAGCCGTTCAAGACCGCCATCACGGTCGGGTTCCGGCGCGAGTGGGGCTACGTCGCCTATGCGCTGGCGTGGCTGGCGCTGGGGATGGTGTGGTTCAAGCCGTTCTGCCGCTATGTCTGCCCGCTGGGGGCGGCGATGGCGGTCGGCGGGGGCCTGCGCGCGCGGGGGTGGATTCCGCGCCGCGCCGAATGCGGCACGCCGTGCCAACTCTGCAAGGTGCGCTGCGAGTACGACGCGATCCGCAGGGACGGGGCGGTGCAGTATTCGGAATGCTTCCAGTGCCTCGACTGCGTGACGATCCATGACGATGCGGCGCAATGCGTGCCGCTGATCCTGGCGGCCAAGCGGGGGAAGACGGCATGAGGGTCACGCGGCGGCGGGCGATGGGGGTGCTGGCGGCGGCGATGGTCGGCGGGTCGGCACAGGCGGAGCGGGAGCGGGACGTGCGCACGGTGCGGCGGTTTCGCGCGCTGGGGGCCGAGGCGCGGATCACCCTGCTGGGCGCGCCGCAGCGGGCCGGGGCCGCGCTCGATGCCTGCGAGGCCGAGATCGAGGGGATCGAGGCGACCTTCAGCCTGTGGCGCGCCGACAGCGACCTCGCGCGCCTGAATGCCGCCGGATCGCTGGCCCGCCCCGACCCGCGCCTCGTGGATCTGGCCGCCCATGCCCACGCGATGGCCGGGGCGACGGGGGGCGCATTCGATCCGACGGTGCAGGCGGTGTGGCTGGCCCGGGCGCGGGGCGGAGACGAGGGGACCGCCCGCGCGCTGGTCGATTGGCGCGCCCTGTCCGTGACGGCGGCGCGCGCCCGCTTCGCACGCCCCGGCATGGCGGCGACGTTCAACGGCATCGCGCAGGGCTATGCGGCGGACCGGGTGGCCGGAGTGCTGCGCGCGCAGGGCTATCGCGCGGCGCTGGTGAATATGGGCGAGTACCGCGCGCTGGGGTCCGCGCCGGGTCGCCCGTGGCGGCTGGGGGTGCAGGATCCGGTCAGCGGCGGGATTGCGGCGGTTCTGGATGTGGAGGGGGTCGCCGTCGCCACCTCCGAACCGCGCGGCACGCTGATCGCGGGCCACGCGCATATCGTCGATCCGCTGCACCGCCCGGGGCCGCACTGGCGTTCGGTCACGGTGCTGGCGGGGCAGGCGTGGCGGGCGGATGCGCTGTCCACGGCGATTGCCGCTGCGCCGGTGGGTCAGGCCGAAGCGTTGCTGCGGGCGGGCGGAGCGTCGCGCGCGGTGCTGATCGATGCGGCGGGGGCGGTGCGCGACTGGCGAGTGTAATCCCGCCCCTACATCGGGATCGGGTGAGCGCGGTGGATGGCGGCGATGCTGTCCAGCACTTCCTCCGACAGCGTCACATCCGCCGCCGCGATGGCCACGCTCAACTGCGCCATCGTCGTCGCGCCGAAGATGATCGAGGTCATGAAGGGCCGCTGCGCGCAGAAGGCCAGCGCCAGATGCACCGGGTCCATGCCATGCGCCCGGGCCAGTTCGACATAGGCGCGGGTCGGGGCCTCGACCCGGTCGGTCAGGCGACCGCCCATCTGCGGCCCGATGGTCATGCGCGATCCGGCGGGAATGGCCCCGTCCAGATACTTGCCGGTCAGCAGGCCGGTGGCAAGGGGCGAGAAGGCCAGCAGCCCCGCATCCTCGTGATGCGTCACTTCGGCCATATCCAGATCGTAGTGGCGGCACAGCAGGCTGTATTCGTTCTGGATGCTGGCCACGCGCGGCCATCCGTGCGCCTCGGCGATGGAAAGGAACTGCGCCGTCCCCCATGCGGATTCGTTCGACAGGCCGATGGCGCGGATTTTCCCCGCTTTCACCAACCCGTCCAGCGCCTCCAGACATGCCGCGATATCCTGCGGCGCGCTGCGGTCCTGTCCGGCGGGGTCGAAGCTGTGCCACTTGCGGAAATGGTACGAGCCTCGATTGGGCCAATGGAGCTGGTACAGGTCGATAGTGTCGGTCTGCAACCGGCGCAGGCTGCCCTCGACCGCATCGATGATCGTGGCGGGCGAGATGGGGACGCCGCCCCGGATGCCGCCGAACCCCTCACCCACGATCTTGGTGGCGATGACCACGTCGTCCCGGCGGCCCGACTTTGCGACCCAGGTGCCCATGATCTCCTCGGTCCGCCCCTGCGTCTCGGGCGAGAGGGGGGTGGTGGGGTACATCTCGGCGGTGTCGATGAAATTGATCCCGGCATCGAGGGCCGCATCGATCTGCGCGTGGCCCTCGGCCTCCGAATTCTGCGTCCCCCAGGTCATCGACCCGAGACAATAGAGGCTGACATCGATGCCGGTGCGGCCGAGTTTGCGGGTCTGCATGGGGTGGGGCGTCCTGTCGGTGATATATCCCTGCCCCGGACGCGATCCGGGGCCTTTCGGAGCGACGTAGTATGCCCCGAACAGGCCCCGGATCAAGCGCGGCGCGCAGCGTCCGGGGCAGGGAAATCGACTTGAGGGCGCTTACCCCCCCAGCGCGCGCAGCATCGACACGCTCGGCTGTCCGTCCGCCGGGGCGCCGACCGACCGCTGGAACGCGGCGATGGCGGCGCGGGTGCGGGGGCCGGTCACGCCGTCGGGGGGGCCTGCGTCGAACCCTCGTGCATTCAGGGCGGACTGGATGAACGCGATCTGCCCCGCGCCCATCGGCTCGCGCCCTTCGGTGGCCATCTGCACGCGCTGCAACAGCTTTTCGGAGGCGTAGCCGTCGGCGGGCAACCCGCGCGAACGCTGGAAGTCGCGCAGGGCTTTCCGGCTGTTCGGCCCGAGGATGCCGTCGATGCCGTCGGTGTCGAAGCCCAGTGCGGTCAATTGTTCCTGCAACGTCTTGCGCTCGGTGCGGCCCAGCGGGCGGTCGTCGGTGGGCCAGGTCAGGGCCAGCGGGTCCGCCCCCTCGATCCGCTCGCCCAGATGCGCGACGCCCAGCGCGTAGCTGGTGGCGTTGTTGTACTTGCGGATCACGCCGAAGTTGTGAAACGTCATGATCGCCGGGCCGCGCGCGCCGGCGGGCAGCACGATGGCCGCCTCGCCATGGTTCGGCAGCGGCCCGCCATTCGCCAGCGTCACGCCCCGCCCCGCCCAGTACCCGGCGGATTGCTTGTTGGAGGCGTTCAGCTCGAAATAGTCGATCCCGCGCGGCAGGCGCACGACGGCATAGGCAGGCTCGCCCCGCCGCCAGTCATGCCGCGCCAGATAGTTCGCCGCGCTCGCCAGCGCGTCCTGCGCATCGTCGGCCCAGATATCGCGCCGCCCGTCGCCGGTGAAATCGACGGCATAGGCCTCGAAGCTGGTGGGGATGAACTGCGTATGCCCCATCGCCCCGGCCCAGGACCCCTTCATGCGTTCGGGCGAGATATCGCCGCGTTGCAGGATGCGCAGGGCCGCCAGAAGCTGTTCCTTCGCGAACTTCTCGCGCCGCCCGTCAAAGCCCAGCGTCGCCAGCGAACGGATGACGGAATCGTTGCCGTAGAACGAGCCATAGGCGCTTTCCAGCCCCCAGATGCCCAGCACGACCGCCCGGTCGACGCCGTAGCGGTTCTCGATCGCGGTCATCAGTTCGAGGTTGTTGCGCAGCTTCTCGCGCCCGTTCGCCACCCGCGTCTCGGACACCGCGCTTTCCAGATACTTCCAGATCGGGCGCGAGAATTCGGGCTGCTTGCGGTCGAGGCGCAGGACCTTGGGGTCCAGCGTCACCCCGGCAAAGGCGCGGTCGAAGACCTGCGGCGCGATTCCGGCGGCGAGGGCCTCGGCGCGGAAGCCCCGCTTCCACCGCTCGAAGCCCTGCTGCTGTTCGTAGGTGATGACGACCTCGTCCTGCGCGAGGGCAGGCGCGGCCATGCCGCCGCCCATCGCGAACGTGAGAGCAAGGGCAGCGATAAGGGATGCGCGCATGATGGTTTCTCCTTCAGGGGCGTTTCACGGATGTGATGTCGAGGCCGGATTCGGCAAGGCGGGCGCGCATCGCCCCGAACGGTTCTTCGATGACGCGCAGGGTGTACTCCGTCGCGTGCAGAATCGTGTCCTCGCCGGTCACGATTCCGACATGGCCGCGCCAGAACACCAGGTCGCCGCGCCGCACCGGATCGCCCGGGTCGAGGGCGGTGCCGATTCCGGCCTCCTGCATGTCCGAATCGCGCGGGGCCGCGTGGCCCGCACGGTGCAGCGCGACCTGCACGAGGCCGGAGCAATCCACGCCCTGCACGGTATTGCCGCCCCACAGATAGGGCGCGTGCAGGAACATGCGGGCGATGGCGACGAAATCGGGGGCATCCTCGCCGACCGGCGCGAGATGCGTCTTCTCGACATGCAGGCCGCTGGACAGGACCGCGAACGCCCCCGCCTCGCCCGTCACCCGGACGCGGGAATTGAGGAACAGCATCCCGACCGGCTCGGCCTTGATCGTCGGGGCGGCATACAGATGCGTGGCGGGCAGGGTCACCGCATGGGTCGCCGCCTCGCCCACCGGTCCCAGCGTTGCCGCCGGGACATGGCCGATATAGCCGTCGCCCCGCGCCCGGCCCCGGCACCACCCCTCCACCGTCTCGAAGACCTCGAACACCGCGCCGTGCAGCAGGGTGCTGGCGAGCGGGCCGTAGGGGTCGGGCGTCGATTTCAGGGGCGCGACCGCCGCCTCGACCACCATGGCCACCGGGTCGCCGGTCAGGCCGGCCGCTTCGGGGTCATGGCGCGGGTCGCCTTTCATCATATCAGCCAAAACGGTTCTCGATCACCGTGTACATCGCCATCGCGGCGTGGCATTCGGCCCCTTCCGGACGCCCGGGGCGGCCCCGCTGGCACCAGCCGTAGATGTCGAAATGCACCCAGTGCCGCGCGTTCCTGACGAAGCGGCGCAGGAACAGCGCCGCCGTGATCGACCCGGCCATGCCCCCCGCCGGTGCATTGGTGATATCGGCGACCGAGGAGGCGATATCGCGCTCGTACCCGCCGAACAGCGGCAGACGCCAGACCGGATCGCCCGCCGCCTCGCCCGCGTGGTGAATCGCGGCGGCGAGATCGTCGTCATCGGTGAAGAAGGGCGGCACGTCGGCCCCCATCGCCACCCGCGCGGCCCCGGTCAGGGTCGCGAAATCGACGATCAGGTCGGGGTCTTCGGAGGCCGCCTCGGCCAGCGCATCGGCCAGCACCAGCCGCCCCTCGGCATCGGTATTGCGGTTCTCGACGGTGATCCCCTTGCGCGACGTCATCACGTCGCCGGGGCGGAAGCTGTTGGCGGACACGCTGTTCTCGACCGCCGGGATCAGCACGCGCAGGGTGACGGGCAGCTTCGCGTCCATGATCATCGTCGCCAGCGCCAGGATGCAGGCGGCCCCGCCCATGTCCTTCTTCATGATCAGCATGCCCGCCGACGGCTTGATATCCAGCCCCCCGGTATCGAAGCACACCCCCTTGCCGACCAGCGTGACGGTATGCCGGGCATCCGGCCCCGCCCAGCGCAGATCGACGAGGCGCGGGGCGCGCTCCGAGGCGCGCCCGACCCAGTGGATCAGCGGATAGTTCCGCTCCAGCAGATCCGCGCCCCGGATCGCCGTGACCGACGCGCCGTATTCCTCGCCCGCGCTGCGGATCGCGGCCTCCAGCTCCTCCGGTCCCATATCCTCGGCGGGGGTGTTGATCAGGTCGCGGGCCAGCGTCATGCCGCGCGCGAGGCGCATCACCCGCGCCAGATCGATGCCCGGGGGCGGGACCAGCCGCGCGGGCTGTCGCCGGGCCTTCCTGTAGCGGGTGAAGCGGTAGGCCCCGAGAATCCAGCCCAGCATCGCCTGCTCGCGCGCTTCCGCCTCCTCCAGCCCTTCCAGACGATAGGTGCCTTCGGGCAACTCCATCGGCAGCACGCCGAAGCCGCGCGCCTCCAGCCCCTCGAACCGCCCGTCGCCCGCCCCGAACAGCACCCCCTTGATTCGCCCCCCCTCGCCCGGCAGGCACAGGATATCGCCCTTTCCCGCCGAGAACCCGTTCGCGAGCGCCCAGGCGCTGTCCGCATCCGGGGCCGTCTCGATCCAGGCGCTGAACCCCTCGTCGGTCAGCGGCCAGACGGGAACGGCATCGACGCCCTCGTCATCCGGGGCGAGGCAGGCAAAGGCGGTATCCACGGCAGTCTCCGGTCGTTGGGGCGTCGGGGCGGGTGCGTCGTTCAGGCTGAGTACAGTCTTTCGGGATACCAATGAAGCACCAACCGTGAAAAATACATTGCAGCCCCCGGCATCCCTGCCCGCCGCCGCGCGACGGTCTGCGGGCACAGCGTTAATCCCGTGGTCACCCGGATCGCGCAGGATGCGGGTATTGAGCCGAAAACGACCGGCACCCCAAGGATTCAGGAACGGAAACCATGCGATACCAACGGATTGGGCGGGGCCTTGCTCCGCTGTGCTTCGCGGCGCTTCTGGCCGGGTGCGGACAGGTCGATTCGATGCTCGTCCTGAACGACGACGGCGGCTCCGACATCAGCAAGTCGAAGGTGTCCTACACCGATTCGAAATCCCGGGGCGCACCGGCCCCCGACGCCCTCTCGCGCGAGAACGATCCGGTGGTCTTCCTCGAAAGCGCGGCGCAATTCGCCGAGCAGCAGCGCGAATACGACACGGCGGCCAAGCACTGGGCGCACCTGTCCTCGATCAAGCCCGACAACATGACCTATGCCCGCAACCTCGCCGTCAGCCTGCGCGTCCTGGGCCGCCACGAGGATGCCGAGCGCGTATTGCTCCAGGCCCTGCGCGAGAAACCGAACGACATCGACCTGAGCGAGGAGATGGCCAAGACGCTCATCGCCTCGGGCCGCCTGCGCGACGGGGTGGTGCTGATCGAGCGGCTGAACGGCATGCCCGGGGTCGACAAGGCCCGCGCCGCGCGCCTGTATTCGGCCACCGGCGTCGCCTTCGACCGGGCCGAAAAGCACACCAAGGCGCAGGCCCAGTACAAGCGCGCGCTGGAGGCGGAACCCTTCAATGCCATGGCCCTGAACAATCTGGGCCTGTCCTACGCGATGGACGGCGACCTGAATCTGGCCGAGAAGACGCTGCGCCGCGCACTGGTCGCCCCGACGGCGGGCACGCAGGTGCGCCAGAACCTCGCCATGGTCCTCTCGCTCAAGGGCGGCACGGACGAGGCGCGGCGACTCGTCGGGCAGGATCTGCCCCCCAGCATGGTGTCGCAGACCGTCGCCTATTACGGCGGCATCGCCGACCAGCGCGACGTGTGGCGGGATGCGGCGGCGGAATAGCACCTTTCGCGCGTGATGCGGCACGAACCCGGGATGGACTCCCTTCCCGCGTTCCGGCAGTATTTTCAGGAGATCGGCGGTGCCGTATGGCTGAAGAGGCCATCTAGGGGCTACAGGTACTGGCCACGGGCTGACCGAAGCCAATGGAGATGAAGGGTGTAGACAAAAGGAGAACTTTGTGTCTCAAAAATGGGCATGCTTTCAAAGATTAACCCGGCTAGTGTGTCTTCAAACAGTTGTTTAACTATATCTGCCTATTCTGCTAATCGTTAGCTGAATGGAGATTAGCATCATGTTCGTCAGTGACTGCCAGGAAATCGCGAATGAGCAGATAAAGTTAGCGGCAAGCTTTCTGAACACTCTGGCTGCGGCATCTATGATAATTGGCTTTTTGACTCCGATCTTTGCTATTCCAGAGCGTCTGGAAGGTGGATTTGCGTTGCCAGTCCTTGCATTTTTGACATCTATCACGCTACACTTTTCGGCGAACAGAACGCTGATGTTGCTGCGCAGGGAAAAGTGATCGTGGATATTGCTGTCTACGGGATTCTGGGAATACTCTTCACCGGACTGCTTGTTGCGGTCCTGACGATCAGTTCCGCCGAAAAGGTCAATCCGTTCGTGGCCTTGAAGCGTCTGTTCTTCGGACCGCTGGGGCCGCGCTGACCCCGAAATCCAGCGCCACCGCCGCGTGATCGCTGAGCCCCTCGCGCCGGTCCGGGTCGGCGGGGTGCTTTCCCCAGTCGTGGCGGCAGGCGGTCAGATGCGGGGTCAGGTGCGCGCTCAGAAACACGTGGTCGAGGCGGAAGCCGTTGTTCCTGTGGGAATACCAGGTGTATTCGCGCCGCGCCCCGTGCAGGTGGCGAAAGGCGTCCGCCCAGCCGCGCGCACCCATCCCGGCGATGAAGGCGTATTCGCGGTGGAACTGCGGGCCGAGGGGATTCTCCTCGTCCAGATCGCGCAGCCCCGAATTGGTATCCCCCCCGATCAGCGCGGGGCCGAGCCGCCACCGGGCGGCGATATCGAGGATCGCCGCCAGAAACGGATATTTCCGCTCCGGCGCCGTGAAGTTGGGCGCGTGCAGCACCCCCATGGTGAAAGGGTTCGGCGCGTCCACGCGGGCCAGCAGCCAGCGGTCGCGCAGGATCGGCATTCCGGCGACCCGGCGGCGGCGCAGGGGCCAGCGGCTCGCCAGCAGCAGGGCATTGCGGGGCGGGTGCGCCGGGTCGGTCGTCCGGATCTGGTGCGGCCATCCCGCTTCGGCCAGACGCGCGGCGAGGGACCGGCTGGCGGGGGTGCCGCGAAACTCGCTTAGCCCGATCACGTCGGGGTGCCAGGCGATCAACTGGTCGCCGATGGCCTGCGCCCGCTTGCCGCCCCCCGCGCGGATATTCCAGTACACCGCGCGGAAGGGAGCGGCGTTCACTCGCGCAATCGGAAGGCCGTGGGCCGGTCGTTGACGATGACGCCGCCGTCCGCCGTCGTCTCGATGTCGAAGGTCAGCGTGCCGTCCGGGGTCAGGGTGCCGAGGCCCCCGGCCAGAATCGCCAGCGGCATCAGTTGTTCGGGAGCCAGCAGCTGTGCGGTCATCGCCCGCTGGATCATGATCGAGAAATTCCCCAGCGCCAGCGTGCCGTTCAGGTCCGTCAGCGGCGCATCCGCCCCCGGCGACACCCGCGCCACGCCGGAGGCCGCGACCCCGCCGCCCAGCAGGGCCGCGCGCGACCGGTCGATCTCGATCCGCTCGACCGAGGCGAGGATATCGGCCATCCCGGCCGGATCGTCGGTCAGGCGCAGCACGGCCCGCCCGCGCAGGTCGACCGCCCCGACCTCCATACGCGGGGCCGTGGCACCGGGCACCGACAGCAGCCGTGCGTCCACCTGCATCCCCGCCCCGCCCAGCACCATGTCGACGGTCTGGAGCGTCGGCGCGGCGCGGGTCGGCCACGAGATCGCGATGCCCAGCCCCTCGCCCGGGAACACGACCGTGCCGAATGCCGCATCCCGATTGTCGAGCAGCGGGATTGCGATGCTCTTCAGCGTTGCGTTCATCTCGACACGCCCGTCGCGGCGCGCCAATACGAGCGGGCGGTCGGCGAAATACAGGTTTACGCTGGTTTCGTATCCGCCCCGACCCGCCCCCGTCTGCACGACCACCCGCCGTTCCTCGCCGGGTTGCAGCGCGACGCGGTCCCCGGATGCCCGCTCGACCGTGACGGAGGGAAACACCAATCGCATGTCGAGGGTGCCGCCGACATCGGCATCGGCATCGGCATCGGACGCGACGATCAGGTCCTGATACGTCCCCGCCTTCGTCTCGAACGGAAAGCGCTCGAAGCTCGTTTCCTCGGCAAGGGCCGGTGCCGCGAGGAGCAGGAATGAGATGGTCGCGTGTCTGAAAAGGCGCATCGCCTGTCTTTCCTCTTGCAAATATCAGCCCGAACCGCCCCGTGCCGGGGGATATCCGTCGAATTGGACGAAAATTGGTTCCGTACTGGCAAAGAATTTCCACCCCGGCTCCGCGTGATTAAAACACTCTTATTGCTCCGCGACTATCTTCCGTTCCCGAAGGAAGTCGAATGCCCCGGGGGGACTTGATGACATCGTGGCGCATCGGCGGCAGAAATACGCTGACCCTCCTGCTGTGCGGCTTCTCGGTCATCATCCTGCTGATGATCGCCATCACGCACCAATCCCTGTCGCAACTCGGCCATTCCAAGACCCGGCTCGACACTATCGTCCGGGTCCACAACCAGAAGGCCACGCTGATCGACGAGATGCAGCACGCCAACCGCGAGCGGATCATCAGCCTGCAGAACATGCTGATCACCGACGATATCTTCGAACTCGATGCCGCCGCCATGCACAACATGCAGATGGCGAACCAGTTCGTGCTGGCGCGCCGGAAACTCGAAGCCATGCCCCTGACGGCGGGCGAGAAGGAATTGCTGGCCGAGCTGAAGCACGCCGCCGCCAGAAGCGCCCCGTTGAACGATACGGTGCGGGACATGCTGTGGTACGACAAGGCGGACAGCTACGACGCCGCAAAGGGTATACTCGCCGACGGCGTACTGGCCGCCCAGGACGAGATATACGATATCTTCGGGCAACTGACCGACCTGTACGGAGTCGAGAACGACCGCGCGGTGCGCAATTCGGCCCGGGAGCACGGCTCGGCCCGGGCGCTGATCCTGACGATGCTGGAGGTGACGGTCCTGCTGGGCGTCGGCATCGCGCTCTACGTCACGTATCTGATCCTGCGCAACGAACGGGTGCTGAAGGATCACGGCGACACGCTCGAAACGCTGGTCCGGGACCGGACGCGCGAATTGCAGCGCATCTCGAACGATGCCGTGGCCGCCCGGCAGGAGGCGGAGGATGCGAGCAACGCGAAATCGACCTTCCTCGCGAACATGAGCCACGAGTTGCGCACCCCGCTGAACGCCGTGCTCGGCTTCTCCGAAGTCATGGACCTGCAGATCATGGGACCATTGCCGGTGAAGTATCGCCAGTATCCCAGGCATATCCACGATTCCGCCCGGCACCTGCTGCAGATGATCGAGCAGTTGCTCGACATGTCCAAGATCGAGGCCGGGCATCTCGAACTGCGCGAGGAGCGGGTCTGCCTGCGCGCGCTGATGGACGAGGCGATCACGATCATCCGCAGCGCCTTCTCGCGCACCGACGACACGCTGTACAACGCGCCGGACAGTGCCTGCGTGGCCCTCTACGGCGACGAGCGGCTGCTGCGGCAGACACTGATCAACATCATCAGCAATGCGGCCAAGTACAGCGACCCCGAGGATGATATCGAGGTGCGCGTGACCTGCGACGACGGGGATGCGGTCATCACCATCCGCGATTGCGGCATGGGCATCGACGCCGACGAGATCCCGCGCCTGTTCAACCCCTACGAGCGCAGCGCGGCGCGGACGGCGCGCGAAAGGCAGGGGACGGGTCTGGGCCTCGCCATCTCGCGCTCGCTGATCGAGGCGCACGGGGGCCGCCTGACGCTCGAAAGCACGCTGGGCGTCGGAACGACGGTGACCATCACCCTGCCCGCCGCCCGGGTGCTGGAAGTGAAGCCGCCGGTCACCCTGCGGATCACCGCTTCCGCGTAGGACGCTCGCCCGCGCCCGCCGATCGACGCCCCCGACGGCGCGCGCCTGCGGAACCCGGGGCGCGCCCGGTAAGGGGATGATAACCATTCCCGGCCAAACGTCGTCAACCACGGTCCTTCCGACCGGATGCGGACGTCTCGCAGGAACACAAGTCCGACCGTCCATGATGATGCCATTATGTATGCGGATGACGGTGCTGCTTCCCGCCCCCTCGGCACCCCCAGATTCGAAAGAGGCTCCCCATGATCCGCGTCCTTTCCGCCGTTACCGCGCTGATGGTCGTATCCGCCTGCTCGCCGAGCGTCTCTTCCCGGGCCGAGCGGGTGTTCTATCGCGGCGACGGGGCGGCGGCCTGGGGGACGGTGTGCAAGCTGAACCGGCGCGGCTTTCTCGCGATGGGCGAGCGCGGCTATGTCTCGGTCGCCCATGTCACCGAGAACGGCACCCCGCTGGTCGGCCCCAAGGACGCGGTCACGATCTCGGACGATCTGTCCGACTGGTCGTTCCTCGGCATCGACGCGGCCAAGCTGGACGCGGACGACTACCCCGAGATGCGCCCCGGCACCGAGGTCGAGATCCACGGCTTTCCGGCCCGGGACCGCGACGGCGAGGTGATCCCCGGCCTCGTCTATTCCGACGACCCGGAGCCGCCCTTCTGGTGGGTGGAACTGAAGGATTCGGACGACGGCATCGCCGCCGAAGGCGTCATCGGCGGCATCTCCGGCTCCTGCGTCTTCGACGAGGACGGCGACCTGGTCGCGGTGGTCCACGCCAACGGCTTCTCGACCATCGAGGGCACCACGAACACCTGGGCCAAGGTCGTCCCCGTGCGCGAGGCGATCCTGCAAGCCCAGGGCCGCCTGCCCCCCCGCCGCAAGACGATCCTCGGGCTGCCGATTCCGAAAATTTTCTGAGGGCCAAAGTATAAAATACTGTTTGCATTAAACAAAGTGATAATTTATCGTTTCTTTCCAGCTGTAATGCCTAAAATGAGTTCGATCATTGTGTATCTGATTCACAAAAGCAAGGCTTAAGAATATGGATCACATTTCTCTAAGTGCATGGATCGTGCTTAAATCTTTCTTAGAAAAATACGACTTACCTAACCTTAAAAAGTCCAAGAAAGATTACCTTGAAATAGGAAGTCTTTATCAATTTTTTCTCAGCAACGAACCTAGTGACGTCAATAAAGGAAAGGAAGTTCTTGTCGATGAATATCACGACATTTTAAGTGCTATTCATCACCTTGAAAAGCAACAGAACATACATTTTCGAGATATCAGAATAACTAAGAATCTAAAAGAATCGCTACAAAGTAGAGATTTGATTGTTGTCTCGAAAGAACTTAGCATGATTCAACGCGATGAAGAATTTTCCAGCTCATTGGAAAAGTTGAATCGAAACTCTCAAGAAAAAAGTATGGCATACCAATCTGTATTTTCAGTTTTGGTCGGTGTGTTTTCTGCAATAATTACAATACTTGTATTTCTGGGATCCCTTTTTTAGTATGGGACAAAAATTTGTAATATATATTATCGCTTTATCAACTCTTGTTTTCAACGCTCACCTATATAGCGTTTATTTCAGCAGTAAAGAAAACTTGAGCATCGTTGGCAGCGCTTATGATACTATCTACGTGGTATCTATAGTGTTTCTTCTTATTATTTTTCTATCTTTCTTGATATTCTTTCAGAGAATTCCTTCATTGGAGCTGCTCTCGTTCTTCACAAGCTTTTCATTTATACCTCTTTTTATCATAAGCTTTGCCTTATTGTATAGGGAAGTTGGGTTAAAAAATGTGACTGAAAACATAGACTATCTTTACTTCTCAATCGTAACATTCACTACGCTTGGCTATGGGGATATTCAACCATCTTCTGATGCAAAAATATTCGCAGCAATCGAAGCGGTGATTGGATTCTTATTTGTGCCCATATTGGTTTCGCAAGTTTTGTCAGTAATTCGCGATTTAAGGTAATTCTCCTAAAAATCCATTTTTTCCACTATGTCAGCATATAATCCAAGTTTAAATAGTAGTGCATCCCAGAGGCACGCACCAAAAGTTACAGTAACGTACACTGCTAACCCTTGCTTCGCACCTGCCCGCTACACTCCTTCCTGACGATATCGCGCGATTCACCGGAATCGCACAGGACAGGAACGCACGATGGCACCGCTCCGCTACGGCCTTGCAGGAATGGCGGCAATGCTCACCCTGCCCGCCCTCGCCCACGAACGGTGGATCCTGAATCCCGATCAGGCGATGCGGTTGAATGCGCGGCCAAAGCCCGAAATCTTCACCATGTTCACGGTGGAGGGGACGCTGATCCTGATCGCCTTCGCCGCCGCGACGGGGGCGCTGCTCAGTATGCATTACGGCCCGACCCCGCGCTGGCTGGTCCGCGTCTCGGGGCGCGCGCGCAAGCATGCGTACTGGGTGCCGACCATCCTGCGCGGGTGCGCGGCCTGGGTGCTGCTCAGTTCCGCCTTCGGGATGGAGCCGCAGGTGGGCCGGGATATCCTGACCACCCCCAGCTTCATGGCCCCGGACCTCATCATCGCCGATCTCGGCCCCGGCCGGGAATGGCTGGGACCGTTGCAGATCGTCGTGGCGCTGTGGCTGCTGATCGGCATCGCCGCGCAGGGGGCGGGGCTGGCCCTGATCGCGATGACGGCGCTGGGGGGCGGATTGTGGGGCGGGGCGATGCTGTTCTACGCGCCTATCTGGATCGGGGTGGGGTACTACCTGCTGGTGCGCGGCGGGGGCCATTACTGCTGGCGCGAGCCGGCCCTGTCGGGGTTGTCGGAGATGTTTCCGCCCGTCCTGTTCCGCTATCCGCAACTGGTGCTGCGGATCTGCACCGGGGTGAACCTGCTGTCCATGGGCCTGTACTTCAAGGTGATGCAGCCCAACCTGTCGGTCGGCATCATCACGATGTACGAGGTGCCGATCCTGTCGCTCGCCCCCGAAACATTCGTCTTCGTGATGGCGATGGTCGAATGCTGCGGCGGGTTGCTGATCCTGGCCGGGGTGCTGATCCGGGTGGTATCGCTGGCGCTGCTGGGGGCGTTCGTGTTCTTCGCGCTGTTCCTGCCGGAGACGATGACGGCGCATATGCTGCTCTACGGCGTGATGGTGTCGTTCCTGCTGCTGGGACCGGGGCGCACGACGCGGGCGGGGCGCTATGCGCAGGCGGTCCATGCGTAGGCGCGAGAGTCTGCGGCTGGCCTTTCTGGCCGCCGGATTCGCAGGGCTGGGCGTTGCGATGCGCGCCCCTTCCATGGATGTCCTCGCCGCGCCGGAGCGGTATTTCGAGGAAGCACCCCCCTCCGCCGCGCCCCGGACGCTGGCGATGCAGGCCACGCCGCTGGGGGGCGGGAAGGTCCGGGTGCAACTGGCCCTGACCGGGCTGGCGCTGGCCGGGATCTGCGGGACGGGCCGCGCCGACACGCTGGAAGGCCATGTGCATCTCTTCGTCGACGGCCTGAAACGGATGTCGATGTATTCCCCCGGCGCAACGCTGGAAGACCTGCCCCCCGGCCCGCACGAGATCATCGTCAGCTTCAGCCGTCCCCCGACCCACCGCGTCGTGACGGTGGAGGGCGTGCCGCTGACCCGCTCGACCGTCGTGACGGTGCGCTGAACCTTCCCTTGCCGCGCGCCATCCGCTAGACCGCCCCCATGACCCAGATCGGACACAACAGCGGCGCGCCGCTCCCCCCCGAAGTCGCGCGCCGTCGCACCTTCGCGATCATCTCGCACCCGGATGCGGGCAAGACCACGCTGACCGAGAAGCTGCTGGTCTATGGCGGCGCGATCCAGACCGCCGGGGCCGTGCGCGCGCGCGGCGAGCAACGGCGCGCGACCTCCGACTTTCTCAAGATGGAGCAGCAGCGCGGCATCTCCGTCTCGGCCAGCGCCATGACGTTCGAGTGGGGCGATTGCTGGTTCAATCTTCTGGATACTCCGGGTCACGAGGATTTCTCGGAGGATACCTATCGTACTCTCACGGCGGTGGATGCGGCGGTAATGGTGATCGACGCGGCGAAAGGCATTGAACCGCAAACACTGAAACTGTTCGAGGTCTGCCGGATGCGCGACCTGCCGATCCTGACCTTCGTGAACAAGATGGACCGCGAGGCGCGCGACACTTTTGAAATTATCGACGAGTTGCAGGAAAAGCTGGCCATCGACGTGACGCCCGCGTCCTGGCCCATCGGCATGGGGCGCGATTTCCTGGGCACCTACGACATCCTGCACGACCGCCTCGGCCTGATGGACCGCGCCGACCGCAACCGCAAGGGCGAGACGCTGGAGATGAAGGGGCTGGACGATCCGAAACTGGCCGACCATGTACCCGAGAACCAGCTCGCCGAATTGCGCGAAAACGTCGAGATGGCGCGCGAGCTGATGCCCGCCCTCGACCGCCAGAGCTTCGGCGAAGGGCACATGACGCCGATCTGGTTCGGCTCCGCGATCAACTCCTTCGGGGTGGCCGAATTGCTGGCCGGTCTGGCCGAATTCGCGCCCCCGCCGCAGCCGCGCGAGGCGCTGACCGGCAAGAACGGGGACGGCAAGCGCATGGTCGAACCGCAGGAGAAGGCGGCGACCGGCTTCGTCTTCAAGGTGCAGGCGAACATGGACCCCAAGCACCGCGACCGGGTCGCCTTCCTGCGCCTGACATCGGGCAAGTTCACGCGCGGGATGAAGATGCACCACGTGCGCTCCGGCAAGCCGATGGCCATCTCCAACCCCGTCCTCTTCCTCGCCGCCGAGCGCGAACTGGCCGAGGAAGCCTGGGCGGGCGACATCATCGGCATCCCCAATCACGGGCAATTGCGCATCGGCGACGCCCTGACCGAAGGCGAGACGCTGCGCTTCTCCGGCATCCCCTCGTTTGCCCCCGAAATGCTGCAAAACTGCCGCGCGGGCGATCCGCTCAAGGCCAAGCACCTCGACAAGGCATTGACCCAATTCGCGGAAGAGGGCGCGGCGAAACTGTTCAAGCCGACCTTCGGTTCGGGCTGGATCGTCGGCGTCGTCGGCGCGCTGCAATTCGACGTGCTGGCCAGCCGGATCGAGACGGAATACGGCCTGCCCGTGCGATTCGAGGCCACGCAGTACCGCGAGGCCCGCTGGATCGGCGGCGATGAGAAGGCGGTGGACGCATTCACCGATAAGGAAAAGGGCCAATGCGCCCTCGACCACGACGGCGACCCCGTCTTCATGATCCGCATCCCGTGGGACGTGCAGCGCGTGGAGCGGGATTATCCGGAGGTAACGCTGTCGCGGACGAAGGAGATGATGGTTTGATTGACATTTGTAAGGACATGCCTTACATATTTCCGCGATGATACGAAGCTTTCGCAGCAAGGCCCTCAAACTGTTCTGGACGAAGGGCGATGCATCGAAACTGCCGCCCGATCAGGTCGCGCGCATTCGCCGGATGCTGCTGGCGCTCGACGATGCGAAAGCGCCCGGCGATATGGATATGCCGGGCAACAGGCTGCATGAACTCAAGGGCGACCGGGCGGATATCTGGTCGGTGACCGTTACCGGAAACTGGCGGATCACGTTCCGGTTCGAAGGCGAGGACGCGGTATTACTGGATCACGAGGATTATCACTGATGACCCTGAGACATGAAAGCATCACCGCCATGCACCCCGGCGAAATGCTGCGCGAAGACGTGCTTCCTGCCCTCGGCAAACCCAAAGCCGAAATCGCCGAAGCGCTGGGCGTGTCGCGGCAGACCCTCTACGACATTCTTAATGAGAAGCAGGGCGTCAGCGCGGAGATGGCCCTGCGGATCGGCAAGCTGTGCGGGAACGGGCCGGATCTGTGGCTGAACCTGCAACGCAGCCATGACCTGTGGAAGGCGCGGCAGAGTGTGGATGTGAGCGGGATCCCGACGTTGCAGGCGGCGGAATGAGCCACGACGGCGACCCCGTCTTCCTGATCCGCATCCCGTGGGACGTGCAGAGGGTGGAGCGCGATTACCCGGACGTGACGCTGTCGCGGACGAAGGAGATGATGGTTTGATGGAGTAATGAAAGAATCTTAGACAAAAAGCTTGAGTATTTACTTGTAAAAGACAATTATACTCTCAGTGAGGGAATATATGGCTTCTTAAAATGAGAACACGGAAATTTCAGCTTTTCAGACTTTCGCTAACCGAAAGAGTGCAAATTGAGCTATTTATAGACAATCCCAACGAGGATAGAGAAAAATTTATAAGGAACTTTTTTAATAAAAAATTGACCATAAAGAAACGTAAGAAAAATTTTGAGTACGTTCCAATATCTAAAATAAATGATGAATATTTAATTGCTCGCATTGGAAGAACTTCTTTAGTAAGAGAAAGCCTTCCTCCTGATGAATTGCTGGAAGAAGTTCTTCGTCCTTCGTGGCAGGCAGCATACATTATTATTGATCCGAGATCGCATAATGATGGACAAAAAATTGCAATTGAAGAAACGATAGATGTCGGTCGCCCGGCGCAAATAGTACGCTCGTTAGTTGATAAAATAAACCTAAACCCTAATAGAAAATATCAAGTAGATTTTGAACCAATTCAAAATGCCAGTGATTTTTGGAGATTCGCAAACGAAAATAAAGGCGAAATTACCTCTCTGAAGTTTGAATTCATTGCCCCAAATATGTGGGACTCTGAGAACGAGCTTGAAAATGAATTACGAGAAATGAGAAACGCTGAGCATGCTCATCGCGTCAATCTTGAACTTAAAAATCAAGATGGCATCAATACTGATACGAAAATGGTAGAGAGCGGAGTAGCAAGAGTAGAGCATGGAGGAGGGAACGTAAAAGCTAGGGCCAAAAACAGAAAACGCTTTGACTCGAGCAAAAGAATCGCTCAGACTTTTCTAGAGGAAAGCAGCGAAGAAGGCACCGGGCTTTACTATCAAATTAATTCTTCAGCAGCAAGAATTCTTGGTAATGACGAGAGCTAGTTTTGGGAAAATTCCGATATCCATTTTACTTAACCTCTTTGATATTAATTCTGCTTGCACTGAATTCACACAAACCGGAATTAGTAAGCAATAAAAATATATTTCTGAACCAATTATCAGGATTCAATGGTTTAACTTTTTTTGGCCTGATTTCAACTATAGCGCTACCAATGATCGGTGTTGTGTTTTTGGAGATAAGAAAAATAGAAACGGCGCTAGATAGCGGCTTTAGATTTACTAAAACCAGAAGCAAATTAGCATTAAACATGTATACAATTGTTTTTTCGCTTTTCTTCTATATTATATTTTCTTTTATTCGTGGAGATGACAGTATTGAGCCCAGAGAAGGCATATTCAACTATATCAATATATTTATAT